>ENA-OQCN01001069-OQCN01001069.1-human-gut-metagenome-genome-assembly--contig:-NODE-1069-length-14012-cov-2.909543_pt1 | contig 14012 bp, 12 predicted proteins | sample MGYA00242497_ERZ504576 | MGnify/ENA primary metagenome ERZ504576 (study PRJEB26092, sample SAMD00036296) | human gut metagenome | host: Homo sapiens | study: EMG produced TPA metagenomics assembly of...
CTTTTGCAAGGCAAAGAAGTTAAAGATCAATACATGTATCGACACCGCAGGAGAGCCAATTTACGAGAGAAGAGCCATTCTTCGGACAGTTAGAGCAACTGATGACAAATACAGACGTGCTTCTCTTTGATTTAAAGCATATTGATCCAGAAAAGCACAAGGCGTTGACTGGCAAGACAAACGAGAATATCCTTGATATGGCAAGATATCTTTCCGATATCAATAAGCCAATCTGGATCCGTCACGTGCTTGTACCAGGCATCAACAGCGACGAAGAGTCACTGACAAAACTTCATGAGTTCATCAGCACCTTAAATAATGTATATCGTATCGATGTACTTCCATACCATACACTCGGAGTATTCAAATGGAAAGAGCTTGGAATCAAGTATGGTCTTGAAGGTGTACCGACTCCAACCAAGGAAGAAGTCGAACTGGCAAGAAAGATTCTTTGCGTAGACGAGTACAATCGCTACAAGAACGCATAAAAGCCATAAATTTGTATAAAAACCATTGGGGAATGATCTCCAGTGGTTTTTGCTATTATTTGATCTGCCGACGAAATCACTGCACCGCGTGAACTGTTGAAACACAAATTTCCTTGAAAATAGGAAAATTTCCCATTGCCAAAGAAAAAAATATCATGTATAGTTAAAGAAAAGAGATTTGAAACCGCTTGCAAAGGACAGCTTGAATAAAAATTGCACAGCGGGTGACAGAAAGGCATGGTACATTTATGGCAAAAGAGCGTGCGAATATTTATACAATCGCAAAAGAGGCTGGTGTATCCCCGGCAACAGTTTCGCGCGTGCTGACCAATAACGCCAGAGTCAGTAAAGAAAAGCGTGAAAAAGTACAAAGCGTGATACAAAAATATGGATACACACCAAATGCGCTGGCACAAGGTCTTAGTAACTCAAAAACAAGGTCGATTGGTCTAATGATTGCTGATATTTACAGCCCATTCTATTCAGCGGTAGCGACAGAATGTGAAAAAGCAGCAGATAAAGCAGGCTATCTGCTGTTGATGCTTACGTCGTTGGGTGATCCAGAGCTTGAAAAAAAACAGTTAATGAAGTTGTATGAGCAGCAGGTGGATGCAATTATCGTAGTTGGCGGTGTAATAGACAGAATTGCGGTAGATGAAGAATATGTAGAACAGCTTAATCATATCTTGGAAAGCACACCAATTATAGCAACAAATCGTCCTGTAGGTGTGAGAAATTGTAAGATACATCTTGATGAGGGCGGTAGCATGGATATGGCGATGGACTATTTATTTAGTCTTGGCCATGAAAAGATTGCAACAATTGGAGGACGAAAGGATGCGAAGTCTACACTGGAAAAGCGTATGCGATATCGCACAATGCTTAGGCAAAGAGGAATTGTATATCGTGAAGATTACGTATTTGATTCCATTGATTATTCTAATGATAGCGGTTACAACTGTACGAAAGAGCTTTTAAAAAATCCAGATCGACCAACAGCAATAGTGGCAATCAACGATTTTACGGCAGCAGGTGTACTTAGGGCAATTCACGATGAAGGACTTCGTGTTCCGCAGGATATCTCAGTAGTAGCATTTGATAATACGTACCTGTCAGGTGCATTGACACCAGCATTGACATCAGTAGGAGCCAACTATACAGAGTTTGCAAAGCATCTTGTAGAGGCAGCAATCCGTGCATCAGAGAACGAGACATGCCTGAGGACTATATGGTTCCGGTTGGTATTAGCGTAAGAGATTCCTGCACACATGTGCCTGAAGAAAATCTTTGAGGAATATGAAAGTGGTTTCATAAGGTCAAAGGAAGACAGAAAATAAGCAAAATAGGCTAGTATAACAAGAAATCAAGGAGTGACATATGTTCACTCCTATTTTAACTGTAAAATATGCACAATAAAAAGGCTTGTATATTAGTGAGTTATTACAAAGATGTTAGAATGCGCAAAAATATGTTGACATATCAGATAAAAAATATATAATAAGTTATGAAAAGGGTTTCAGCAAGGATAGTTGAAATGCATGAATGAAACCTCACCTTTCTGATAGAAATATACATAATGTGACATGAATTTATTTTTTATGAGAAAGATGAAAGCGGTTTCATAAATGCGTCAAAATAACTTTATAACCGCGAGCGCAGCAGTGGCTGAAATTCAAATTTTATTCTTTATTATTATTAAGGAGGGTAACATGGGAAAGACAACATCAACTTTACCCCAGTATCAGTACAAGAGAAAGCATGGCTTTTTCTATAACCTTAAAAAGTATCGTGTACTGACACTGATGTGTGTACCGGCAATCGTATTTTTCTTTGCATTTAACTACATGCCGCTCCCAGGCATCTATGTGGCATTCGTTAAGTACAATTACAGAGACGGTATTTTCGGAAGCAAGTTTGTGGGTCTGCAAAACTTTGAGTTTCTAATGCAGTCTGGAAAGCTCCTCGACCTGACAAAGAACACGATTCTTTACAACTTGGCTTTCATCTTCTTAGGAAACATCATTGCGATGTTAATGGCAGTTTTGTTAAACGAGATCCACAATAAGTATTTTAAGAAGGTTTCACAGACATTGATGTTCCTTCCATACTTCATCTCACAGGTTCTTGTTGGTTTCCTTGTATTCAACCTGTTAAACTACGATACCGGATTTATCAATGGTATTTTAGTAAAGCTGGGTATGGAAAAATGGCAGCCGTATTCCGATAAGAGTGTATGGCCACCAATCTTAATTGTCGTATATCTGTGGCAGGTAACTGGTTATAACTCAGTTGTTTATTTCGCATCTATCTGTGGTATTGATACTTCTATCATTGAGGCAGCAAGAGTGGATGGTGCAAACTGTTTCCAGAAGATTCGCTACATTATTCTGCCAAGTCTTCGAAGCACAATCGTTATCTTACTTTTGTTCGCACTTGGCGGTATCGTAAAAGGAAACTTCGGTCTGTTCTACAACATCGTCGGAACGAACCCATTGTTGTATGACACTACTGATATTATTGAGACTTATGTATATCGAAGCACAATGACGGATTTCAACTTTTCAACGGCATCTGCAGTCGGCCTGTATCAGTCTATCATCGGATTCTGTATCGTTATGGCAAGTAACTTTGCTGTTAAGAAGATTGATCCTGAGTACGCATTATTCTAAGGAGGGAGAAAGAAATGGCAAAATCGACAGTAAAAGGTACGAAAATCAAGCTGGATCGCTCCGATATTATAATCCGTACAATAGGATATGTAGTAGTTACGTTTTATGCACTCGCTTGTGTACTTCCATTTTTGATCATCATCGGAACATCATTTACATCGGAGGAAGTGATCCGTACAGAAGGAGCGCAGCTGTTCCCGAAGCAGTTTACAACAAAGGCTTATGAGATGGTACTTCAGGGTGGTGCAATCTGGAAGTCTTATGGACTGACTATTACGATGACCTTAACTGGTACACTCGTTGGTCTGGGCATCATTTCAATGACTGGATATGCTTTGCAGAGAAAGGATTTCCCATTCCGCAATGTAATCTCATTCTACATCTATTTTACCACACTGTTCTCAGCAGGTCTGGCTCCGTACTACCTGTTAATGACACAGACCTACAAGCTGCAGGATAACTACTTAGCAGTATGGCTTCCGCTTTTAATGTCATCTTGGCTGATCATTTTGATGAAGAACTTTGTAAAGTCCATTCCTCATGAGATCACCGAGTCTGGTAAGATTGATGGAGCTGGTGATATGAAGATATTTACCGCACTGATTCTTCCAATGTTAAAGCCGGCACTTGCAACAATCGGTCTGTTCCTTGCAATCGGTTATTGGAATGAGTGGTATCAGTCATCACTGTTTTTAAGTGAGAAGGTTAGTGTTTATCCGCTGCAGTATACTTTGTATAAGGTTGTAAATAAGGTAAACAGCTTAAAGAGTACAGTAGCAGGTCAGTATGTTGACCTGTCAGATCTTCCATCAAATGGACTTAAGATGGCAAATGCAATCTTAGCAACAGGACCAGTTATTCTGATTTATCCATTTGTACAGCGCTACTTTATCGGCGGTATCACAGTCGGAGCCGTAAAGGGCTAATGATTTTTGATTAATAGCAGGTATCCTGCATTAATAGATACTTAACAAAGAAAACAAGCGAGGAGAAGACTCGCACAAAGAAGGAGGAATTTTAATATGAAGAAGAAGTTTCTTGCATCCGCATTGGCAGCATCTATGGTAGGAACAATGTTCGCATCAATGCCGGCATTCGCAGAGGAAGAGTCCAGCAGCGCAGCAGCAGAAGAGGTTACAAGCGCATCAGCAGAGGAAGAGTCCAGCAGCGCAGCAGCAGAGGCAACTACGGGCGAGGTTCCGAATTATGATGATGTCTGGGCAGAGAAGTGGCAGGATGTTGATACATCTGAGCATGTAGTCATCAATTACATGGTTACTGGTGATGCACCGACAAACGATGCAACACAGAAGATGTTAGATGAACTGAATGCAATCCTGACCGAGAAGGTTAACGCAGAGCTGCAGATTTACTACATCGGCTGGACCGATTATCTGTCAAACTACAACCTGACTCTGGCTCGTATGGATGGTTCTGTAGACTTAGTTGGTACTGCTACTGACTGGCTGGATGCATGGCCAAACGCAAAGAATGGTGCTTTCCTTGAGTTAAGTGATGAGATGCTTGCAAAGTATGCACCAGTTACTTATGAGACTGTTCCGCAGGAAGACTGGGATCTGTGTAAGTACAATGACAACATTTATCTGATGCCAGAGGATAACTACGCACAGTGGACAAATCATGGTTTTGCATATCGTCTTGATTTTGCAAAGCTAGCAGGTCTTGAGAATGGCGTTCACAGCTGGGAAGATATGACTACATATTTCAAGTATGTATGCGAGCACAAGGATGAGCTTGGTATCGTAACTCCTTGGGATTCTGATGGTAGTGCATATGCAACTATGGCAGGCGGCTGGGTTTCTTCCCACAGCGATTTCGTAGCAATCGATGGTTTGTCATCAGCAGCTTTATGGGGAGGTACAAAGGATGACCTGTACACCATCGTTAGCCCATTCTATACTGATGCAGATATGATGGTTGAGTTTGCAAAGACAATGAAGGAATGGGATGAGATGGGCGTTTGGAAGACAGACGTTCTGAACAATACTTCTGCTGATAACAGAGAGGACTTCAAGCTTGGAAAGACCGCTGCTGAGCAGCATCATACTCAGACTTGGACTGATCTTGTAAGTAAGACTCCAGAGAACGTACCGGGTGCTGAGGTTGGCTTCTTCTGGTTCGGCGAGGAAGAAAAGAATGTTACTGCTTTGAATATTACTCACGGTGCAATGGCAGTTTCCTACGGTTCTGAGAACCCAGAGAGAGCTCTGATGGTTTATGATTTACTGAGAAATGATGCTGAGTGCTACGACCTGTTCAACTATGGTCAGAAGGGTGTTCAGTGGGATGTTAACGATGAAGGTCTTCGTATTGTTCCAGAATCCTATAATCCTGATACTGAGTCCATCACAACTAATTTCTGGTGGGGACGTAACGATCTGTTAGAGATCCGTGACGCTACAAAGGATTGGGACAAGATTGATGTGATGTATAAAGAATTAGAGGATGCATCAATTGGTTATCCTTATGGCAAGTTTGTTGCAAATGTTGATGACATTCAGTCCTACATCAACAATATCGGTGAGGTTAACACAAACTACATGAAGCAGATCGCAAGTGGTAAGTACACTGGCACCGCAGAAGAGATCGTTGCTGAGTATCAGCAGGCTCTGAAGGATGCAGGTATGGATATCGTTATCGAAGAGCTTCAGAAGCAGCTGACCGAAGTTTACGGTGACGCAGAATAATAAAAAAATAGCAGCTACCCACAGTAATGGTCAGTAAACGCGTAAAGGGCGGGGTGACCTTTGGTCATCCTGCTCTTTTTGTAATAAATGTAAATGGGACGAGACGGCTGATCTTTACGGAGGCAAGATTCAGCATCGAGGACCTTTAGAAAGAGGAGCAATGATGACACATACATTTGAGATCAAAGACAATTTTTATCTGGACGGCAAGCCATTTCAGATCATCTCTGGTGGAATCCACTATTTCCGTGTAGTTCCGGAATACTGGAAGGATCGTCTGGAAAAATTAAAGGCGATGGGATGCAATACAGTTGAGACTTACATTCCTTGGAACATGCATGAACCAAATAAGGGCGAGTTCCATTTTGATGGAATGCTCGACATTGCAAAATTTGTAAAAACAGCACAGGAGTTAGGTCTGTGGGTGATTATTCGTCCATCACCATATATCTGTGCAGAATGGGAGTTTGGCGGACTGCGGCTTGGCTTTTGGCAGAGGATGGCATGAAGCTTCGAGGCTGCTATAAGCCGTTCTTAGATCATATTCGTTCTTATTATAAAGAACTGTTCAAGGTTTTGGCACCTCTTCAGGTAAACTACGGCGGACCAGTCATCATGATGCAGGTAGAAAATGAGTATGGCTACTATGGTGATGACACAGAGTATCTTGAGACAATGAAGCAGATCATGATCGATTTTGGTACTGTTGTACCTCTTGTTACATCAGATGGACCTATGCATGAGTCTCTTTCCTGTGGTCACTTAGAAGGTGCTCTTCCGACTGGAAACTTTGGTTCACGCACCGAGGAGCGTTTTGAAATATTGAAACAGTATACAAATGGCGGTCCTTTAATGTGTACCGAGTTCTGGGTTGGCTGGTTTGACCATTGGGGCAATGGCGGCCATATGAGAGGAAATTTAGAGGAGAGCACAAAGGATCTTGACAAGATGCTTGAGCTTGGCCATGTCAATATTTACATGTTTGAGGGCGGCACAAACTTTGGCTTTATGAATGGATCTAATTATTATGATGAGCTGACACCAGATGTTACTTCTTATGATTATGATGGTGTGCTTACAGAGGCTGGTGATATCACAGAGAAATATCGCCGCTATCAGGAAGTTATCCGCAAGTATGCACCGATTCCGGAAGTAACATACAGCACAAAGATTGAGAAGAAAGCATACGGAACCTTACAGTATGATGCAAGAGTTGGACTCTTTGAATCTCTTGATGATCTTTCAGCACCTGTAAAATGCAAGTTCCCGACTTCTATGGAGCGTTTAGGACAAAATTATGGATATATTTTGTACCATACAAAGCTTGAGAAAGAGCAGAATCTTGAAAAGATCCGTTTGTATGAGGCAAATGACCGTGCAAATCTCTTTGTCGATCAGAAACCGCTTGTAACGCTTTATGACAGACAGCTTCTTTCTGAGGCAAAGGCAGGAGAGGATTTTGCAAAGGAAGATGGAAAGCCAGTTACCTTTAAGAAGGGTGCACCGCTTGATATTCTTGTTGAGAACATGGGACGTGTAAACTTCGGACCAAGAATGGAGCATCAGAGAAAAGGTATCGATGGACACGTACAGATCAACGGTCACACTCACTTAAACTGGGAAGAGTATTGCCTGCCGCTTGACAACATCGAAAAGCTCGATTATACAAAGGGCTATACAGAGGGACTTCCGGCATTTTATCACTTTACGCTTGACGTGGACCAAAAGGGAGATACCTTCCTCGATTTCGAAGGATGGGGTAAGGGATGCATTTTCTTAAACGGATTTAATCTGGGACGATTCTGGGAGATCGGACCACAGAAGAGACTTTATATTCCGGCACCGCTGTTAAAAGAAGGACGAAATGAAATCGTCGTATTCGAGACAGACGGCAAACAGCCAGGAACAATAACCTTAAAAGATGAGCCGGATATCGGCTGATGAAGCTGGGGCGGACATTGTAATGTGTCTGCCCTTTTTTAATAGGAGAAAAAATCATGGATAGAACATATATTACACTGAACGAGAACTGGAAGTTTCACTACGGCGAGGTACCGGAAGGCTGGTACAAGGGCTATGACGACAGCGCGTGGACTAGCGTTACGCTGCCGCATGACTGGTCTGTTCACATGCCGTTTGAGCAGACTAATTCCAGCGGAACTGGATATTTAAGCGGTGGCATTGGCTGGTATCGCGTGCGTTTTTCACTTCCAGAAGCATATAAGGGAAAGCGCGTGAGAGTTGTATTTGATGGAATCTATAAAAATAGTAGAATATGGTGCAACAGCTATCACATTGGAAAGCGTCCTTATGGTTATACACAGATCAGCTATGATATTACTGACTTTGTTCAGTTTGGCGCGATTGATAATGAGATTACTGTGCGTGTATGCCATACTGATTTAGCTGATTCACGTTGGTTTACAGGCTCTGGTATTTACCGCAAGGCATATCTTGTAGTGGAGGAGCAGGTTCATGCTGTATGGAATGGTGTTGCTTTTAATGTGTCAAGAGCAGATGAGCAGTCAGCGGCTGTTTGTGCAGATGCAGAGATTGTAAATGAGCTGGATGAGCGTGTGATTGGAACATTGACTGCTAGTCTAAAGCTATGTGGAAGTGATGAGGAGTCGGTTGTTTTTGCTAGAGTACCTGCTGCAATGGAGGCACATGAGAAGAAAACCTTCTATTTAAATGGAATGATTGGAAAACCAAAGCTTTGGTCTTGTGAATCACCATCATTATATGAGCTTTGCATTTCATTTGAAAAAGAAGATGAAAATGTGATTGTATTAGATAAAGAACGCGTTGGTATCAGAACATTTTCATTTGATGCTGATCAAGGCTTTTTCCTGAATGGAAAGGAAACAAAGTTTAAGGGCGTATGTGTTCATCATGATGGCGGCTGTCTTGGTGCAGCGATGTATCGTGAGGTATGGCTTCGCAGACTGCTTAAATTGAAGGAAGGCGGCTGCAATGCGATCCGCTGCAGCCACAATCCACATATGCCAGAGCTGTATGATCTGTGCGATGAGCTTGGACTTTTAATGATGGATGAGGCATTCGATGAGTGGGAAAATCCGAAGAATAAGTGGTCTACTGGTCATAATGTATATCCGCCAAAGCATGAAGGCTATGCAGAAGATTTCCCAGAGTGGCATGAGCGTGATCTTGCTGATATGGTACGTCGTGACCGCAATCATCCAAGCATCGTGATGTGGAGCATTGGAAATGAGATCGACTACCCGAATGACCCATATTGCCATCCACTATTTGAAACCATGACAGGAAACAACGATGCCAACAAGCCGGCAAAGGAGCGTCAGTATGACCCGGATAAGCCAAATGCTGAGCGACTTAGCGTAATTGCAAAGGAGTTGGCAGCGATTGTGCGCACACAGGATACCACAAGACCAGTTACATTGGCAGCAGCCTTCCCAGAGCTGTCATCTCATATTGGATTTTTGATGCACTTGATGTTGTGGGCTACAATTATAAAGAGCATCTGTATGAGGAAAGCCACAAACGTTTTCCAGACAAGCCATTTTTAGGCAGCGAAAACGGCGGCGGCTACGAGCAGTGGTGTGCGGTGCGCGATAATGCATATATCAGCGGACAATTTTTGTGGACAGGAATTGATTATCTTGGAGAGGCACATGGATGGCCGATTCACGGTTCATCAGCTGGTTTAATGGATCTTGCAGGCTTTGAAAAGCCGGGCTTCTATAGAAGAAAGGCATTCTGGAGCACAGAACCATTTGCTTGTATCCTGACACGCCCAGATGATGGTGATGAGCATGAGTGGAGACCGTGGAATGCACATTGGAATTATACAGACGGAGAAAATGTCGTTGTACGCGTCTTCACAAATGTGCAAAAAGAAACTATTTCTCTTAGTATAGTTGGTATTGATGGTGAAAAGTCATTGCACGATGGAACATATCTTGAAAAAGAAGGCTGCACCGAATGGCGTTTTGCTTATGAGCAGGTGTACTTAAGGCAGTGTGCGGCGAAGCCGAGTGCAGCATTCAGACAGCAGGAAAAGCAGTCGAGCTGTCTGCAAATGTATGGCATGCAGAAGAAACTATAAATAAGGAAGAAGTGATGCAGATCGAGGTTTCACTTACCGATGAAAATGGTGTTCTTGCGGCAGAAGATCTGGAAATCACGGCAGAGGTAATAGGAGGAACACTTCTCGGACTAGAAAACGGTGATTTAGCAGACCTAACGCCATACTGCGAGTCACACAGAAAGACACACAATGGCAGATTGATTGTCTATGTAAAGCCAAAAGAAGATGTAAAGGTATGCATCAGCTGCCCGGCATTAGATAAAAGAGTGTGGATTGAACAATAATATATGAACAAAGAGGAATTACTATGGCTGCGGCGGTACAATCAATATTGCGGAAAATTCATGTATAAGGAGCGATGCCGCCGTGGCATCTCTGAACAAAAAATATCAAGAGGTGTCTGCACCAGAACTGAGCTTAGGAAAATGGAAAATGGCGACACGCCATGGAAGAAAATGATAGGTGACTATCTGCTGCAAAGACTAGGTGTGCCGACTGAATATTTTGAGGTAATGGCAGATGCAAGGGAATTGAACGGATGGAGAGACCGCGAGGATATCTGTCTAGTTGTTTTTGAGCAGCCGCAGAAAGCACAGCAATTACTAGAAGTGTATCAGAAAAAGTATCGAAAAAAAACGCCATTTGAAGAGCAGTTTTTAAAGAAAATGCAGACCATTCTTCTGATGCAGGCGTACAAAAAAAGTTTTGAGAGCAAGAGCGTTGACGTTGAACGTGAAAAATCAGAGGGAGAAAATCTGGTGGAAAGCGCACAGCAGACGGTACTATGTACATTACCCGATGGATGGGAAAAAAAGAAGCTGTCAAAGTTTTTATTGGCTCCCTGTGAGTTGGAAAGTATTTTGCTTCTGGCAAATTGTCTGCTTCTTATCGGTAAGACAGATGAAGCTATGCAGATGCACAAGAAGGTAGCCGACTATGTAAAACAGGCAAAGTTTGAACCAAAGGTTCAGATATTGATTTATCCACAGGTGGCATTTCTTGGAATGAAACTCGAATTGTATGCAGGCAATGAAGAAAAAGCGTTTTCATATGGAATGGAAGTACTTGAGCTACTCAGACATCAGTACTCACAGCGTTATGTTGTTTTTGTTTTGGAAGAACTACTTAATGTGTTAGAATGCATTAGCGTAAAAGGAAAAGAGGATCAGAAATACAAGGAAGAAGAGACAGAGGTAACAGAATTTCTCAAGACATTTGAGGAATTATATCGGTTGTTTTCGCACCCTAAAAAGAGAATGTGGCAGAGCATTAGTGTCAGCAATACGCATGAAATTGGACTGACACTTAAAATGCTTAGAAAAGCAATGGGATTGTCAGCGGCAAAGGTATCGGCTGCGAATCCAGACCATCTGACTGCGCGACAGATAGAGAAAATAGAGGCGGGAACGCATCGACCTTCTGGCAGAAATTATGAAATGCTCATGCAGTTTTATCATAAGACGGGACTAGAAGGGCAGCTGTTACTTGAGACTGATTCGCTGGAAGTGCTGCACCAGAGACAGGAAATTGTTGACTTCATTATACGCGAAGAATGGGATAACGCATGGGAAAGTTTTCAGAGCTTTAAGGAAAAACTGGATGTGAACGTGCCATTAAATCGGCAGGAGATTATTTTTTTGATACCGATATTCAACATACGTATCATAAAATTAACCGCTCAGGAATATGTAAAACAAATGGAAAAAGCATTATATTGCACAATGCCAAAAATCCCAGTGGAAAAGTGGAATATGTGGGTATTTCAAAGAGAGGAGGGGATTGTTGCTGGAAATATAGCTGGGAAATTTTTAAATTCTGGGGAAAGCAAAAAGGCAGAAGAATTATTTAGTAAATTGCTTCAATCCTTTGATATGCAAATGGAGCATACCAGAATTCCGTATAGAGGCTATGTTGTGATAACGACTGGATTGGTAAATGCATTGGGTGAAAATAAAAAGTATTACCAATCCATAAAGCAAGATGAAAGAAGTATCAATGTGTTACTGAATGATACTATAGAAGATGTAGACGCATTCATATATGATATCTGTTGGAGCTTATATGAATTGGTAAACGAATATCCTGATAAAAAAGAAAAGTATCAGAATTGGTGGAGAGAACTTTTTCCTATAGCATATAAACTTGCAGAATTTTTTTGTAAGAAAAATGATGCGAGTTTTTATGAAGAAAGAGTAGAGAAATATTTAGGAGAAAAGATGACGCTATAAGCCTGCATCAAGGCCGAGTATCAAGAATAAATACTAAGAACAAATACGATAAATTTGAATCGTTATAAAAACTAAGAAATACGTTGGATTTATGTAAAAACTGTCATAAATTCGACGTATTGTCTTTTTATAATAAACTGTGATACAATAAAACAAAAGCAGGGGGAATCGTAACAACATAACAATAAAACATATGAAATTGGAGGAAACGTGTATGAGAAAACGAATCAGTGTATGTATGTTAGCGGTAATGATGAGTGTGACCAGTATGTATTTATTTGTGGTGCAGGGAGCAGAAAATGAGACAGGAAGTGAAACGGAAACAAGTATTGAAGTGAAATCGGATGCAGAAATAGATACTTCAGTTGATCCAATGAGTGCGAACAAACTTTTAGTGAAAATAAGAGTAATTCAGCCAGAAGAAATTCTAGATGCATATTTTGGCAAAGAAAATTGGGATGAGAATTTGCTAAGTGAAGAGCAAACAATAGAGGGATCTAGTAGAAATTTGTATGATAATGAAAAACAGAAAATTCTAATCACAAGTGATGGGATTGTATATGAGACAATACTAGTTACTTATAAAGAAGGTAGACCTGATGAAGAATCAATGATTGAAGAGTGGGAAAAACTACTGCAGACATTGAATATTGACATTATGGATGAATATATAAGACAGACAGATTATTTGAATGGTGATAGACCAACTTATACTTATTATATTCAGCAAGATGGAATAAAATTCTCGCCAGAGACATACTCAATTGGAAAAGTCGGAAATTCAACAGATTATTTTGGTGTATTTGTGAGTGTTTCAGTTGAAAAAGATGGATATATTATTAAAATGCAAAGACTACCTGAGATTGTTCAAATAGAAGAAGTCTCACAGCGTCAGCGAATAACAGATGAGGAAGCACTACAGGCAGTATATGATGCAGTATGGGATGCATTACAGATTCCAGCATTGGAAACAAATCCGATTGCAGATTCACTACAGGTTGAGGTTCAATACATTCCAGTAGATATGGGAACAAATGCTGGAGAATATGTATATGATATCGGATTTTATGTAAAACAGCTGATTGATCAGGATGGTGCGGACAAGTTATGGCATTTTACAGGTCTTGTCGATGCAACAATGCCGTATTGCTATAGCTTTACAATGGCAGAAGATTCGGATGAAGAGTTTCAGACAGAGCATTTAAAAATTTCAGATCGAAAAAAGTAAAAGGTGGTGATGCTTTGTGATAGGAAGAGAATTAAAGCGCATTCTGCAAAAGCCGACTGCGCTTGTTTGTGTTATAAAATTTTTAGGCAAAAACCCAGGGGCTTGCCCCTGGGATGAAGCAAGAAATATTTTTCTAAATCTTTAATGTCAATATCTTCTGAATACACATTATAGATCTAACAATATAAAAGGCACATTTAATTAAAAAATTTATGCTATTAAATCGGGAAAAAATCACATTCTTTGAACTTGCACATTGAGAAATTAAAGGAAAATGCCAGTTGACGGATGAAGAACGTGACTGACAATGAATATCATAGTAATAACCATTGTAACTATCAAATGAAACATCCTGTCGTCCGGAGAGCCTGACGTTAAACGATTCTAATTCTTACCAATTATAAAAGTCAGTTAGCAGGCTAAGAAAATTTGTTGAATAATTAGACAATGATGTCGAATTTTGTCGAATTATTATACAGGCAATTATCAATTTCGTGTTTGTGATTTCTTGTAAAGTATGATATACTAATTATAGTAATGAGGAGTATATATTCACTATTAATAATAAAAAGCAATCGATAGATTCCTAAGTTGAGCAGTAGGAAAGAAAGGAGTTTTATGG
>ENA-OQCN01001070-OQCN01001070.1-human-gut-metagenome-genome-assembly--contig:-NODE-1070-length-14002-cov-4.888865_pt1 | contig 14002 bp, 14 predicted proteins | sample MGYA00242497_ERZ504576 | MGnify/ENA primary metagenome ERZ504576 (study PRJEB26092, sample SAMD00036296) | human gut metagenome | host: Homo sapiens | study: EMG produced TPA metagenomics assembly of...
GAGGCCGGAAGCTCCAGCATTTACGCAGAAACAGGAGAGGTTTTCACAGTAGAGCAGGCCCTGATGGCTCTGATGCTGGAATCTGCCAATGAGATGGCTCTTGCTCTGGCAGAAAAAACAAGCGGTTCTGTAAAGAAGTTTGTTGAACTGATGAACCAGAGGCAGCTCAGCTGGGCTGTAAAAACACCCATTTTAATAATCCGAATGGTCTTCCGGATGAGACGCATTATACCACCGCGGGTGATATGATGAAGATTGCAAAGGCAGCCTGGTATAATCCCAGATTCCGTAAATTTGTGACCACACAGGTTTATGAGATTCCTCCGACTAATAAGCAGTCTGAAACCCGTTATCTTCTCAATCACCATAAAATGATGCCCGGACAGTCTTATGCATACGATGGAGTTCTGGGAGGAAAGACCGGATACACCGATGCAGCGGGAAGTACGCTTGTCACCTATGCCAAGAGAGGAAATTCCATTCTCATTGCAGTTGTGCTGAATTCTACAAACGGTGCTTTTCCTGACACAACTTCTCTGCTGGATTACGGCTTCGACAATTTTGAAAAAGTAGACTTGAATATAGATACCGATCCGGTACCGGCAGCATTTCTTCCATGCGAAAAACACCTGTTAAAGGACTGGAGTAATCTGTGTTCCTTCTATTATATGAGGCATGTGTACGTAACTGTCCCTGCAGGAACTGATGTGAGCCAGCTTGTAAAGAAGCAGAAACTTCTGAACAATTCTGTCGGTCCAAAGCGGATTAAAAGTAAATATTATTTAGACGGCCATATGGTCGGATATGGAATGCAATATGAAAAGGAGATCCTTTCAGATCTCCTTCTCAACACTTCTTTTTAGTTTTCGCCTGAGGCGGAGGACTTCTTTTCTTTCACGAAGTTCCTCCGCTTCTTCTGTATCTGTGAAACGCAATGTCTTCACAGCGAAATATTTCTCATCTTCTGTTTTTCGGATACGGATCTTGCCTTTTATCAGTCCATGCTCTTCACAATTGGATATGCTGTAATAAACCTTTGGATTATTCATAAACCATCGGAGTTTGCGCTTTGCAGGCAGATGACAGACCGGACATCTGGTGCTGGTCACCTCGCGGTCTTTCATGATTCGCTCTCTTGTGGCAAATTCTCTGGATACATATTTGTCATGATCCGGATAGGAAATATGTATCTCGTCTTTTTTCTTCTTTGGATTCTGGTAAACATCCAGTGACGGATGATTGATGATGATTATGTTATTTATTTTCTCCAGGACTTTCGCTGTATACCAGGCATCTGCAAGCGCCCGGTGAAATCCCCTGGATTTCTCTATTTTCAGCTCATCGATCGCATGCTCCAATGCACACCTGTGTGTACCGTCATCATAACTGATACTGTATAGTTTCTGCACATCATAATAGGTCACAGGTCCGGGAAGCAGATCCAGCAGGCCATAGAACTTCATATTTCTCTGAAGTTCCATCACGTCCTGATTTCCCCAGGTAAAAAAGTACCAGTCTTCTCCGCACCAGTCAATAAATTCCCTGACTGCCTGCTCAAAGGGCACTCCTTTCATAAGATCTTTATAATCTACATGAATTACCTCATGGATGCTGTCATGAATCCATTTATAGACCTGTGGTTTGATCAGTCGGTGAAAATGATCCGTTATTTCTTTTTTGCTGTTTACTTTTACAGCCCCAATCTCGATAATCTCAAATGGAAGCCTGTCGTTACGTGTTTTCTTTCCCGAAGGATTCTGATTCCATTCCAGGTCAAAGACAATATAGTTCATTCATCCGGTCCTTTTTGTTTATTACTTTTTCGCATTTATTTTCCATTGCTGATAAATATATTATTTCACGATCTTCAGTTCATACTGTCTGGTTCCCAGACCAATCTTCTCTGCCTGATCCAGTGTTGCCTGCCATTCAATGTTCGGGTTGGAATCTTTGAAATGGTCGTGGTGGCAATGCCAGTCAGGTTTTGCCAGGTGTTCTCCAAGCTGGCTGTTCTCGATCGGAGTTGCTTTCAGACAGGCATCTGCGCAGGCCTGGTCCAGAGCAACCGGGTCAAAGCTTGCAAACATTCCGATATCAGGAAGGATTGGTGCATCATTTTCGCCATGGCAGTCACAGTTCGGGCTGATATCCTGAACAAGCGCTACATGGAAATGCGGACGGCCATGACAGACTGCCTGTGCATATTCTGCCATCTTACGGTCAAGAAGTTCATTCGCACTGCTGTTTGGATTGTATACTGCATCAAAACCGCAGGCTCCGATACAACGGCCGCAGCCTTTACATTTATCATAATCAATGACTGCTTTTTTATTCGGATATGTAATCGCATCACTTCCGCACTCTTTCGCGCAGCGACGGCATCCGCGGCAGAGTTCTTCATTTACTGCAGGTTTTCCGCTGGCATGCTGTTTCATCTTACCTGCGCGGCTTCCGCATCCCATTCCGATATTCTTCAGTGCACCGCCGAAGCCGGTTGCTTCATGTCCTTTGAAGTGGCTTAAGCTGATAAAAATATCTGCATCCATGATCGCATGTCCGATCAGTGCAGTCTGACAATATTCACCGTTAACTACCGGTACTTCTACTTCGTCTGTACCGCGTAAGCCATCACCGATGATGATCTGGCATCCTGTTGAAATGCTGTTAAATCCGTTGAGATTTGCGCACTCCAGATGCTCCAGTGCATTCTTACGGCTTCCCGGATAAAGAGTGTTGCAGTCTGTGAGGAACGGAAGTCCTCCCTGCTCTTTACAGAGATCAGCTACTGCTTTTGCGTAATTTGGGCGCAGGAAAGCCAGATTGCCAAGTTCTCCGAAATGCATTTTAATAGCCACGAATTTTCCATCCATATCAATGTCTTTGATTCCGGCTGTAACGCAGAGTTTCTTCAGTTATCAAGCTGGCTGGTGCCAACCGGACATCTGAAATCAGTAAAATAAACGGTTGATTTTTCCATCGTTTTTTCCTCCTGTTTTTATTGATCAAAATTTGATTTTTTTTATTTTATCACAAGATGCAGGTTCTTTTCGAGATATTTTTTTGCTTACATCTGTTCGTAAAATTTTGTCACCTTTTTGTATTCTGCAGGCAAAGTGATCTGCTCTACCACAACATCTCCATCTTCTGCATTGTGGTAACGGTAAATGTAAACGCCCTCCTGGATCTCATCTCCTTCGATCAGAGAAACTGCCAGATATCCCTGTCCTTCAAATTCAAAGGTATCCATGATTGCAAAATCCCGTTCTGTTCCGTCAGATACCGGGATGCTGATTACTTCATATTCTTCCATCGTATGTTTTCCTTTCATTCATAAGCAATCTTATTCTTATTTTCGCTGTTTTTTATTGTAGCAAAGAGTGTTAATTATATCAATCCTATTTAACCGAATCAAGTAAGTCGTTACTGTTCACTCGGTTCACAGTAACAATAAGGCCCCTGCGGGTTACAAAAAGAAAGACTGCACCTCCAATGAGCACAGCCTTTCCGGTTTGGTATATTTTATTCAGTTCTGCTTACAATTGCTTATGCCATAATCGGTTTTAATGCTTCTGCAAGCTTCTCTTTCTCAGCTTCTGCCTCTTCCAGGTTCTTTCCGAGAGTTGTGTAATAAATCTTGATCTTTGGTTCTGTTCCGGATGGGCGGACAACTACTGTCTCGCCGTTATCCAGCTTGTAGATCAGTACGTTTGCTGCAGGAAGTCCTGTTTCTTCCGGTTTCTGGTAATCTGTTACTTTTACGATAGTATGACCTGCAATCTCTGTGAGAGGTTTGTCACGAAGTCCCTGCATCAGAGCTGACATCTTATCCATTCCGCTTAATCCCGGGAATTCGAAGCTGTCTACCTTATTCAGGTAACGTCCGTACTGTGCATAGATCTCTTCCATTCTCTGTTTCAGGGAACTTCCGATGCTTCTGTAATATGCAGCCATTTCACAGATCAGCATAGATCCGATAACAGCATCCTTGTCACGTACATATGGTCCTGCAAGGTATCCGTAGCTCTCTTCAAATCCGAAGATAAATCTGTCTACTTCATCTGCTGCTTCAAGCTGTGCGATCTGATCGCCGATCCACTTGAATCCTGTAAGTACGCTTCTGAGTTCTACTCCATAGTGCTCTGCCACTGCATCTGCAAGTGGTGTGGAAACAATGGATTTCACTGCTACCGGGTTCTTTGGCATTGTGCCTTTTTCAATGCGGCCTGCACAGATATAATCAAGAAGGAGTACACCTACCTCATTACCTGTTACCAGTTCATAGGAACCATCCGGGCATTTCATTGCAATACCAACGCGGTCTGCATCCGGGTCAGTTGCAAGCATTAAGTCTGCACCTGTTTCTTTTGCGAGGTTTAATCCAAGCTCCAGAGCTGCAAAGATTTCCGGGTTCGGATAGCTGCAGGTTGTGAAGTATCCGTTCGGATATTCCTGTTCCGGAACGATTGTGATATCTGTAATTCCGATATCTTTTAATACCTGAGTTACAGGTACAAGTCCTGATCCGTTTAACGGGCTGTAAACCAGTTTCAGTCCTGCTGTCTTGCAGAGACCCGGACGAACCTGACGGGATTCGATAGCTTCATAGAGAGCCTGCTTGCAGTCATCTCCTACAAAACGGATTTTTCCCTGTTCTACGCCTTCTGCGAAGGACATATATTTCGCACCTGTAAGTACGTCTGTTTTCTGGATCTCTTCATATACAATGGCAGCTGCATCATCTGTCATCTGGCATCCGTCAGGACCATATGCTTTGTATCCGTTGTACTTAGCCGGGTTGTGGGATGCTGTTACCATAATACCTGCATTGCATTCATAGTAACGTGTTGCAAAGGAAAGTGCCGGTACAGGCATCAGTGCGTCATAGATTCTGACATTAATATCATTTGCTGCCAGTACGCCTGCTGCTGTTTTTGCAAATACATCACTCTTGAGACGGCTGTCATAGCTGATGGCTACTGTCTGATTACCGCCCTGTGTTTTTACCCAGTTCGCAAGTCCCTGTGTTGCCTGGCGAACTACATAAATATTCATACGGTTGGTTCCGGCTCCGAGAACTCCGCGAAGTCCGGCTGTTCCGAATTTCAGCGCTACTGCGAAACGATCTTTGATTTCTTCATCATTTCCTTCGATTTTGGATAATTCCGGATTAAGATCCGCATCCTGCAGATCTGCTGCCAACCAGCGTTTGTATTCTTCCTGATACATTTTGACCACTCCTGCCTTGTTTTTTAGATTTTTTAAGATGTTTTCATAATATCATAAATCAGACAAATCAGCAACAAAACAGCGAGATTTCGGTCAAATTTTAAAAATTACTTTCTTTTCTGTTTGTCTGTGCTCTGCAGGCATTTCCTATATTGGTCAGGCAGAGCACTGTGGCGATCAGGAAAGTCCGGGAATCAGAATGATCCACCAGGAACCTGTCATTAATGCTTTATCTGACAGAGACAGCATACTTCCCCATGTGATAACCTCTATCGGAAGTCCAATACCCATAAAACTTAAAGTAGCTTCAGATATCATTGCAGTTCTTACATTCATGACTACCATAAACATAATGGATGAGAAAAAATTCGGCACCAGATGCTTCCACAAAACACGGAAGAATCCGGCTCCCATACATCTTGCTGCGATGATATACTCACTGTTTCGTATCTGTCTTACCTCTGTACGTACCACTTTCGCAATACTGGTCCAACTGGTCACACCGATTACAAAGGACAGACTCAGGATATTGGCATTTCCCATAATAGCCTGCAGCAAAATGATCAGAAGCAGAGCTGGTATACTTAAGAATATCTCTGTAAATCTCATGATCAGTTCATCAAGCCAGGCAGGTGCCACTCCACTGAAGGCACCGACTACCACTGCAATAAAAGTAGAAATAACTGTGGCTAATCCACCGATCAAGATCGAGATTCTTCCTCCATACCAAATCATGGAAAAAATATCCCTTCCCATAGTATCTGTTCCAAAAAGGAACTCCCTGTCAGGAGCTTTATTATAGTTTAACAGATCCATATAAGCAGGATCCTTTGTCATGATCAGTTCCGCACACAGGCAGCCCAGTACGATAAGAATCAGGATTGCTGCTGAAACAACGGGTTTTCCCTGATACCACTTTTTCTTTGATTTGGGAATTACTGTTTCTGTTTTTCTGTTTCCTGCCAGTTCAAATAAATGATTGGTCATACTTCTACCACCTCCGATTTCTCGGTTATTACTTCATCCTTCATGCGGGGATCAATCTGTTCATTGATCGTCTGACTGACGATATTACAGAAAATAACCAGGATTCCTGACATCATGCAAAGCAGCATCAGCAGATTGTAATCATGGTATCTGGCACTCTCATAGGACAGAGCTCCGATCCCTGGATAGGAAAATACGCTTTCTACCACATAGGTTCCTCCAAGTACATGGGGAACCGCAATGGCCATAATACTTAAATAAGCAGGCATTACATTTCGGACACAATGTCTGAACATAAGCTTTTTCTTATCCAGGCCTTTTGCCTTTGCCAGAAGTACATAATCTGCGCGAACCTCTTCCAGGATTTTATTTCGGATCATGTAAGCGTAATACCATAAATGCTCCATGACCACGATGGTCAGCGGCATGATCAGATGCAGCACTCTGTCACCGATATCTCCTGCATTTCCTGTACTGTAAGCTCCACTGCTTGGCAGAATCTTAAAATTTACGGAAAAAACAAGGATCAGGACCAGAGCCAGCCAGAACTCAGGAATACAGCTGGATATGGTTCCCAGCTTACACAGAATCCGGTCTGCCAGCCGGTTTTCGTACCAGGCACACAGGATTCCCAGGAGCAAGGCTCCGGCAAACATAATGATAAATCCGATTCCTCCAAGTACAAGTGTATTGCCAATACGGCCGCCGATCACTTCTACCACATCCTGTTTATATTTAAATGAAATTCCAAATTCTCCATGAAAAGCATTTTTTACCCACTTCACATACTGTACAGAAATTGGTTCGTTCAGCCCCAGTTTCTCCATAGCCCATTCACGTTCTTCCGGACTCATCTTCTCTGTGCGGTCGCCATAATAGGAGATCAGCGGATCTCCCGGTGCAAGACGGGCTACATAAAATACAGCTACAGACAATATAAATACTGAGATCAGAAATATCAGGCATTTTTTACCATAGTAGACTAACTTTTTTTGTCTCATTATATACTGCACCCCTTTCCTTCAGCCGGAAGCATTGCAAAATGTCCGGGTGACACTTCTGTCCACACACTGTTTTCCATTCCTTCGCCATCATAGTACTGCAGAACTCTTTTTCTTTCCCTGATCGGGTCAGGAACAGGAATTGCAGACAGCAATGTTTTTGTATAAGGATGCACCGGATTGGAATACAATTCTTCTGATGGCGCCAGTTCTACCAGTTTTCCATGATACATAACTCCCACACGGTCACAGAGATACTCAACCATAGCCAGATCATGGGCGATAAACAGAAATGTAAATCCATGCTCCTCCTGCAGATGACGGAACAGATTGACGATCTGTGCCTGTATGGACACATCCAGGGAAGCTATCGGTTCATCAGCCACCAGAAATTCCGGTTCCATACACAGAGATCTGGCTATGGCCACTCGCTGCCTCTGTCCCCCTGATAATTCAGATGGATAACGATCCAGGAAACTGTTCTCAAGTCCTACATATTCCATCTGAAAAGCAGCTTCCTTCACAAAGCTTCCTCTCGGAGGTGTGATATGCTGGATTCTCATTGGTTCCGTAATAATATCTGACACCCTCATTTTCTGGTTCAGACTGGATGCGGAATCCTGAAATATCATCTGGCGTCGGGTCTGCAGCATTTTTTTATGCTTTTTGAATTCCTTTTTGTCGCAGATATTTACATCTTTATACCAGATTTCTCCCTGAGCCGGCTGATATATATTCATCAGACATCTGGCAACTGTGGACTTTCCTGAACCGGATTCCCCTACCAGACCAAAGATCTCACCTTTATGGATCTGAAATGAGACATCATCTACAGCCTTTACCTTGATCTTTTTTGTCAGATGAAACTGCTGAGTCAGATGCCTGACATCCAATAAAACTTCTTTACTCATGCGCTGTTCCTCCCACAGGTGATTTGATCTGCGGTGCTCTTGGATCCAACAGCCAGGTTGCCGCATAATGAGTATCTGTTATCTTAAACATAGGCGGCATTTCTTCATAATCAATATTCAGGGCATATTCATTTCGACATGCAAAAGCATCACCTTTCGGCGGATCTATCAAAGTAGGAGGCATGCCGGGGATGGTGTACAGGCTTTCTTTTCCATTTACAAATGCAGGCAGTGATCTCATCAGTCCCCATGTGTATGGATGTCTGGGATCATAATACACTTCCTCTGCTGTACCGATCTCTACGATCTTGCCTGCATACATGACTGCTACCCTGTCTGCCACACGTGCAACCACTCCCAGATCATGGGATACCAGTATGGTAGCTGTTCCCAGCTTCCTCTGTATTTCCCGGAGAAGATCCAGAATCTGTGCCTGTATAGTCACATCCAGTGCAGTAGTTGGTTCATCTGCAAATAAAATATCCGGATCTGCTGCCAGAGCGATGGCCATGACACATCTCTGACGCATTCCCCCGGAAAATTGCCATGGATACTGATGATATCGTTCCTTTGGATGGGAGATACCTACCAGTTCCATAAGTTCCAGAACCTTCTTATTTACCTGTTCCTTCGTGTAGTTCTTATTGTGGATCACCACTGCTTCCCCAATCTGTTTTCCAATTTTAATAGTTGGATTCAGGGATGTCATAGGATCCTGAAAGATCATAGAAAAAACTCTTCCACGCAGTTTCTGCATCTCCTTTTCCCTGTAACAGGTGATATCCTGTCCGTTTACACAGATGCTTCCCTCTTTTATTTTTGCGCTTGGTGGCAAAAGCTTCATGATACTTTTGCAAAGCACACTCTTCCCGCATCCGGATTCTCCAACTATAGCCAGCACCTCTCCCTTTTTTAATGAAAAAGACACATCTCTTACTGCCTGGACTTCTCCGGCAGGACCGTCAATGCTGACTGAAAGATTTTTAACCTCTAATAAATGTTCCATTTTTAATCCTTTTTCCGCTCGTGTAAAAAGGGGGCACCTTTAGTGCCCCCGTCACAACCTTTATCTTTTTATTCAATAGTCCAGTCTGCTACATTCCAGAAGATTCCAACTCCATGATGTCCCATAATTGTATCAGAATCAATTCCTTTAATATTGCTGTCAGCAACATAGTTGGCATCAATATAGCAGATCATTGCATAAGCCGGATCCTCTGCCAGAGCTTTCTGGAAATTAGCATAGGCTTCTGCACGAACTTCCGGATCAGCTGACTGTCTTGCTTCTGTCAGATACTTGTCAACGTCTGCATTAGAATAGCCGGAGTAGTTTGCTCCCTTATCTGTTCCGAATACTTTGTATGTATGGTCGTCAGCGTCAAATGGGCTTCCCCATCCGATCAGGAATGCCATCTGTCCTGCCCAGTCTGTCTGTGCAGGGATCTCTACTGATACATCCATGCCGATCTCTTTCAGTTCCTGTGCTGCGATCTGAGCCATATCAATACGTACCTGATCTCCTGCACTTACGCTGATTACAAATCCCACTTTTTCGCCGTCACGATAATAGAATCCGTCATCACCCATCTCGCATCCTGCAGCTTCCAGAATTTCTTTTGCTTTTTCAGGATTGTAATCATAATGCTCTACATCTTCATAATTGTAGATATTTCTCTGAAGAGGTCCATAAGCCGGCATTCCCTGTCCAAGGATAACTGCGTCGATGATCGCCTGACGGTCAAGCCCATAGCATACTGCCGGGATCAGATCACGGTTTTTCTGCCAGTATTCATTTTCAAAGTTAAACATGATTCCACGATAGTCAGAAGTCTTCATATCGTAGCATGTATATGCCTCATCATCAGCAAAAGCAGCTGCATCCTTTGGTGTTAATAATGCCAGATCAAGTTCTCCGGATTTTAACTGAAGTGCTTTCGCATTGTCATCCGGTACGATCTTGAATACAACTTTGTCAATGGAAGGCTCACCCTTAAAATAGTCTTCGTTCTTAACCAGTGTGATCGCCTGTCCCTCATCCCAGGATTCGATCTTGTATGGACCTGTTCCTACCGGATTACGGAAGAAATCAGAGGTCTGCATATCTTCTCCCTCAAGCAGATGCTTAGGAAGAACTGCCATTGTCATATAGTCAAGGAATGCAACGTTTTTGTCCTCAAGCTTGAACGCAACCGTATGATCATCAATCACATTGATCTCTTCTACGTCCTCGTAGTTGGTGCATTCTCAGAACCATTTTCCGGATCCATGATCGCTTCAATAGTAAATTTAACATCCTCTGCTGTCACAGGTTCGCCGTCCTGCCACTTGGCATCTTCTGCCATATGGAATGTATAAGTATTGGTTTCATCATCAAAATCCCAGCTCTCTGCCAGTCCCGGAACTACCTGATTATCTCCGTCATGTGCAGTTAAACCGTTGAAGATCAGAATATTGATCTCTCCATGTTCATCCATAGCAGGATTGATCCTGGTATAATCTCCGCTTCCGTATACCAGTGTTGTTTCTTCCTCTGCCAGTACAGTCACTGTTGCTCCGGCACTGACCAGTGATACAGTCAGAAGCACTCCGGCCATTGTCAATAAACCCTTTTTCATTTCATGTTCCCTCGCTTTTTCTTTATTGGTAACTGGCTTTTATGATATCAGACAATTCTGACATCAGTAAGCCCTGCGGGGGGATATTGACATATTCCTTTTTGTGCCTTATATATGCCATATATGGCATACCTGCAGCAGTATCATTACTCTCCATCGCAGTGCGATCCTGCCCGGAGTGTTATTTATGTTATAGGAACATTACAGAGTAATTTCCTATAATATAAATAACACTCCGCCTTTAGTATTTCACTAAAAGCGAAGTGTCCTGATATTAATATAATTTTGCACCAGCCGGAATATGGTCATCTACCATCAGAAGATGAAGTTTTTCTTCGCCCTCTTCTTCATGGATTGCACTAAGTAACATTCCACAAGATTCAATTCCCATCATTGCTCTAGGTGGCAGATTTGTGATAGCTATAAGTGTCTTACCTACCAGTTCTTCTGGTTCGTAGAATGCGTGAATACCGCTTAAAATGGTACGTTCTACGCCTGTTCCATCATCCAGAGTAAACTGTAAAAGTTTCTTTGACTTCGGCACTGCGACACACTCTTTTACCTTTACTGCACGGAAATCAGATTTGCTGAAAGTCTCAAAATCTACCTCATCTTTGAACAATGGTTCGATTTCTACCTTTGAAAAATCAATCTTCTCAACTGGCTTTTCTGAAACCGTTTTAGCCTGCGCAACGTTGTTTGCTTCGTTCTTAGCAGCGCCCTGGGACTTCATTGTCGGGAAAATCAGGATGTCTCTTAATCCATCTCTCCAATGTCCCACAAATGCCTATTTTTCAGGCTTTTTCTGCATTTCGTGATTCCACGGAAATCTACGTTTTCCTACTATTTTTGTACCGATTGGTACAAAATTGGTACAAGATTGGTACAAAGATTGTACCCCAAGATCCAGCTATAATAATTCTCTTACAACATATTCAAGACTGGTATGAAAATGCTGTTTCAAGACTTTTTAACGTTATATCCATATTCAATTTGAAGTGTTCATTCTTCCTGTGCCCATCTTTTCTGAACATATTCTTCTACCAGCTTCACCAACTCTTTGGCAGTCTGAATCTGTTCCTCAGCCTCGACCTTAGTAGCTATATAAAAATCATCATAATCACTGGCATGTCTTATTTCTTCTGATTCAGCAATTTTCTTTCCGAGCTTTCTTGGAAAATCTCGGTTTTAACATAATTTTTATTGAAGTTTGCCAATGCATCCTTATGTCTTTTATAAGCATTTCCGTCTAGCGCATGAATTGCAGACACAGCATGATAGATTCCGTAATATGCACGATTATTGGCACCACGAAACTCTTTCGCACCGAGAAGAATCTCTGCGGCTTTAATGTCACTTTGTGCCGTTTCAATTCTATATAGAAGCAGATCCTTCTGTGTTCCTTTTTCATTAGGCTGCTTCAAATAGCTTTACCCCCTCTTTTTCCACGTTTGCATAAAATGGGTACGCATCAACCCAATTTTGAAAATGCTGTTGACTTTTAGCTATGGGCTTTATATCAAGATCGTGATCCATATTAAAATCAAAGGTTTCACCAGATAATTCATGCCGATACTGTTTTATATCCATATCAGATAAATCCAGAAGAATCATAATATCTATATCTGAATCATCCTGTAATCACCTCTTGCATAAGAACCATACAAAATCACCTTTTTTAAATGTTTTCCATATATTTTCTGCAAAATTTCTGTGTACTGGTCCAATAAATTTCGTGTTGTTATCGGCATAGTCCCACCTCCTGCTGCTCATTACCAGTTTCAATGCCTCTCACGGCACCTTCTGTTCAAATATAGTAGATATCTTACTTTATTATAAGCGTACCACACTCGGTTATGCAATAAGTATTTTTCTCCAAATTTAGACAAACACCTCCCACGTTACTGTTCAGGGGTTAGCTGGACTTGAGAGAACCGATGGTGTAGACTGATAACAGTCAAAGCCATCGATTCTCTTTATCCAAATATCCTGGATACTCTGTCATATATATTTGCTGGATCTTCAAGGCGCATCAAAACAAGCATGCTCATGCATTGGCAGAGATTCTCGATGCTTTCGAAACTCCTGAATGTCACGGCCTGCGCCTGTTTCCGCTTATAATTCCTTAGAAGCCTTTCTGCTTCATTATTCGTGGCAGGCACCCTGAAATCGTGCAGGAACAGCAAATGGTTCTGCATATATTTTTCCATTCTCAGAAACAGGTTATACCCGTCTTTGTAATAAGCATTTGCCGGAATGTCCTCATATTCTTTCCGGGCCGTTTCGAGTATCTTCAGATACCGTTCTTCAAATCCGGAGATCTTTTCCGGGTCTAAGTTACAAGACAGCAGGGTCTCATTCCGGAAGTGGATCATTTCCTGTATCAGACCATGCATTTCTTTATTCCATGCACGCCCCGGTTCATTATCCATGCTGTCTTTGAGGTACCGTAGTACATGGGCAAGACATTCCTGATGCTCCGTCCCATAACTATAAAAAGTGATATCATGGTCGTGGACAAGGATACCCTGGTAATCCTCCGCAACAGTACCCTTTACTCCTTCGTGCCCTTTTTTCGCACGGGCAAAGTACAGGGCTTTTCCGTCTGGTGTCGCACATACATATACATAACAGCCTTTTCCGTTTTCCCTGGCGTTCGTACAGTCTGTATGCATGACCGGAGAAAACAGCATGTCTGCATAAGCAGCCCTGCGTTCAGGCTCGGTTTTTAAGGCAAACTCCCTGCTGAGTCTGCTGATCATACCTTTGGAAATGTTCAGCTTTCCACCTGTCAGGTCCGACAGGAACTTTCTGCTTTTATCAATAGAGGCACAACAGTCATTATTTAACAGGAACAGGAATGCCCGGATGCTGCCGTCATAATTCACATCATTGATAACCCCGTCTGGAAATGCAGCATGTACACGTTCCCCTGTTTTGGCATTATAATAGACATCCGCATGATATTCTGTCACATCCAGCACCATACGGATACTTACAAGCTGTTTTATGATCGTTTTGGCAGTCTTTTTAAAATCCGGGTCTTCAAGGACTGCTTCCGGTGGCGGCAGAAAGGCCGTGGGAACTGTTGATTCCTGTTTTTTCCGGCAGTGACCCTTATGCCCAGGCTGGGCTCCGGGTTTTCTACCTGTTTTTTCCCTGCTGTTTGCAACCTTTTTAGGGCGCAGTGATTTCGAGGATGGTATGGAAGAGTTCTCATAATCACGGTTAAGCTGGGCCCTCAGTTTCTGGTTTTTTCTTT
>ENA-OQCN01001071-OQCN01001071.1-human-gut-metagenome-genome-assembly--contig:-NODE-1071-length-13998-cov-2.007786_pt1 | contig 13998 bp, 15 predicted proteins | sample MGYA00242497_ERZ504576 | MGnify/ENA primary metagenome ERZ504576 (study PRJEB26092, sample SAMD00036296) | human gut metagenome | host: Homo sapiens | study: EMG produced TPA metagenomics assembly of...
CGAAATTTTTCGATGATCCAGTTCCATCTCTTCGCCGTAATGATCTTCTGCCGTCTGCATTGTTAGAATTTATGCAGCATTTTTCTGATACCTGGTTTAGTGGTCTTCACGATTTTACAACCTCAATGCCTGTCTGTGTGTCGGATGAAGAAGCATTGTCTCTTGATGTCTATTCCTACGCACTAAACACGATTGCTATTGCAGTAAAAACAAAAGAGGAGTTGGAGCAGGATACAAAAAATGCCGCCACAAAAGGCGGCATACTCGAACGAGGAGTTGAATACTTTTATGAAGTTATCGAAAGTGAGCTTGGCAATCAGGCATTTTCTGCCGCTTGTGATCATCCGATTTCTTCTGGCTACTGGGAAACACTTCGCAGTCAGGTATGCAGCCTAAGCCGAGAAGCCTATGAGCGCAGTCTGCATCTTACATCACATTAACCATGCCATTTAGTTTACTGTGTTTTTGTTGCCTGCGCTTTCGTTGTCTTTGGCTTCCATCTAGGATAAATCATCCATGATGCAATTCCTATTACAGCAAGCGCACGCAGCGCCCAAAGCAGATACTGTCCCACCGAATAATATGTATTTTGCTCATATGGTGATAACGATACAGTTATAAGTACATGATGCAGTAAAAATATCTCATATGAATACTTTGAAAGCATACCGATAAGTTTTTTCAGAATCACGCACGGCAAATTTTTTATCCGATCCAGCGCATTTCCTGCTGCCATAAAAATCAGATACCACAAAATGCCTTCGACTGCAAATAAATACCATGTTACACGCTCTGGAAGCGGGACAAACACAACCAGGCACAACACTACAGCTGCTGCCACACCTGTGCGAAGTGACACGTTCATATAGCGATACAGATAAATACCCGCCAGAAAAACAACCACATTTAATAAGATATCCTTGTCCACTCTTCCCGTATTTCCAAGAAGCTGTACCATCACTAGATAATAAAGAATCGCTGCGATTAGTGTTGGCTTTGGATAGCGCTTAACCAGTGCATACAATACCGGAAAGACGATGTAAAGGACAAGAATCATTCCGATAAACCATTCTCCGACAAGGTAGTGGCTTTGAATACCAAACAACGATGCATAGCCATCAAGTCCGGTAATAGTCCATAAAAATGACAAATCAAAAAGTTTAACTCCGCCGCCAAATCCGCCCATCAAGTAGCATACAAAGTATGCCATATAAAATGATGGAAAAATGCTCCACCAGCGCTTTTTATAGTAAGTTTTTAAGTCACTGCAGCGCTCGTAGGAAATGCACTGTGCAGCACCTGATACAAGAATAAATAACGATACTCCCTGCCAGCCAAGATACCCTTGCGCGCCAATTTTCGTTACGACAAGCGAACTTTCCATAAGGCGCGCACTCCACTCGCAGTTCATATGATAAAATACAATCAGAAGCATGGCAGCCGCACGCATAAGATCATAGGCAAAATAGCGTTTCTTACTCTCTTTTGTTTTTTGCTGTTCCATCAGATCCGCCCCTCTCTTTTTGCCTGTGCCTTTGAGTAGCCGCAGCACAATAGCTCTGACGGTACAAATCATGCTCCTTTGACAGCTCCACAGAACGCTTATAGCCATTCTTTTTCTTAAAATCTGAAAACAACCAGGGGATGCCATATTTTTCTCCCACTTCCGCCCCTATCTCATTTAATTTCTCAGCGTTTTTCATTGGACTTATGGAAAGTGTCGTTGTAACATAGTCAAACCCACCATCTGCTGCTAACTTTGCGGCTTCCTCTAAACGCAGCCTATAACAGGCAAAGCAGCGCTCACTGCCCTCGTCCATCTGCTCCATTCCTTTCGTGATCTCATAAAAGCGCTGTGGGTCATATTTTCCTTCCACAAGCTGAATCGGATAAACTGTATCAAGTTCCGAAATTAGACGTGCCTGTTCTGCGACACGCTTTTTGTACTCTGCCTCCTCTGTAATATTCGGATTATAATAAAATACGGTAATCTTAAAGTAATTGGACAGATACTCTAACACGTAGCTGCTGCACGGCGCACAACAGCTGTGCAAAAAAAAGTGTCGGAACATGCCCGGCCTTTGTTTCTTTATCTATCGTCTCTTCCAGACGCTTTTGGTAATTAATTTTATTCATAAATTTCGTTTGGTTCCTTTCTTGTCTTTTTTCTATAACTCCATTATAATAAACTCCATGAAAAAAGAAAGGAGTTCTTTATATATATGGAAACAAAACTTGTTCTTCTTGGAACTGGAACGCCTAATGCATGCCCAAATGCAAGCGGTCCATCTTCCGCGGTTGTTGTTGGGAATCGTGCGTATCTGGTTGATTTTGGACCGGGCGTTGTCCGTCAGGCTTCCAAGGCTTATTTTAACGGGATTGATGCACTTCGCCCAGATCTTTTATGCACTGCATTTTGTACCCATCTGCACACTGATCACACTGCCGGATATTCAGATCTTATTTTTACTCCATGGGTGCTTGAACGCAATACACCACTTAAGGTTTTTGGTCCAAAGGGACTGCGTCATATGACTGACCATATTTTAGAAGCATATTCCACAGATATTGATTTTCGCATTCATGGATTTGAAAAAGCAAATGAAAATGGTTATAAGGTGGATGTGACCGAAATTGAAAATGAAGAAAATCCTGGCATTATCTACCAGGATGAATATGTGAGCGTTGAGGCATTTCCTGTCAGCCACGGCACACTAACCTGCTATGGCTATAAATTCGTGACGGCAGATCGCACAATTGTAATAAGCGGCGACACAGCTCCTCTTGAACTGGTGGCCCAAAAAGCTTCTGGATGCGACATTTTACTGCATGAAGTAGAATATTCAGCTGGTATCTCTGCACGCGAACCAAAGTGGCAGAAATATCACAGAGAAGTGCATACATTAAGCACGGATCTGGCATGGGTAGCAAAAAAGGCTCAGCCTAAGCTTCTTGTTACATACCACCGAATTTACCATATGAATATCCAGGATAACCACATCAATCTGGCTGCTGAAATGGCTCGGCGCGATGAAGCGATCCTGGATGAGATTAAGACCGCTGGGTATGAAGGTTATACCGTAAACGGACGCGATTTGGATGTCTTCTAATGATGTGGGTGGCTGCCCGGTAAGCTTACAAAAGGCGGCCTCAACGAAGTGTTTGTCGGCCTCTCTTTTCCGTGGGCACCTGTTACCCTACTTATTATCATACGTTATCTTGAAAGTCCCGCTACAACGTTCGGCCTCGTAAATCACATTCGTCTCGCCGCCATTTACACTACGATACTAAAAATTCTAGTACTTCATCTGCTGCTCCGATACATGATATACACGTCGGTACAGCAGATTTTTTATTTTCTGGTATTCAGCTTCAGTAACTGTTCTCTGGTAGGTCATAATACGAAGTGGAATCGGTTTTCTTCCTGTAGCAATTGATGGCTGAGTATATGGATATGGATTATAGCAAAATCCATTTCTTTCATAAAAGCTAATACGCCTTTTTTCAAGTTCTCCTTCTGGCAGCTCAACTTCAAGACATGTCATTTTATTTACCTGAGTAAGGACCTCTCTTAACATGCGTCCTCCGATACCACCATTTCGTACTTTGCTGCTTACTGCAAAATGCTCAAAAAATAAGATATCATCAAACTCCCAGGCAGACAAAAATCCATCTATTTCTTTTGTTTCTTCATTTCTATGTATAAACACCTTATATTCTGGATTCTCAAATAATTGTTTCTGGCCCTCATATCCTCTATATTCATCATATGGAAAACTTTGTTCCATTATTGAATACATCTGATCAAAGTCTTCAAATTTTAATAATTCTACCATAGTATCTTTTTCTTCCCTTTCTTCAAAATATTTTTTGCGTATATTATTAAGGATACCAATTTTCCTAAGTAATGTAAAGAAAAGTTCAATATGTTGAACTTTTAAAATAACGCTTGAACCATAAATTATATCGTGTTATAGTGTCCTTTGTAAAATTTTGAACTAACAAGAAAGAGGATTTTTATGCTTCAATTTATTGAGACCGTCAATTCGGCCGTGAACAATTTCATCTGGGGTGTTCCGGCTATGGTATGCATTTTCGGCGTTGGCTTTATTTGAGTCTTCGCACACGTTTTCTCCAGATACGCAAATTTCCTTATGCAATTAAAACAACAATCGGACGCATGTTTCGCAAAAAGAACGCATCTGATGGTGCTTTGACACCATTTCAAGCTGTATGTACTGCACTTGCTGCAACTGTTGGTACTGGAAATATTGCCGGTGTTGCCGGTGCAATTGCAATCGGTGGGTCTGGAGCTATCTTTTGGATGTGGATCTCTGCTATTCTTGGCATGTGCACTAAATTTGCCGAGGTAACACTTGCCGTTCATTTCCGTGAGAAAAATGCTGATGGTGATCTGGTTGGTGGTCCAATGTATTACATAAAAAATGGTCTTGGAAAACGTTGGATGTGGCTTGCCTATCTTTTTGCCGCCTTTGGTGTACTGACTGTATTCGGAACTGGAAACGCAACACAGGTTAACACAATCACCACTGCTATTAATTCAGCTCTTATTGATTTTCACGTAATCTCTAATGATGCTGTGTCAACTTCTAATTTAATCATTGGTATTTTAATGGCTGTACTTGTTGCACTAATTTTGTTGGGCGGTGTAAAACGTATCGGACAAGTAACAGAAAAGCTTGTTCCTTTTATGGCATTATTATATATCGTTCTTGCTCTCGGTGTTATCGTAATCAATATCCGCACAATTCCTACAGTATTTGCTTCTATTTTTGAAGGTGCATTTAAACCATCTGCCGTAACCGGCGGCATTGTCGGAAGCATGTTTACCAGTATGAAAAAAGGAGTTTCCCGCGGTATCTTCTCTAATGAGGCCGGACTTGGTACTGGTTCCATCGCCCACGCATGTGCAGACACAAAAAACCTGTAAAGCAGGGAATGTTTGGTATATTTGAAGTATTTACTGACACAATTGTTATCTGTACTTTGACTGCTCTTGTTATTCTTTGCAGCGGCACCACGATTGAATATGGAGCTGCAGCTGGTGCTGAGCTTACCATTTCTGGATTCACCTCTGTTTACGGAAGCTGGGTTTCATCTTTACCGCAATTGCAATGTGCTGCTTCGCCTTTTCTACTATTCTTGGATGGGGACTCTATGGTGCCCGCTGCATTGAATTTTTATTCTCAGAGAAAGTCATTAAACCTTTCATGGTAGCGTATTCTCTCGTTGCAATCCTTGGTGCAACAGCAAATCTTGGACTGATGTGGAGTATCGCAGAAACCTTCAATGGTTTAATGGCAATCCCTAACTTGATTGCACTGTTTTTACTATCTGGAACTGTTGTCCGTCTGACAAAGGAATATTTCGCAACGGAAGGTGCAAAATAAAGAAAAATCTTAGCTTAACTCAAACATACCGTGATACAGCTGATAATATTTTCCCTTCTGCTCTAAAAGATCGTCGTGATCACCTCTCTCGACGATCTTTCCTTGTTCAAGGACCATAATTGCATTAGAATTGCGTACAGTACTAAGACGATGGGCAATGACAAATACAGTTCGTCCCTCCATCAGCTGATCCATTCCGCGCTCAATCAATGCCTCTGTACGTGTATCGACTGATGAGGTTGCCTCATCAAGAATGAGCACCGGCGGATCAGCTACGGCTGCACGCGCAATGGCAAGAAGCTGACGCTGACCTTGTGACAGATTGGCACCATCTGCCGTAACAAGTGTATCATAGCCATGTGGAAGACGACGGATAAAGGAATCGGCATTTGCGATCTTTGCAGCCTTTTCAATTTCCTCCTGCGTCGCATCAAGCTTTCCAAAGCGAATGTTTTCGGCAACAGTGCCAGTAAATAAGTGTGTATCCTGAAGAACTATGCCAAGGGAACGGCGAAGCGCATCTTTTTTGATGTCGCGCACGTCGATTCCATCATAAATGACAGAGCCACCCTGCACATCATAGAAACGATTGATCAAGTTCGTGATTGTAGTTTTTCCGGCTCCTGTAGAACCCACAAACGCAATCTTCTGCCCTGGCTTTGCATACAGACTGATCTGCTTTAATATCATGCGATCATCATCATATCCAAAATCTACATGATCAAAACGCACATCACCCTTTAACTCAACAAGAGTGCCATCGTTCTTTTGCCATGCCCAAAGACCTGTTTTTTCCTTGCATGGAACCAGCACTCCATTTTTCTTTTTCACGCGAATAAGATCTGTCTTTCCTTCGTCAATCTCTGGCTCCATATCCATTACTTTAAATACTCGCTCTGCTCCGGCGAGTGCAGCAAGTAAGAAATTACTCTGCTGCGTAAACTGGTTGATTGGAAGCGCTGCCTGACGCACAAATACAAGATAACTTGCCAGACTTCCTAAATCAGTATGACCATTTAAGGCTAACAGGCCACCAAGCACAGCGACAATCGCATAATTGATATAGGAAATGCTTACTACCATAGGAACCATCGTTGCCGCATAGCCCTGTGCACCAGTTCCTGCTTTTCTCAGTTCTTCGTTCTTTGCACAGAATTCCTCAAAGCTTTTCTGCTCGTGATTGAATACCTTGATGACTTTCTGTCCGCTTATCATCTCCTCGATGTAGCCGTTTAACTCACCAAGGCTTGCCTGCTGTTTTCCATAGTATTGTTTACTCTTAGCACCGCTGAAACGAATATACCAGAACATAAAAGCATAGCAGGCTGTTACGATTAGGGACAATTTCCAGTTTAAAATATAGAGAATCAACAGTGTTCCGACCATCTGTATAAATGTCTGAATTACCATTGCAAAGCTGTTATTAAGTGCATCGGAAATCGTGTCGATATCATTTGTGAATAAGCTCATGATATCTCCATTCTTTCTTGTATCAAAAAACTTAAGCGGAAGCTTCTGTACATGTGCAAACAAATCGTGACGAATATCGTAAATCACGCGCTGAGCTACTTTAACCATTGTCTGGGAATAGCCCCAGGCAGAAAGCGCACCAATTCCAAAAATTACAGCGGCTATTGCCACACCTGCAATAAGTGTAGATACCTTGCCGTCTGCAAGATTGTTTACAACAGGGCGAATCATATAAGTGCCAAGAAGATTGGCAGTTGCGCTTACACTGACAAGAACTGCTACAACAAATAGCATTCGCTTATGGCGTCCTAAATATGATAAAAACACACGAAGCGTCTGTCTAAGGTTTTCAGGACGCTTATTATTCTTCTGAGCCATCGTCATTGCCTCCCTTCATCTGTGATGCATAAATTTCCTGATAGATTGGATCATTCGCAAGCAGTTCCTTATGCGTTCCGACACGGTGTACTTTTCCATCGTCGAGAATCACAATCTGATCAGTATTCATAACGGAGGTAATGCGCTGTGCAATGATGATTTTTGTCACATCTTTGTAATCGGCAAGCGCTTTTCGAATTTTCTTTTCTGTGGCTGTATCAACTGCACTGGTAGAGTCATCAAAAATCAAAATTTTAGCATTTCCAAGAAGTGCACGTGCAATACAAAGGCGCTGCTTCTGGCCACCTGAAAGGTTGTTTCCCCCCTGCTCCAGCATCGTGTCAAGACCATCTGGCATACGACTTAAAAACTCATCGGCACATGCTGCACGGCATGCCTTCCATATTGTTTCATCATCTGCGAAAGGATTTCCCCACTTCAAATTTTCACGCACAGTTCCTGAAAACAGTACGTTTTTCTGTAGAGTAATATTTACACTGTCACGAAGTACACTCAAATCATAATCGTGCACATTGACACCGCCAACACGAACAACGCCCGTTGTCGCATCGTACAGACGCGGAATTAGCTGAACAAGTGTCGTCTTTGCCGATCCTGTCGTTCCGATAACACCAATCGTCTGACCTGCCGGAATATGAAGATTCACATTCTCTAATGCGTACTCGCGAGCATCCTCACGATATTTGAATGACACATTTTCAAAATCAATGCTTCCATCCTTGACTTTTTTCTCACCATTTTCTGGTGAGGTCAGAACAATATTTTCGTCAAGAATCTCTGCAATACGATGAGCACTTGCAAGGGAACGTGTCAATAGAAGAAACACATTTGCAAGCATCATTAGGGAATTTATGACCTGCATAACATAACTTAAAAAGCCAGTCAGATTTCCGACTGCAAGTTCAGATTTTAAGATCATATTTCCTCCAAACCACAAAATCATGACAATCGTAGTGTACATAATTCCTTGAAAAGCCGGAAGATTCAACACCGCATAGTGAAACGTAGTTTCACTTGACTTTGCCATATCACGGTTTACCTCTTCAAATTTGTCCTCTTCATACTCGTCACGGACAAATGCCTTGACAGCACGAATTGCTGTAAGATTTTCCTGCACAACCTGATTTAATCGATCCATAATGCTTTGCAGTCTGGTGTACATCGGTGCAACCTTACGCACAATCAAAAAAAGAATGATTGCTAAAATCGGTGTACACACCACAAAAACAAACGCCAGCTTCGGATTCATATAGAAGGAAAGACCAATTCCCATGATCAAAAGTGACGGACCTCTAGTAATCGGACGAAAGCCTGAAATTATCATGTTTTGAAGTACATTAACATCTGTTGTCATTCTTGTAATCAAAGATGATGTCACAAAATGATCAAGATTAGAAAATGCATACTGCTGTACTCTTGCATATTCTGCCTTTCGAATCTCTGCACCCCATCCATATGAGGCCTTTGCTGAAAAATGGGCATACAAAAGACCAGTGACAAGTGCTCCAAGTGCAAGCAGTGCCATCTGGACTCCCTTTACATAAATATAATTGACATCGTGATTTGCCACTCCGATATCAATCAAGTTTGAAATCATGATCGGGATAAACAGCTCAAAACCAGTCTCGATCATGACAAACAGCGCGCCGAGAATCATGTCCTTTTTGTAAGGCCCCATATACCCGAACAGTCGCTTCATATCTTTCATAAATTCAACTCCTTTGCTGTTTTTTACATTGTTCATTATACAGCAAAGGAGTTTTTTTTTGACAATATGCGATTTTTTACGTTATTTTTACTTTTTTGCCTTATCTTTTTTCATACTGCATTACGAGCTCATATGAGTAGCCACGATCTGGATGAAGTGGTTTTGGTTCAAGAGAAAAGTAAACAACACCATTTTCCTTGATATTTAGTTCAATCGAAATGTGTGATTCTGGCATTGATACAGGTACCATACGCTCGGTGTGAATCTGTGGACGGGCTGTCTGCTTTAAAAGATCAATCTGATCTTTTGTCGGGTTTGCCGGTTCACCAAGATCATGCCATACCTTTAGCGGATTACAGTTCTCTTCATCGACTGTCTGCGTCAGAAATAGATATGCATCCGTGGAGGCTGACTGCGTTGTTGGTATCGTCAGATTTAAACAAAGATCTTTTCCAGAACGATTCCTCGTCGCATTCCATCCAATTCCCCTGTAAGAACCATCTTCATATTTCATCACAACACAAGTTTCATCCTTGTAGACACAGATACCTTTCTTCTCTTTTAACTTTTTAAAGAAAGCAAATGTCCAGAAGTTGGCTTTGGAATACAGCCATTTGCGACAAGGCCAAAACCGCCATGAAATGGAGTAAACGGTACACCAAACTCTTCAAATACATCACCAAACGTCCAGTATGAATATGATTCGTTATCATCACCAAGGCGCGAAAGCTGATGCGCAATGTATGCTGCATTTTGATTTGTATCGTGAATTGGGCAGTTTGGCACATATGAAGTGTTAAACTCCGTAATGTGAATTGGCAGTCCCTTAAAGCGAGGAAAACTGTCAATAATCTCTCTTGTCGTATGAAGATTGGCAAAGCATCCTCTGGATCCATCAGCTCAATATAGCTGTAATGTCCTTGTGTCTTTGGTGGCTCGGAGGTATAGTGATGTCTTGTTACAAAATCTACGGCAAGACCATTTGTTTCACAATATTCCATAAAGGAACGGATCCACACTTCATCGGTTCCTCCGCACACAGCTGGTCCGCCAACTAAAAATCTGCTGTCTAACTTTTTTATTGCATCAAATGTTGTATGAAACAGTTTGAAATACTCAGGCATATCTGCATTTTCCCAGAATCCTGGTAGATTTGGCTCATTCCATACTTCAATTGGCCAAGTAACAACTTCATCGGTGGTATAGCGCTCGCAAAGATGAGACAAAAGCGCCGTTACCATATCAGTCCATTTCTTGTAGCTTGCTGGCGGTGTTGTGTTTCCCTTCCAGTAAAAGATAGTCTGCGTTCCTGATGCCATTTTCTGCGGCATAAAGCCAAGCTCCAAAAATGGACGCAGACCAAGCGAGATATAGCTGTCCATCACACGGTCAAGATATGTAAAATTGTACTCTGACTCACCTTCTGGCGTTTCCTGATAAATACCTATATCATCACAAAATAGTCCATGACCTCTGATATGAGAAAAGCCAATCTCCTTTTGTACAAGTGACAGCTGCTCCTGATATTCTTTTGTCAGCGCAAGTCCCATTCGTCCTGTTCCAATACAGAATCTACCTGAATTACGGAATACATATTCTTTGTTTTCTTCAATTTGAATGGTTTTTTGAATCACTTCATTCATTCTCTTCTCCTCCTGTCCAAAGATGGATTTGCGCTACAGGCAGTTTGGTTTGATTCCAGTCAATTCTAAAATAGCGAGTAAAGTAGATTCCTCTGCCTGATAGCACTCTTTGCAATCGTTTCCTTTCTGATTTTCTTTTTTCCTTTTTAATATAACCTTCTCCCACTCTAAATCTGAGCGAAGTTCTGCCACAATTGTCTGTGGCAAGTTCTTTTTTTGATTTTTCCAGTGTATCTGGCTCTTCTTCAAAGCTAACCTCTAACTGATTGATCCGTCTGACACCTTCAAGGTCAACCATAACCCAATGCATCTGTTCTGATAGATGCTTTGATGAATCTGACATTTTTGGCATCCAACTGCCTTCTTCCTCTGCTGTCACAAAATAAGGCTCATGCCCGATCTCAAAGCTATCAGCAAATACTGGATGCCTCTTTGCCTCATCGTACCTTTCTTTTGGCTTTGGCTCTCCTACTGTATACGGCGGTGGAAGCATCGGATTTAACACCGTGTTCTTGGGTTTTGGCTCTCCATCTGCAAAAATACAAATCTTTGCAGATTTTACACCATCTGCTGTTGCACAAATCACATTTTCACCGCCATACCAGCTTCGAAATTCGATTGCAGCAAGTCCATCCAACATGTTTTTCTTTTCTGGTGAGAACGTGATCGTCTTTCCAGTTGGGAAAATACCATCTCCTTTTTCTACTGTGAATGTCAGCTCGATTTCATTTGAAATCGGATTTCCTTCTTGATCCAAAAGTTCTGCACAAATCCATGCATCCTCCTGTCCGTTTGCACGAAATCTATTAACATCACTGCTTAGACGAATCTGAAAAGGAGTGCCTTCTTTCTTTGGTTTTGGTGCACTTTTTCCAGCCAAATGCTCTCGGTACCAGTACCAACAGGCAAGTGGCAAACGATAATAATCGATCATTCCCATTGAACCCATGCCGTCAAAAATACTGCCATGATGAAAGCCACACCACAAAATCTTTCCGCTTCGCCACGGATAGTCAATCTCAGTTCCATCGGTGAATCGCGGCTCAAATTTTCCTGGGCGCGTCTCTATGCTACTTCCATATTCAGAAACCAAACTCGGAAATCCTGGATCATGGTACAATGCTGCTCCATCCCCATTGTAGCCTGCCAGATCTCCTAGCACGTCAAATCCATCTCTCTGCGCACCGCCCACTGCTGCTGGTCTCGATGGATCAAGCTCATGAGAACGCTCTACCATTTTTCGAATCAGCTCTTTTGCCTTATCCTTTACCGGTGCATCGGTAAAGAAAACCTCATTGCACATGCTCCAACAAATGATCGATGGATGATTTCGCTGCGTGCAAATCATCTCCTCTAACTGGTCAAGGCAACTTTTTTCAAAAGCAGTCTGATCAGACTCATTTGGAGGATATGCGCTTGCTGTCCAATATCCTTCCTGTTTGTCGCCTCCCGTTCCCCAAAAGCACATCTCCGACCAGAATAGAATACCTTTCTCGTCGCAAACCTGTGCAAAGTATGGGTGATGGGGATAATGAGAACCACGAATGGTATTCATGCCGCACTCTTTTATCATTTGGATGTCTCTTCGAATCCCTGATCGCGTAACGGCATCCGCCCATCCAGCATGATCCTGATGGACATTCGCACCCAATATTGAGAAATGCTCACCATTTAAGAAAAATCCTTCGTCCTTGTCAAAACGTACCGTGCGGATTCCAACGCTTGTGCGCACACAGTCACACTCGATTCCATTACAAAGTACACGGCTGACTACTATGTACAGTTTTGGCGTATCCGGCGACCATGGTGTAATACCTGTTAAGGAAATTGACTGGCAAATCTCTGAGTTTCCCATAACTAACGGTTCCACGCTTCTTGCAAGAACTTCTTTTCCTTCACAAATACATGTTTCAAGCATCATTGAATCGAATTCGGATAAATCGGATTTTTCCGATGCATGTACCTGCGTCCCAATTTTTAACTCTGCATGCCAGCTGTCTTTTTCCTTCTTTAACTGTGTCGTTTGTACAAACACACCATCTTCTTCAATATAGTCATATGCAGTAAGAATCAGCTGCATATCGCGGTAAATACCACCATTGAATTGATGTTCTCCACCGCGCGGTGCAAGCGTTGCATCCCATAAATTATCTACGCAGACAATCAAATGATTTTGTCCCGGCCGTATATTTCCTGTTAATTCTACCAAAAATGGTGTGTAACCGCCCCGATGTTCCCCAATCTGCTTGCCATTCAATACGACAACTGCCTTTTGAAAGGCACCGAAAAATTTCAAAAGTATGCGTTTTTTGCAATCCTCTTTGGACAACTCAAACCATTTGGAATAGGTTCCATATCCCAAATAAAATTCTTTTTCCATAAAGTATGGAATTCCAAAGGAGTGCGGCAAGCCAATGTCCTGCCAACGATTAATCTCATCCGGTGAAGCCCCTACTTTATCGCCATAGGTAAATTTCCAATTATTATTTAACAGTCGGTATTCTCTCATATTTTTGCTCCATCACTCAATAAACATATTCCGGCCAAATGAATTGGAATTTAGAAAAATCAACGTATCCACCGGTCTGCTCCGTCGAATAATAAAACAAGCCAAAACGACATCCTGTAAAAAGATCCATCTTAAAGTACATTGGTTGATCAATTCCTAATTTTTGCCAATTATCGCCTTCTTTATAATAAAATGACGATAAATCTCGCTTATCCGTAAAATCAGCCTCTGCACGCAAGCAAATTGATTCCCCATAAATAGGAACTCGCGCATATTCAAGACCTGGATTTTCATATTCAAACTGGCCAAACACAGTTGTATCCTTTGCCGGACGTCCCATCATAATCAGATAAAACTGATCGTTTTCTTTTTTCACACCTGTAAATCCATAATTACCGATAAATGTACTAATTCCAGCAACATCTCCATTTTTCATATGAGCAAACCTAAGTGTCACCTCTGCCGCACATTTTGGTCCAACGGTTCGCTGTGTCAGCGTATTATACGCCTGAAAAAGAGTTGGCGACAGCTTAGCTGAATGTAGACGCAAATGTCCTGGATTTTCAGTAACTGACCAAAAGTCGTCCATTTGCTGATGATTAAATTCCCAGAAATTTTTTAATGTAATCTGACCATTTTCATCTGGCTTATAGAAAAAATCATCACTTCCATTTATTGCCGCATATTGATAACCTGTATCCAAAACAGTTACCACTTCTGGCACTTTCCCATTCTCACCGATTATCGGAAAACCATCTTCAAAATGCATTGGCATCAGCACGGGCGCTCTTCCAAGCGCACCTCGATCCTGAAACATAAAGGCATACCAGTCTCCATCTGGCGTATCTACCATACCAC
>ENA-OQCN01001072-OQCN01001072.1-human-gut-metagenome-genome-assembly--contig:-NODE-1072-length-13992-cov-4.840029_pt1 | contig 13992 bp, 22 predicted proteins | sample MGYA00242497_ERZ504576 | MGnify/ENA primary metagenome ERZ504576 (study PRJEB26092, sample SAMD00036296) | human gut metagenome | host: Homo sapiens | study: EMG produced TPA metagenomics assembly of...
AGGATTTTATTGATGAAGTCAGCAAGTACGCTGGCATCACCGAACTGAACTATAAGATTCTGCATCAGCTGATTGACAAGATTCTGGTATCCAAAGCGGAAAAGGTCGATGGCGAATACGTCCAGAAAATCCAGATTTTCTACCGCTTTATCGGCCATTGGATGCCATCGAGTAACAAAGTCAGAAAAGTCACCTCCGAGAACTATCCTACAGACGCCGGACGTGAGGGCGAGCTTATCTTCCGGCTTGTGTACCAGCAGGCCGGATGCAAGAAGCCTTTTTCCCGCTTGTGGCTGTCGAGCATGGAGGACTCCGCCATCCGGAAGGGCTTTGCAAATTTGAAACCGTCAACTGAATACGACGCGCTGTACAATGCAGCGCTCTGCCGGGAATGTGCCGACTGGATGGTCGGCATCAACGCGACCCGGCTTTTTTCATGCCTGTATGGTCAGCCGCTGGCGGTTGGCCGGGTCATGACGCCCACGCTGGCAATGACGGTCGTGCGCGAGGCCGCGATTTCTGCCTTTGTTCCCGAAAAGTTCTATACGGTCACACTGACTCTGGCCGAGGGTGGTACGGCATCCAGCAAGCGTTTTGCGCAGAAATCAGAGGCCGAAATTCTGCTTTCTGCCTGCCGAAAGGAGGCAAGCACTGCTGTGCAGAAAGTGGAGCGCAAGGAGAAAACCGAAAATCCTCCTCTGCTGTATGACCTGACCACCTTGCAGCGAGATGCCAACCGACTGCTGGGATATTCGGCGCAGCAGACATTGAACTACGCGCAGAGTTTGTACGAAAAGAAAATCATCACTTATCCCCGAACGGACAGCCGATTCCTTACTGAGGATATGGCAGATTCTCTACCGGGTCTGGTGGCCGAGTCGGCTAGAGCCTTTGGCGTAGAGGATGATGTTGCCATCCATGCACAGCAGGTCATCGATGGCAGCAAAGTCACCGACCACCACGCACTTCTGCCCACGGCAAGCATGGCAAAAGCGGATTTGTCCGCTCTGCCTGCCGGGGAACTGAGCGTCTTGCGGCTCATCACGGCGCGGTTGCTCTGTGCTGTGGGTGAAGCTCACCGCTATGCCGAAACTATCCTCACCACCACCTGCGCAGGCGAAGAATTTACCGCCAAAGGAAAAGTAGTGCTGTCGGAGGGCTGGAAATCCATCGAGTACAAGCTACTGGGCGACCTTCTTAGCAAAAAGAATAATGCTGCCGTCCTCCCGGATGTGCAGGCGGAAAGCGAGTGCGGCATTTCCGGCGCAGAGCTGAAAGAGGGACAGACGTCCCCTCCGAAGCACTTTAACGAAGACCTTCTGCTTCACGCAATGGAAACAGCCAGTGCGGACAGTATGCCGGAGGGCGTCGAACGTCAAGGCATCGGCACCCCTGCTACCAGAGCCGCCACCATTGAAAAGTTGGTGGCAAAAGGTTTTCTGGAACGCAAGGGCGATAAAAAGACGAAGTCCCTGCTGCCCACCGATAAGGGAAAAGCCCTTATTACCGTGATGCCCGAACAAATCCAGTCGCAGACATGACCGCCGAATGGGAAGCGAAATTACTGCGTATTGAGCGCGGCGAAATGGAGCCGGAAGAATTTATGACCGAGATCAAAGATATGCTTTCCTCGCTGGTGAAGACCTCCGAGGCCGTGAAAGGAGCGAGTACGCTTATGAAAAACAAAGTTGCTGGTATCTGCCCGAACTGTGGCAATGCCGTTATCGAACGTGAAAAGGGTTGGTTCTGCGAGAACGCGAGTGTCGCTTTGCGCTGTGGAAGGACAATGCCTACTTCAAGCGGCTGGGCAAGCATCTGGATGGCCGCATGGTGGATAAGCTGCTGCGGGATGGCCGGGTGCGGCTGAAGGACTGCAAGAGTCCCAAGGGCAAGACCTACAACGCCACCCTGCTGCTGTCCGCCGAAGAGGATGGCCACAGCAAGTTTTCTCTGGAGTTTGAGAACGGAGGCCGCTGATGGGACAGGAAAAAGAGGCCGTTTATCTCATCAACGGCGACAAATATCTGCATTTGCGCGAGAACGGCGCAGGTGTTGGCTTTGCCACCTACAAGCGCTTTACGGGTGAGCTCTGGAAAGCGGCCAAATCTCCAAGCAGAATCTTCCGCCCGATGGCAGGAACAGCATTCCCGCTGCCCGGAATTGGTATCTCTTCGAGCTTTCGAGCGACGAGCGCAAGGCCATCCAGTTGGAAAGCGTGCAGATACTCGAAAATATTCCGCAGGCGGGCATCGGCAGGCGGCGTATCTGGGAGCCGGAAACTATCCCTCCCGACATTCGGCTTATATTCAAATGAAACGAAATCAGAATTCTGACCAAAATCCCCCTCAAAAAGTGTTTTCCTGCCGCTACAACATGGACACCAACCGGTGGAAGCCCGATTTGAAGATGGCACTACCCTTGCCATCGACTGCATCGCCATCGAGGACGAGTACGGCAACACTCCGGCACAGCGAGCGGAGCTGGACTGGCTGCTATACAATAAGCCCTTAGAGTACGTCCAGCTTGTGCTGAGTGGTGAGATTGAGCATTATCTCTCACTTGGCTGTGACCATGGCATATTAGAAGATTGACCTTTAATTAAAATATCCAAAGCAAACAAAACAGCCCTCTATTTGCAGTCGTTGCAAATAGAGGCTGTTGATTTGTTGATACTTCGCTCCGAACCGTACCATCGACTGTCTTTTGATTTAGATGCTCAAATCATTAGAACACATAAGGCCGATTCTATATGTTTCCGAGTTACTATCAATAAAGCTTTGTGACACTGAAAGGACACGGGTTTTCAATTTTACACCATTGAATTTTAGATTTATGTAATATCCTTCCTTTTTTAAAACACTTCTGCAAACCATTTTATATATCGTATTAGATTTGCACAAAAAACTTATTAAAAAGCTGTTTTTGTCTTCAAGCATTTTATTGTCAATAAAAATATCAGCCTGTATTAACGTCCCTTCAAATTCGATTTCTCCTCGATAAGTATGAAATTGGGGAATATCAGTATTTTCCATATAGTGCCCCTTTATAACGATAATCACTTCAAAAAATTAAGATTATCAATAATAAAGCTACCAACATACTAGCATCACTAGATTCAGATACAATTTCATTCATAGCTTCTCACGGTTGTAAATCCAAAATAGTAAGCTTGCGTGATAATAAAATAGTCCTGCAACACGATGGTATAAATTATTTAGTTCTCCATTTCCACCACTTTGCCAGCATCACAATAACGGCAACCACGAAAACGGCTATAAACAGTACCAACGATATTTCATTCAGAACAATATTCCGCTTAAAGAAGAAAAGCACCACCAACCGCACTGCAAGAGCAACTAACAGCAAAGCTCCTATAATTTTACTCATGATTCTTTTCCTTTCGATGTTTCTTTACGGTTCCTAAACTCTCTTGCAACATATGAATGATATGTAACACCATAACCACCCACAGAAGTATAAACCATCCGAGAAGTACTATACGCAATAAGTTTTCTTCATTTTAGTTCCTCACTGTACAACATAGCCAATAAGAGCAACGATCTTTCCATTATCATACAAAAGAGCTACTTCGTTGTTGAGTTCAATCAAACTTTCGTAAGCTCCCAATTGGCATTCATCTAAAATATCTTTATTAACTGCGTAGTCGATTTTATAAGGAGAAACATCTTTTCCATTGTTACTTAAATCGAATAACTCAAAAATTTGATTTGTTGGCAGCTCACTTACCTTTGCATATGAGAAAAAATTCTGTATCTTTTTCATCAGTATCGCTTCACCTCGATAAAATTCTGCGGCAGAAATATATATCAATCTATTTATTTTTGATGCTTTTTATAACAACAAAAACTATTATGAGAACGCAAATGCCTCCACTTGATAAACAAAGTACCTTATCTTCTGCCCTTAGAACACCCACAGCACTTCTCATGTTCCAATAATACAAATCGTAAGACAAGCTCATGATTGCAAATGTAAGGAGGCCATAGTATGCTTTCTTCATTGGCAATCAGTGTCCTTTCAATTTTTGCGTAAAAACTTAATGGTATAGCGAATCAGATACTTTACAAGAACTACCAGTACGATTCCTACGATTACCGCTATCGAAATAACCAGTAAAAGTTCCAATCGTGAAAACTTCATACTTATCCTTCCCGGTTTTGAAATTGTAGAAACACTGATACTAATTTCAATATCAATGTACCATAGATTTTTCCGAAAGCAAGACCTTTGGCAAAACTGGTCGTTATGGTGGCAAAAGTGGTATGTCAAACCACTTGTCAGGCGCAAATGCACAGTTTATAATAGTGTCAGAAACATTACTTTGTGGAGGACGACAAAATGACGAGGTATCGAATTGCAGTCTGCGATGATGAACCGTCAGAACTTGAAGATATTGTTCAAAGCATCAAGCGATACGATGCCCATGGCGATTTTGACATTGAGAATTACACAGACGGTGCAGTGCTTTTAAGTGATTTGCAGCTAAAAAAGAAATTCTTCGATCTTCTGCTACTTGACATCGAAATGCCTTCAAACGGATTTCAGATGGCACAAACCTTAACACAGATGGAAAAACATCCGTTGGTGATCTTTGTTACAAAGCGGCATGAATACGCTGTGCAGGGGTATGGCATTGCATTTCGGTATTTAGTGAAACCACTTGATGAATCGCTTTTTGCTGCTGCAATGGATGCAGTCGTTCAAGAATTGGATTCCAAACACTTTACCGTTGAATATGAAGGAGCCACACTCTCATTGGAAACATCGGACATTTATTATCTGGAAAGCCATGGGCATAAAGTCTTGATTCATTGTAAAGGTCAAGACCTCACTCTGCGAATGACGATTCCAGAAGCCTTAGAACAGTTGCCGAAAAGGTGCTTTGCTTCACCCCATAAAAGCTATCTTGTCAACATGGAGCATATTATCTATGCCACAGGAACGATGGTTGTTCTGTCGAGTGGAAATCAATTGCCGATCAGCCGGAGGAAGCGTCAGGAGTTCAATCAGAGCTTTAACGCTTATTTGGGAAGATGATATATTATTTTGTTGAATTTGCCGGGAGCTTTGCCAATATTGCTCTGCTCACGCTTTTCGTTGACCGCTTATTCCAGAAAAAAGATTTATCTTCACGATGGCTCTATCTATATATTGCGCTTCTAATTGCTGGACAATGTATATTAAGCCTGTTTCCCACTTGGGTGACGCCGCGAACGATTTACATCCTGCTGGGAGGGTTTCTTCTGGCGATGCTGTTTTATGAAGCGCAAATATGGCAAGCCATCTTTGCAAGTGCTGCATTTTTCACGCTTGTAGCAGTAGTTGAAATCCTTGCGATGCTTCTTATTGGGCTGCGCATCCCAGATACAGATGTCCTAATGCAAGCAGGTGCGGCCAGACTGATTTATGTAGTGTTCTCGAATCTGATTCAGATTCCATTGCTAATTTTAGTCTCACATTTTTTCAGCCGGAAAGAAAATGTGCTGCGCGTTCTTTGGCTACTGCCGATCATCGCGATTCAAATTGCCAGCATCGCAGTTTGCTATGTGGTACAGTACCATGCAGCGGATGAAAATTTTCCAGACTACCTGATTGGCTTTATGGCAGTACTTCTCTTAATAAATATCCTGATCGTTTTCTATGTGGAAGCTCTCCGAAAAAATGAACAGGAAAAATTCAGGGCAGAATTTAACGAGCAGCAATATCGCTTGCAGATGGAGTATTATCAGCAGCTAAAGGAGCGGCAAGAAGAAACAAGAGCCCTTTGGCACGACATTAAAAAATATATTTTGGCAATGCAGGCGGTGGCAGAGCGTGGGGATTCCGAAGAACTTCACAAAATTGTACGAGATGCAACGGATGCCTTTGAACGTTCCAAAAATATTTCCACGATTGGAAATCCAGTTGTGGACGCACTGTTGAATCCGTATTTACATACAGCAGAAGAAAACGGCATCAAAGTCACTCTGGACGTAACGATTCCAGAAGTCCTATCCATTTCTCCATTATCTTTAAGCATCCTGATTGGAAACACGTTCGACAATGCAATTGAAGCCTGTTGCGGTTTGCCGCCAGAACAGCGTAAAATTCATTTGCAGCTGCGCAAACAATATCGAAGCCTTTTCTATCGCCTTGACAATCCATACAGTGATATCTCGCGCAGCCTTCGGGTTGGCAGCCACCATGGATATGGGCTGAAAAATGTAAAACGTGTGGTACGGGAAAGCGATGGCGATTTTTATGCCGAAAAGAAGAATGGAACTTTTACCGTAAAAGTTCGATTAAACTGCGAAAATTAAATATGTTTCCACAGCCAAATGATCAGCCTCCATACTGATTGTTTGGCTTTTTATTTTTTGAAAAAGGAGCGTGATGCCATGACCCAACCGAAAACCGACCTTGCCTACCTCCGCAACGAAAAAGCCAAAGCAGAGCAGAAGCTGCGCTCTTGTCAGCACCGAGAGAAAATTCTTGAACGCCAGATGTCAGAGCTGAACCGAAAAGAGCGCGTGCATCGTCTTTGCACTCGTGCCGGAATGCTGGAAAGTTTTCTGGTCTGTCCGGGAGAATTGACCGATGATCAGGTGATGGAACTGCTGAAAATCTCGTTCCGCCAGCCTGAAGTCGTGCTGGCGCTTGCAAAGATGGTGCATGACGTTCACGAACGCAGCAACGTCCAAAACCCTTTAGAATAAAGGGCGCAATTATACACCTCGTCGTCACTTGCTGCGTATCGTTCGCATCTGTGCAAAAGCACAAATCATCGACACCATCATTGCGGAAAAGCCGAAGGACTTTGAAGTTTTTCTGCAAAAGCTGGAGCAGCAGGGATATAAGGCGAAGCGTGGCAAGCACACGGCGGTAAAGGGCAAGGGGCAGAAACGCTTTATTCGATTCCAAACTCTGGGCACCGGGTGCAGTGAGGAAGAAATCAAGGCAGTGCTGGAGGGTAAAGCGAAACATCAGCCGTACCAGAGAACGCTGCCCAAAGAACAGCCCTTCCAGTTGCTGGTGGATATTCAGGGGAAAATGGCAGAGGGCAAAAGTGTCGGCTACAAAAGGTGGGCGACCAAGTTCAACCTGAAGGAGATGTCCAAGACGCTGCTATTTTTACAGGAGCAGAAGATCAGCAGTGCCGAGGAACTGCGGGAACGTGCAGCGGCGGCAACGGAACGCTATCATGCCATGGGCGATTCCATCAAGGCGGCAGAAACGAGGTTGGCCGAAATCGCCGTCCTGAAAACCCACATTATCAACTATGCCAAGACTCGCCCGGTCTATGATGCCTACCGCAAGTCGGGGTACAGTAAAAAGTTTTTGGAAGCTCACCGGGAGAAAATCACCCTGCACAAGGCGGCGAAGGCTGCCTTTGACGAGGCAGGATTGCAAAAGCTGCCGAAGGTCAAGGAGTTGGATGCGGAGTTTGCAGAACTGCTGACCAAAAAGAAAGCATCTTACCCGGACTACCGCAAGGCACGGAACGAGATGCAAGAACTGGTTCGGGCACAGAAAAACGTGGAACGATTTTTTGCGGGAGAAAAGGACACCATCGAAAAAGTGCAGACCCGATAAATGAATACCGCCGAGGACTCTTCATTTTGGGGAGATGTCCTCGGCGGCTTTTTTAGTTTATATAGCAGCGGTCCTGTTTTATAAGCCAATCTTCACACAGCCGCTGGGCTTCGTCCTTTGTGCAGCAGGTGCAGTTGAAAAGTTTGCCACGGATGGAACAGTAAGTGTAGTGTACCTTCGGGACTCCATTAGCATCTCGAAAATCAACGCAGCGTTCCTCACCGGGCAGCAGATAGATCGTATCCACGTTCAGAAGCTCCTTTTACCTTCGTTCATGTGCCAAGGGGCACAACATTTGCTATTGTACCATGTACCGTCCCCAAAGACCATTGCTTTTTTGACCAAAGATACGCACAAAAATTTTCCACCTTGAAATTACCCGAATAGCGTTGAATGAACGCAAATGGATTGTGTATAACAAAAATTGCGACAGGTATGCTATTGGTGTGCAACAAACACAATTAGAATGTGAGGTCGCTATGAATACGCTTTTGGGTCAACGAATACGAGAGCAGCGCAAGGAAAAAGGCTGGACGATTGAACAGTTTGCAGAACGGGTCGATTTGTCAGCAAATTATGTTGGAGATTTAGAGCGCGGAGTAAAAATCCCCAAACTGGAAACCTTTATCCGAATCGTAGAGGTGTTGGACGTATCTGCTGATGTGCTGATCCGGGATTCCGTTCCATCCGCATCCCATGTGGCAGATGACGAACTGAGCAGAAAGCTGAGCCAGCTCACACCGGGGCAGAAGAAAGCTGCCATTGACATTCTGAATGCATACACCGACAACATTCCCTATATTACAAAATAGCACCTATGTCAGGGAGCGCAGCAAACGTGCTGACGCTCTTTCTTTTTGCCCTCAAATAGTTTATAATCAACACTATAAGCGTGTATCTAACACCAATGGCAAGTATTTGAGGTGAATGACATGACAATCCTACCCAATATCGAAGAAGCAATGGAAGATGCCCGGAATGGAAAGTTGAGCCCGTATTGGCAGAATAATCTAAAACGTGAATGCCTGCATGGAGAGCTATCGGCTGAAGAGCGGCTGGCTCTTTCGGAACTGAATTGCATTTTATCCGAGACTCCTCAATGGAGTAGCGAAGAAGAACTGTGCCATGACATGGAGAATATCAGCGGCAGGGTTCGCTTCTGCCGCTTTTGGAATGAGCACTATTCCATGGTGCAGTTGACGGAAGATCGCAACGGAAAATACTCCACAGCCTACGTTCTGGATACAGAAACCACCCCGGATGTGCGTAAGGTGGCGGCATTGCAGGCACAGAAAGAACTTGCGGACTGTATGCAGGCGTGGGGCGTTTCTCTTCTGGAAGCGCCAGTTCCTGAACAGATGAAGTACGATTCTCTTGCAGAAGCCGCTTCTCACCTCATGCAAGTTCTTAACGACCCGGAGCATATCACCGGGTAAAAAAGCGTCCCATCGGGATGCGCAGCCTGCATTGGAAAATGCAGATCAAAGGGGCTTGGGGCATTCAACAAGCGTTTTGCAACGCAAAATAAGCAGATGTATATACGTCTGCACTGCTTGCTGGTACAATGTCATCGATGAAACAAAAATAGTTTCATCAAGGACGGTTATATGGTTGTGCCGATTTCCAAAACATAGTAATATTGAAGTATTAACTGGGGCTGAAAGTGGCAAAACTGCTTGCTTGGTTTCCATTCAGGAATTACTAACAGCGTAGACCGTCCGTTCGCTTCGTATACCGTCAGCGTCACAATTGACACCAATTTATCATTCTTCACGAAGTATGTGCTAAAATCTCTTGACAGTACCTCACAAAATATGTTATCTTTTGTAAACATCCTTGAAAAGATATGACCTTTTCTGGGGACCAAACACAAACCGATTTTTCTCTGGAGGAAAGACCCATGAAACAGGAGATCATCCGCAAACTGAGCGCTGCCGTGGCCATGAGCCTCGTTGTTGGCGTCTCTCTGGCCGCCTGCGGCGGCGGCAGCAGCTCCACCGCTGCCGGTGTGACTAAGACCGGCTCTGCCGAAGGCTTTGGCGGTGCTGTCACCGCCACCCTGACCGTGGATGCCAACGGCTCCGTTACCGACTGCAAGCTGGAAGGCGCACAGGAGACCGAGAGCATCGGCGGCGCTGCACTGGAAGAGCTGTCCAAGCAGGTCGTAGCCGCCAACGGCCCCGCCATCGACGGTGTTGCCGGTGCCACGGTGACCACCAAGGCCGTCCGGAAGGCCGTTGCCGCCGCACTGGGTGTGGAGCTGGCCGAAGAGGCCCCCGCCGACTCTGCTGCCGCAGCCCCCGCTGAGCCCGCCGCCATCGTCCCGGTGGAAGGCGGCATCCAGATCGGTCAGGCCTATGCTGCCGCCCACGGCACCAAGTGCTTCACCGAAGCGGTGGCTGTGGTGAAGGATGACGTCATCCTCGCCGCCTACCTCGACGATTTTCAGTTCACCAGCACCGATGCAGGCGTGACCGCCGTGCCCAACTCCGACTCCGACTTTGCCGCAGGTACGCCGAGGGCAAGGTGCTGATGTCCAAGCGGGCCAACGCCGATTATTACAGCAAGATGATGGCTGAAAAGGGCGGCTCCACGGTCGCTCTGGATGCAAACTTCGACGCCATCCAGAACTTTGCCGTCGGCAAGACCATCTCCGAGCTGGAGGATGTAGCCGCCAAGGGTGCCGAGGCTGTGGACGCCGTCTCCGGCGCAACGCTGGTGGATACCGCCGGTTATCTCTCTGCCATCGTGGATGCCGCCAAAAATGCCCAGACCACGCAGGCCGTGGAGTTCAACGGCAGCTCCGAGGACCTGAAGCTGAATGTGGTCTATGGGGCCGCACACGGCACCAAGTGCTTCACCTCCGGCGCTGTCGCCACCGCCGGGGACACCATCGTGCTGAGCTACATTGACGAGTTCCAGTTTGCCGGTTCGGACGCCGGGGTCGTCGGTGTGCCCAACTCCGATTCTGACTTCGGCGCAGGCTACGCCGAGGGCAAGGTGCTGATGTCCAAGCGGGTCAACGCCGATTACTACAGCAAGATGATGGCCGAAAAGGCTGGTTCCACCGTTTCGCTGGATGCCAACTACGACGCCATCCAGAACCACGTGAACGGCATGAGCATTGCCGACGCGAGGCTCTGAGCAAAGATGAAAAGGCTGTGGACGCCGTTTCCGGTGCCACGCTGGTGGATACTGCCGGCTACGTTGGTGTGCTGGTGGATGCCGCAAAGTAAGGCAAGAAAAATAACGTTCCTCTGAACACAGCAGCGCCGCCGAGATCTCCCGGCCGGGCGCTGTTTATTGTATGCTATTGGATCCAGAACGGTTCGCCTAAACCGAGGGCCGCGCTGCGCGCTTCTGGCGTTCTTTTTCCCTGTACATCCGGTCGTCGGCTTCGCGGAGGAAGGCGGGCAGTCTTCGACCAACGACTGCCAGAACGAGCCGATGGCTGCATCCACCTGATGGCGGACCAGTACCGCCCGCAGAGCTTCCACCTGCTGTTCAAATTTTTCCTGCGTGACCGGGCAGCAGATGACCACGAACTCGTCCCCGCCGATGCGGCAGGCTTCACCGGGGAACACATCGTTCAGCGCGTCAGCTACACGGCAGATCAGGCGTCGCCCGCCGCATAGCCGAAGCAGTCGTTGCAGCGCTTCAAGCCGTTGAGATCCATATCACACCTCCATTTTTACACACTCGGCATAGGTCAGCGGGAACGAAGCTTTCAGGACAGCGCTTTTCCGCACCGTCCAGCCGTTTTGCCGCAGGAAACGCAGGTATTCCTCGCTCGTCCATCTGCTGTGGAGAGGGAAGCCTGCCAGCTTCATGAAAAATGCCTTGACCTTGCCGGAAAACGAGTTTCCCGCGTGGGTGAAGGTCGGCGCAATGAGCACGCCGTCCTCTTTCAGCACCCGCTTGATTTCTTGTAGGGCTTTTTCCGGCTGCGGCACGATGTGCAGCGCATTGGACACGATCACCACATCAAAGGACTTATCCGCATAGGGAAGGCGGAACATATCCTGCACGGAAAAGTGCAGCTTGGCAGAGTGGTTATCACGCTTGGCTCTGCAATCATCTCCGCAGAGGCATCCGTCGCCTCGATGTGCGCTGCCGCGTTCACAATGTGCTTTGCAATCAGTCCCGTGCCGGTCGCCAGCTCCAGCACCGTTTTGGCTTTCACCACCGGTCGGATCAGCTTATACATCTCTTCGTATGCCGCCCGATCCTTTCGCATAAAGCGGTCGTAACGACCGGCATTTTTGTCCCAGAAGGTCTTTCGTTCTTTCATAGCCGTTGCCCTTATCTCTTCTTTATTTTTTGCCGCATTGTGCCTCTCGGAAAGGATTCAAAGTGCCACTAAATTTTCCCGTGCAGGCATCTGTCCCGCCGCTCTCTGGCGTATTCCAGCAGTGCATTGCACGCCGGACAAAGCGCCTCGCCCCTTGTCCCATGCACGCCACAACAATACCGGCGCACCATGAGGGTAACGGTTTCAATCTCCTTTTCCTTGTTCAAGTTCTGAAGTCCTTTCTGTTTTATACACAGTTAGCACAATCTAACCGTCTGGTGGAAGAAAAGGCAGACCACCTGTATGCAGTCTGCCTTTTGCCTGATGCGAAAGCCCGCAGACGCGCGGGGCTTACAGCACCAGCGAGGGCGCGGTGTAGACCCGTGCCTTCAGCTCGCTGTTTAGCATATACAGCCCCTTGCTGTCACCGCCGAACAGCTCCATCTTGGTAATGAGGTCGGCGGCGTTCTTCTCCTCCTCGCCCTGTTCCTTGATGAACCAGTCCAGCGTCTGCATGGTACGGAAGTCCCTGACCTCGTGTGCGGCGGCGTAGATGGCATCGATGCTGGCGGTGACCAGCTTCTCGTGCTCCAGTGCCTTTTTCAGCGGGGTCATGTGATCAACTCGCTCCCACTCCGGCTTTGCGATAGCCTCAAAGGTGACGCCCTCGCCGTTATTCTGCAAATACTGATAAAACAGCATGGCGTGATCCCGTTCCTCCTGCGCCTGTACCCGGTACCAGTTCTCAAAGCCGTCCAGTCCGACGGCGGCGTAGTAGTTGGCAAAGTCCAGATACAGATAGGCGGAGTAGAATTCCTTATTGATCTGCTCGTTGAGCAGCTTAGATACGTTAGCGTTCATAATACTTCTCCTCCATAAGATTGTCTTTTTCCTGCTCCCGGCAGGGGGGCAGATATACCGTACCCAGAGCGATGCTGGGATGCTCCCTTTTCATCTCCAGGAACACCTGCTCCGCCTTGGGATGCTGCTGCAGCTCCGTTACGGCGGCCAATATCTCCTCTGCGTATTTTGGCATACCGCCAACCCTCTAAATGCAAGAATGAGTCTTATTATTTTGCTTTTATTATACCTATATTTTTTTCTCTGTCAACAACCACAAAGGCTTGTGCGCCAAAAGCTGCCTCGAAGTACCTTAACAGTTTTAACTGTATCTGTTATATTTCAATATAAACTGTATCAGCAGTAAACACAGTTGCATTGGAGGTTGATTATGCGTCAGATATTGCTTTTCGCGGCACTTGCGCCGTGCTTGCACTGCTTCTGGTGAGCTGCGGGGGAACCAAGGACAAGCCGGTGCCGACAGAGGAGGACGCTCCCGGCAAGGCGGCGTATCATAAGATCAGCGCCGAGGAAGCCTATGAGATGATGATCTCGCAGGAGATCGTGGTGGTGGATGTCCGCACCCGGGAGGAATACGATGGCGGGCATATTGAAAACGCCGTCCTTGTGCCCAACGAGAGCATCGGGAGCGAAATGCCCGAGACGCTGCCCGATAAGGAGGCGACGCTGCTGATCTACTGCCGCAGCGGCCGCCGCAGCAAGGATGCTGCACAAAAGCTGCTGGCGCTGGGGTATCAGAGCGTCTACGACTTCGACACGATCCTGATTGTCCAAATTCAATTCAAGGTCATGGTCGATGATGGGCAGCTTGAACCGGACGGACTTCAGCCACTGTCCATTAGGCTGGCGTTCCGGGTAGATCTGCACCTCGTCGATCAAAATTTCCACCAGTCTGCGGCGTTCCGCCTCGGTCATGGTGGCATAAAGCTTGTCAAAGCAAATCAGGATCTTATAGATGTTGTCGCCTGTGATTTTGTCGGCTTCAATGGCCTGCTTCTTTGCCCGGGCATCCATCAGTCCATTTTCCACCTCTTCGGTTTTATCGTACATCTTATAAAGGCGGTCGTCAAGGTCAGATTTTCGGGCGATATAGTGCCGGTCGTCCGGGTCAAGGCTGTCGATCTCCTCCATAAGCCGGGATTTTGTGGAGTAGTGCTGCCGTAGCTGCTTCTCATAGGCGGCGATCTCCTGCTCAATGGCAGTGGTATCTACCTTCATGTGTAGACCTTGGTCTTTTCTGCTGCCAT
>ENA-OQCN01001073-OQCN01001073.1-human-gut-metagenome-genome-assembly--contig:-NODE-1073-length-13977-cov-2.240072_pt1 | contig 13977 bp, 18 predicted proteins | sample MGYA00242497_ERZ504576 | MGnify/ENA primary metagenome ERZ504576 (study PRJEB26092, sample SAMD00036296) | human gut metagenome | host: Homo sapiens | study: EMG produced TPA metagenomics assembly of...
TAGTTCTGATGTTGTTTGCACTTGCGGCACTTATTGTGGTAAAGGTATTTACAGTCCAGAATGTAGTTGTGGAAGGAAACAGTCTTTATTCTGCCGACCAGATCAAAAATATGGTGCTGGACGATGATTATTCGTGGAACAGTCTGTATGTAGATCTGAAATACCGGTTTGTGGATGTCGGGGAAGTACCGTTTGTGGATACGATGGAAATTTCGCTGGATGATCCGCATACATTGCGGATTTCGGTTACAGAAAAAGGTATTCTGGGCAGTTTTTATATTGATACGCTTGGACAATATGCGTACTTTGATAAAGACGGATTTGTTGTGGAAACTTCGTCGGATGTAATCGAAGGAGTGCCAAAGATCACGGGAGTTACCTGTGATAGTGTGGTTTTATACGAAAAACTGCCGCTTGAGGATACAAAACTGCTGAGAAATCTGTTGACACTGACACAACTACTGAAAAAATATGAACTTGAACCGGAAGAAATCCACTATGACAGTGCAATGCAGCCACAGCTCACTTACGGAACGATTGCGGTCAATGTTGGTTCAGAAGATTATCTGACACAGAAAATTGCGAGACTTTCCGCAATTATGCCACAGTTGTCGGGACTCTCCGGTATACTGCATTTAGAGACATGGACGCCGGATACGACAGATATTGTGTTTGACCGTGCAGATTTGTAAAAAAAAAGTGTAATCTTTTTTGAAAAATCAGTTGATTAATTGTAAGAAAAATTATATTATAGATTATATGAGTTTTTTAGCTGTAATTTTTTAAGCTAAATGAAGGAGGAACTACCTTGCTGGAGATTAAGACAACAGAAGCGGATACCAGTGCAAAGATCATCGTGATCGGAGTAGGAGGAGCTGGTAATAATGCTGTAAATAGAATGATTGATGAGAGTATCGGGGGAGTCGAGTTTATCGGAGTAAATACAGATAAACAGGCGTTGGCACTCTGTAAAGCACCGACACTGATCCAGATCGGTGAAAAGCTGACAAAAGGACTTGGAGCAGGAGCACAGCCGGAAATCGGTCAGAAAGCCGCTGAGGAAAGCATGGAAGAATTATCTGCAGCAGTGAAGGGCGCGGATATGGTTTTCGTAACCTGTGGTATGGGTGGCGGAACCGGAACAGGTGCAGCACCGGTTGTTGCAAAGATTGCAAAAGAGCAGGGAATCTTAACGGTCGGCGTTGTGACAAAACCATTCAAATTTGAAGCAAAACAGCGTATGTTAAATGCACTTTCCGGTATTGACCGTTTAAAAGAGAGTGTTGATACACTGATCGTGATCCCGAATGATAAGCTTCTGGAGATCGTTGACAGACGTACGACCATGCCGGATGCCTTAAAGAAGGCAGATGAAGTGTTACAGCAGGCTGTTCAGGGAATTACAGACCTTATCAATCTGCCGGCACTGATCAATCTTGACTTTGCTGATGTTTCCACTGTCATGAAGGACAAGGGTATGGCACATATCGGTATCGGTAATGCAAGGGAGATGACAAAGCAATCGAAGCTGTCAAACTTGCAGTTGCGAGTCCGCTGTTAGAGACCACGATCAATGGTGCATCCCATGTTATTATCAATATTTCCGGTGATATTTCCCTGATGGATGCGAACGATGCAGCAAGCTATGTTCAGGATCTTGCAGGTGATAATGCAAACATTATTTTTGGTGCGAAGTATGATGAGTCTATGACAGATGAAGCTACGATCACAGTTATCGCAACAGGACTTGAGAATGCGGCAGCACCGAAGAGCAAGATTATGCCGGATCTCCGCTATGGAAATACAACAAACGTTACAAGACCGGTTGGAACACCTGGCATCAACAGACAGGCGGCAAATCTTGGCGCAAGTGTACAGGCACATACGCAGACACAGACGGCTGCACCATCATTTTCTGGTATTCAGAGACCGCGTCAGCCTGAGAGCACAGTACAGCCAATGGATATTAAAATTCCGGATTTCCTTAAAAATTCAAGAAAATAATATCTGAGATAAAATATTAGAAAACATAACAACAGATATGCCTGCAAAGTACGCGGGCTGCTGCAGCAGTTTATACATCTGAAAAGAGATTTATGTGTTTGAAGAGAAAACACATAAAATCTCTTTTTATATATAGAAAAGAACAACGCTTGTCGAAAATAAGGGATGATTTTGCGGGATTTGGAGTACCTGTTTTTGACAAAAAGTAAAGTTGTACTGTTTTATAATAACAGTAAAGATACGAAAGAGTCTGGAGAAAAGGGGTGAGACGAGATCTATGTATTTTATGCAGATGTGTTCCTGCTTGAAAATCTGTTTATGGACTATATGGCAATACTTGGATGCAACTGCCTGCTGAAACGGAGGATACATCCCGGGCGGCTGTTTGCGGTATCGCTGATGTTTTCACTGATTCATCTGTTTCTGGTGTGCTTTATCCATAACAGGATCCTGTATTTTTTGATCGCACATTTTGTTTTAAACACAGGGATGGTATTTTTTTGTTTTGGCTGGGAAGGAAAACGCAGTTATTTAGAAAACTGGGTTGTGACCTATTTTATGTGCGTGATACAGGGAGGTGCGCTTGAGTGGCTCTTAGAACAGCATATATTTTCGCAAAATGAAATTTTACAGATGCTTGTTGTGGCAGCGGTAGTTGTTACGGCAGTGATCTGTTTTGGTGAAAGGCGCGTTTATGGAAATCATATATATCCTGCAGAGTTAAAAAAAGGAGAAAGGCATATCAGGCTGCGTGCATACTGGGATAGCGGGAATCAGCTGACGGATCCGTACACAGGACAGGAGATCAGTATTCTATCGGGATCTGTGGCGGAAAAATTCTTTACAAAAGAAAAGGATCTGGTTCGTTTTGTGCCATATCGGTCACTGGGGGAAAAGGATGGACTGATCGCGGTAACAAATGTGGATGAAATGACTGTTTTTCAGGGAAAACGTGCGGTAAAAATCCCACATGCAGCGATTGGAACCGCAGATAAGATGCTGTTTGACGGTAAGGAATATGAAATGCTCTTAAATGCTTCGAGCATTATGCCACAGGGCGGCAAGACAGAAAATAAGAATTAAGGTGGAATTGAAAATGTACATAAAATTTGCGATACCAAAGATAAGAACGATGATATTTCCTGGTATTTTTCGAAAGAAAAAGGATGAGGTGCATTATATCGGAGGCGCAGAGGTGCTTCCGCCGCCGCTTGCCGGTGAAGATGAGGCGGTATGCATAGAGATGCTTACCAGTGATGAGAGCGGACAGCTTGCAAGAAAACAGCTGATTGAACATAACTTGCGGCTTGTGGTGTATATTGCAAAAAAATTTGATAATACCGGCGTCGGGGTGGAGGATCTGATTTCTATCGGTACGATTGGTCTGATCAAAGCAATCAACACATTTAATCCCGGGAAAAATATCAAACTTGCGACCTACGCTTCGAGATGCATTGAAAATGAAATTCTGATGTATCTGCGGCGAAACAGCAAAACGAGAATGGAAGTGTCTATTGATGAGCTTTAAACGTGGACTGGGACGGAAATGAGCTGTTACTTTCGGATATCTTAGGAACCGATGAGGACGTGATCTATCACGACATTGAAACGGATGTGGAACATCGGCTGCTTAAGACAGCGATTGGAAAACTATCTGGCAGGGAACGGATGATCATTGAACTGCGGTTTGGGTTAAATTCCATCGATGGAGAGGAAAAAACCCAGAAAGAGGTTGCGGATATGCTTGGTATTTCCCAGTCCTACATATCCAGACTGGAAAAAAAGATCATGGGAAGACTGAAAAAAGAAATCGTGCGTCTTGAGTAAAGTCTCTCTGCTTTTTGTCTGGTAAAACGACAAAATAGTTAAAAAATATATAAAATATGAAAAAATATTGTGCATATAGCTGAAAAATAGTATAATGAAAGAAAAGCAGACAGAATGGGGGACTTCATATGGTATTGGAATTTTTAGGCGCAGCACATGAGGTAACAGGCAGTTGCCATTATCTATCCTTTGGAGATAAGCATATACTGGTGGACTGTGGTATGGAACAGGGGCCGGATCTGTACACAAATCAGGAGATTCCGGTCAATGCAGCGATGATCGATTATGTATTTGTGACGCATGCACATATTGATCATTCCGGATTATTGCCGCTTTTATACAATCATGGTTTCCGCGGCAAAATATACTGTACCTTAGCGACCAATGAACTCTGCAACATTATGCTCAAAGACAGTGCACATATCCAGATGTTCGAGGCAGAATGGCGCAATCGTAAGGCAAAACGGGCCGGAAAACCGGAAGTGGTGCCTCTTTATGATATGAATGATGCGATGAGCGTACTGAGCCATTTTGTGCCGTGTGATTATCAGAAAAAGATCAAAGTCTGTGACGGACTTGAGATCCGTTTTGTAGATGCAGGTCATCTGCTTGGATCCTCAAGCATTGAAATGTGGGTGAGGGATGATGATGGTACAGAGGTAAAACTGGCATTTTCCGGTGATATCGGACCAGGTAACCGTCCGCTCATCAAAGATCCGGAATACATCAAAGATGCCGATTATGTGATCATGGAGTCAACCTATGGTGACAGAAAACACAATACACCTCCGGATTTCGCGATCGCCCTGGCAAAAGTGATCAAAGAAACATTGTATGAACGCGGCGGTAATCTGGTCGTTCCTGCATTTTCCGTGGGCAGAACACAGGAGATGCTTTATTTTATCCGCAGGATCAAGAGTGAGCATCTGCTGCCGGAATTTGAAAATTTTGAGGTATACATAGACAGTCCGTTAGCGGTTGAAGCGACAAGCATTTTTAACAAGAGTGTGGAAGAATGTTTTGACGAAGATGCGAGAGCACTTGTGCAGCAGGGGATTAATCCGATCGGATTTCCGGGACTTAAAATGGCGATCACAAGTGATGAGTCAAAAATGATCAACTTTAATGATAATCCCAAAGTTATTATCTCTGCATCCGGAATGTGTGAGGCGGGACGTATCCGCCACCATTTGAAACATAATCTGTGGAGAAAAGATTCCACGATCTTATTCGTGGGATATCAGGTGCCGGGAACACTTGGCTTTTCACTCTTAAATGGTGCAAAAGAGGTAAGGCTCTTTGGTGAGACAATCGAGGTTGCGGCAAGAATCGAGAACCTGCCGGGTATCAGCGGCCACGCAGATGTGGAACAACTGACAAAATGGGCGGCAGCATTCGAAAATAAGCCGAAAAAAGTATTTGTGGTACACGGGGAAGACAAAGTTACGGAGCAGTTCGCGGATCATTTGAAAGATACTTTGGGGTATGAGGCCTATGCGCCGTTCCCGGGGGATGCATTTGACCTTGCAACCGGCGAACAGGTACGCGAAGGATCCAGAGAACGGGCAGAGAAGAAGATAACAGAGAAGAGCCGTGCATCGAGCAATGTATTTGCAAGACTGCTTGCTGCAGGCCAGAGACTTCTTACGGTTATCAATAAGTGTGAGGGAATGCCAAACAAAGAACTTGGCAAATTTGCAGATCAGATCAATGCTCTGTGCAATAAATGGGATCGTTAGAGCGACAGATAATGACGAATGGAATTTAACGCAGATTTTTCTAAGCGGCTGACCTGAGCCTGGGAGATATGGATCTCGTCAGCCACTTCCATCTGCGTTTTTCCTTCAAAAAGCGAAGCTTTAAGATATAATTTTCGCGTTCGTTTAACCGGTCGAGAGCATCGTTTAGGGACAGCTCTTCAACCAGTTTTCTTCCCGGTTTTTCTTGTCACTGATCTGTCCATGACATAGAGTGTGTCACCGCCATCGGTGTAGACCGGGTCATAAAGACTGAGAGGACTCTGGATGGCATCGAGGGCGAAAACGATGTCCTCTTTAGAAATGCCGGATTCGGCGGCAATTTCGTCGAGAGTCGGCTCTTTGTTTTCCGTCTTTGAGAGTATTTCTTTGGTGTGGATTGCCTTGTAGGCAGTGTCGCGCAGGGAACGGCTGACGCGGATAGAGTTATTGTCGCGCAGGTAACGTCTTATCTCACCTATGATCATGGGAACTGCGTAAGTGGAAAACTTAACCCCGATCGTCGGATCGAAGTTGTCGATGGACTTGATCAGGCCGATACAGCCGATCTGAAACAGATCATCTACATTTTCGTGATTGCCGGAAAAACGTTTGATGACACTTAATACCAGCCTGAGATTGCCTTTGATATAAGTTTCTCTGGCAGCGGTATCTCCCTGTTTGATCCGTGCAAACAGAGCATCTTTTTCCTCTTCTTTCAAAATGGGGAGTTTTGCGGTGTTGACGCCGCAGATTTCTACTTTATAAGAAGCCATGCTGTTTATCCTCCGGAATTTTATCTTTACCATAAAGAGCATGCTTCAAAAGGATGAATTTTATTCAGAAATTAACTTTTTTTCCAATGGGTTTCGTGCTAAAATAAAAAGGTATCAAAAATCAGAACAGAGTGTGGTGCAGTGATGATGAAAGACATGATCGATAAGAGAAATGAACGGGAACGTATCGCAAGAAGTATTATCAAGTACTGGAATGTGAACTATATTCCGAGAAGCAGGCTGATTCCGGGATGCAGAAGCAGACTGCGGAGGCAGAAAATGCGCAAGACCAGACTATGGATCCAAATATGCAGGAAGACTACAATAAAGCAACGAACGCATATTCGGGTAAATATGGTCAGGAGAAAGACTTAGACGAAGTGACGAAAGATCAGATTGACAAGATCCTCCATGAGAAGGCGGAACATATTCACCAGTTGTTTGAAAATGGGGGAGTAGAGTAACCATTTCCTGTTATTCTGCATATGATATCACAAGGAAAATGGCAGAGGAATCAAGATGTCTGAGATCATACTTCGCAAATACCATGGAGTTGGCAATGATTATCTGATCTTTGATCCGAAGAAAAATGATGTAGTTTTAAATGAGAGATTGATAAGGCAGCTTTGTAGACGCAATATTGGTGTCGGTGCAGATGGAATTTTGTACGGACCGGTTATGGAAGATAAAAAAATTAAAGTACGAATTTTTTAATCCGGATGGAAGTGAAGCTGAAAAAAGCGGCAATGGCATCCGGATTTTTTCAAGATATTTAAAAGATGCCGGATATGTAAAAGAAAGGCAATATTATCTGACCACGAAAGCGGGGGAAACACTGGTAACATTTTTGGATGATGCTGGAAGCTGTATGCGTGTGGATATGGGATATGCGGTCTTTGAGGCAGAACAGATCCCGGCACTTGGATTTGAGGGAGAAGTTGTGGGAGAATCGATATTTTTCTGCGACAATTTTTATAATGCGACCTGTGTATCCATGGGAAATCCAAATTGTGTTATTATGCTTGAGAGGGTAGATCGTGAGAAAGCACTGCGTTTAGGACCATATGTGGAAAATGCAAAATATTTTCCAAACCGTATCAATATGCAGCTTTGTCAGATCGTAGATGAAAAAAATATACAGGTTGAAATTTATGAACGCGGGGCGGGGTATACATTTGCTTCCGGCACCGGAGCCTGTGCGGCAGCAGCGGCTTCTCACCGTCTGGGATTAGTCGAAGATGCAGTGACCGTACATATGCACGGTGGAGATCTTTTTATCGAATTTGAAAAGGATGGAAGAATTTTCATGACAGGACCGGTCGTATATATAGGAAAGATTACTGTGGCAGAACAGTTTTTGCCTGACAGAAAACGAAAGTGGCGAAAAGAGGGGAAATAAGTTACAATGAAAGAACGGTATCAATTACGCCAGGCAGCGGGGGCATACTGGCTTTTGGATATGGAGCAGGGGGAACAATATAAAAAAACCATTCATGTTGAACGAGTGCGGTGCATATATATATCGTGCGTATATTTCAGGAATGTCTGAGGATGAGATCATGCAGGCATTTGCAAAAGAATATGGATTGTCATTCTCCTGCGCACAAAGCGACGTAGGGCAGTTTATGATGGAGTTAAGACAACGGGGAATTATTTGAGAATGGAGCAGGTATGAATATATTGCTAGTTGGGAATGCCGGAAATTTTATGCGGCTTATGATCAACAGACTGAATAAGGAAGGACACAGGGTCTTTGTACTGACAGAAGAACCAAAGAAGGGATACAGCCTGAAGAAAGTATTTGAAGTGTATCATTTTTCGTATGAGGATGCCTGTGTGCGGGAGGTATTAGAGAGTATTATGCCACAGGTAGTAGTTTTTCTGGGGGCATATGACCATAATTTTTCCTGGAACAGGGTGGAAAACACAGCGGCGTCCTATGCAGCGGGACTTACGAATATACTGATGAATTATACCGCTTTAAAGAAAGGCAGGTTTGTCTATCTTTCTTCGGAGAGTGTTTTTGGCGGTGGAAGCGCACAGTTTATGACAGAGGATGATCCTACCGGGGCATACAGCAAGAAAGGCCAGGCGATCGCTATCGGAGAAGATATCTGTAAAAATTATGCAAGGATGGGGAATGATGTTGTGATTCTCCGCCTCGATCATTTGTATGGGGAAATACGAAAGAAAGAGGATACAGATACGATCTGTGCGGATATGTGCCTCGAAGCAGTCCAGACTGGAGAGATCATTGCGTCGCAGAATGAAAAATAATGCTTCTGCATGAGGCGGATGCGGTGGAGTTTATCTACCAGATAATGGTGGCAAAAGACCATAAACATACCCTCTATCAGTTATCTTCCGGGGAGAAAATGTCACGGTATGAGCTTGCCCAGGCTGTTGCCGCAGGAATGGAGAATGAGGTCAGTATCGTAGAAGAGGAAAACAAAAAATACCGGGAAGTTATGCTTTCCGGTAAAAGATACGATGAAGAATTTGGAAGCCGTGTGCTTCATCATGCAGGAACAGATGTGGAAAAGATTGCGGCTTATTTCAGCAGACATGTATCTGAATTTACAGATGCAGGGCAGAAAAAGGGACATCTGTTTCGAAGATTAGGCAGCAGGACAAAGGAAATCATAACGAATCTGATTCCTTTTATGGAAAACCTGATTTGTTTTATTCCGTTTTTCATGTTGAATAACCGTGCAGTCGGAAGTGAATACTTTCAGAATATTGATTTTTATCTTCTGTATGTGCTGTTGTTTGCACTTGTATACGGGCAGCAGCAGGCAACATTTTCTGCATTGCTTGCCGTGGCAGGGTACTGTTTCCGGCAGATGTACCACAGAAGCGGATTTGATGTTATGCTTGACTATAATACCTATGTCTGGATCGCACAGCTTTTGATCTTAGGTCTGGCAGTGGGATATCTGAGAGACCAGCTTCGTGCAATGAGGGAGGAACAGCGGCATGAAGTATCATACTTAACCAAGCAGTTAGATGATATTTCGGATATCAATGTCAGCAATGTCAGGGTAAAAGAAATTCTCGCAAACCAGATCGTAAACCAGAATGACAGTTTTGGAAAATTATATGAGATCACATCCAGTTTAGAGCAGTATGAACCCTGTGAGGTACTTTTTTATGCGGCGGAAGTACTTGCAAAACTGATGGGAAGCAAAGATGTGGCAATCTATACGGTGGCAAACCGTTCCTATGCACGTCTTTTTTCTGCAACATCGGAGAAAGCACGCAGCTCGGTAATTCAATCAATTACAGCGAGATGGATGCCATGTATACGGTGCTTGCCGGGAAGAAAGTTTATATTAATAAAAATATGGATGAAAGATATCCGCTTATGGCAAATGCCATTTATTCGGAAGATGAGATGCAGCTGATTCTGATGATCTGGGGAATTCCGTGGGAGCGGATGACGTTAGGACAGGCGAATATGCTGACGGTTATCGGTTATCTGATTCAGAATGCGGTGGTGCGTGCAAACCGTTATATTTCTGCCTTAGAGCAGCAGCGTTACATAAAAGGAACGAATATATTAGAACCGGAAGCCTTTTTTAGCACTTGTAAAGGCGTATTTAAATGCGCGTGATAAAGGATTGACACAGTGTGCACTGCTTTCCGTGGATACAAAGGAAAATGACCGTGATGAGGTCGGGAAAAGGCTTATCAAACTCCTTAGACAAAGCGATTATGTCGGTGAACTTGAAGGTGGAAAAATGTATGCGCTTCTTGCAAATACCAGTGCAAAAGATGCAACCATGGTAAAAGAAAGATTTGAAAAAGAGGGTGTGTCCTGCCAGATACAGGAGGATGTATTTGTATGACGGTTGCAGAAAAGAGATTTTGTATCGTTCTTCTGATCAATACGGCTGTTGCTGTTTTATATGTGATAGGAAACAGCAGGATCAGGCAGAAAGAAAAAAATACAGATATTCTGATGAAGGGGATCATGATGTTTCTCTGCCCGGTAGTGGGACCGTTGTTTTTTTTGGCGGGACTGGTGTTTAACAAGGTTTTTTTCCGGCAGAACGTGGATCTTGAGGATGTTATTTTCAGCAAGGAGCGTGTAAAGACACATCTTCGGCAGATGAGGAAAGGGAAGGAAATTTAGTACCGATTGAGGAGGCACTTGCGATCAGCGACAAAGACAGTTTAAGAACGCTGGTCATGAATGTGGTCCGTGGGGATGTACAGAATTCTCTGGCATCCATCTCGCTTGCGTTAAACAGTGAGGACACGGAAACATCACATTATGCCGCTACAGTATTAAGGGATGCATTGAATGATTTCAGAAAGCGTGCACAGGAACTTTACCTTCAGATGAAACAGGAGGGAGTTGATGCGGCAGAAGCAGCCTGTATCCTGATTGAGTATATGCATGGGGTATTGATCCAGGAGGTGTTTCATGAAAAGGAACAGCAGACCTACATCGATATGATGGAGGAGGCATGTAATTTTCTGGATGAAAAATACCAGGAGAAACTGCAGGCTTCCTATATTGAGGGACTTTGCGTTCTGCTTCTTAAGATAAAGGATTTTAAGCGCATGAAATACTGGTGCGATAAGAGCAGGGAACTCTATCCGGCAGAATTATCTACCTATACCTGTTATTTAAAACTTTATTTTACAGAGGGAAACAAAAAACATTTTTTTGATGAATTGGAAAAATTAAAAAATTCAGATATTGTGATCGACAGGGAAACATTGGAATTAATTCGTATTTTTAGCTAAAGGAGGTGATGGCAGTGTCGATGAAAGTCCTGACTGTGTTACAGTTTATCAGCATTTTCACAATTTATACGGGACTTTTTATCACAGTTCCGGCACTGCTTCTGCACCGCAGGTTAAAAGATGAAATATTTAGTGTACGGTTTTTCTTTTATATCGTATTAGGTCATTTCTATCTGATCAATCTGGTATTATTTCTTCAGCTGCTTCATATTTCAGGCAGATTTACGCTGATTTTGGGCAGTGCACTTCCAGTCGTTATATCCTTGGTACATACGAAAAGAGTTTCACCTAAAAAATCGGACATATCATAGGAAACAGAACATCCCATGTGATCCGGGAGACGCTTGGCATTAAATTACTTCTTCTGGAGATTGTACAGTGGATTGGCAGAAAAATTAAGAAACTGTGTGGCAGAATGTGTGGGCTGATCATCAGGCATTTTGCAGATGGAGTGCTGTTTGTTGTATTTACTGCAACGGTTCTGGTAATGTATGGAACCAATATGATAAATACATACGGTTATTGTGCATCCGATATACCGGTACACAATTACTGGATCAATGCGATGGGGCAGAATGATGTGTTTGTAGCTGGAATTTATCCATTTGGATTCCACTGCGTAATTTATTATATCCATACGGTAACAGGGATTGAAACGTATGTGCTGCTCCGGCTTTTTTATGTGGTGCAGGTCTTATATATCCATTATGCACTTCTGGCATTTTTGAAAGCGTGCTGCAGGACATCGTATTGCGCATGGGGAGCTGTATTTGTCTATGTACTTGCTGCATTTTTTAACAGGAATACTTACTCGCGTTATTACAGTTCGCTGCCTCAGGAATTTGGCATGATATTTATCCTGCCCGGCATTTATTTTATGTATGCCTTTTTAAAACAGCGGATGATAGAAGTGAATCAATGCAAAAAGGAAAGAAACGCTGCCGGATTAAAAACCTGGAAATGCAAAAGTACCCGTTATCTTATGGGATTTATTGCAGGATTTGGACTTACGCTGATCGTACATTTTTATGATACTATGGTAGCAGGGTTGTTCTGTATCGGTATTGCAGGAGGATACCTGTTGCGTATTTTCAAAAAGGAGTATTTTTTCAGGGTTCTTGCGACTGGTCTTTTAAGTATCTTCTTGGCAGTGCTTCCGATGGGAATTGCCTTTTTACAGGGTACGCCGTTACAGGGATCGCTGGGCTGGGGACTCAATGTAATTAATGGCAGCAATAATACGGGTGCTGAGGAGGAAGATGAAGCAGATATCCCTGGCAGTGAAAAGGAAGAAATAAATACAAATACACAGAGTGTGACGGATCAGAGCATGACGGATAGTACGGATACTGCCGGGAGCATGACGGATCAGACAATGTCAGAAAATGGTGTGGAAAATGCACAGATGACAGAAGGGACGCAGGTAAAAACAACAAGGTTTGGTATGCTGGTGGAAAAGATACGTTTCCGGATTACGGATATTACCCAAAACGGATTGGATTATCTGTGGACAGGAGTGCACAATGTTGTAATGCTTCAGGCAAGCGTGCATGGATGTTGTTTATTTTTGGGTGCGAGGGATTCTGCCTGATCGGTGGACTATTGTTTACGCTCATTGGAAAACATGATTATGGATCAATGCTGATGTCCGCAGGATTTGGTCTGCTGCTTTTGATGATGTTTCTTTTCTGCATGGCGTTTTGGACTGCCACATATCATGGATGCAAGCCGGTGCAGTATCTACGTCGCTTATATGATACCGGTAGCGATAGGACTTGGAATGGACGGTATGGTAACATTGGTCTTTGGATTTTTTAAGCGGAATATCTGGATGAATCTTGTTTCACTGATGACGTCAGCGGCACTTGTTGCGACACTTGTCAATGGAAATCAGATCCGTACACCGTCAATATTGACGGCACTGCAGTCGAATGCGGCGATTACCTGTCTGGCAAATATAAAGCGGGAGAACGAAAAGTATAAATATACAATCTGTCTGCGAATGATGAACTGCGAATGATGGAAGATTATGCACGTCATGAGGAAACAATTACATTTTTACGGAGTATGGAAGGAGATGCGGTCAATGGAAATCTGACGCTGCCGACAGACCGCATATATTTCTTTATTGAGAAGATACCACTTGATTATACCGTGGCATATGAGGGAAGCGGACAGCTCATTTCAGAAGAAGGAGCAAAAAAACCGCTGCCAACAGCAGGAGATATTTCGGTTTATGAAGGTGAAAACCGATGGATCGTAATGTCAAGAATGTATTACTGGGCACAGGCATTTATGGAACTGTATGGAAAAGAAATGCAGGTGTATTATGAAACAGATGATTTTATCTGCTATGTGGTAGAACAGAATACCTACAGTTTATATGATTTTTCAATCGATTATGGATATAATTGACGGAAAATAATGGCTGCAGGATGAGATGGATTTGGAAAGGAAAATGTGATGGTATCCCGAAGAAATTTTGCTGCAATCACGATCATGTTAATTATTTTACTGTTTATGTTTCAATTTACGGGTGTGATGAAGGATAAATTAAGTAAATATGGGATCAATGAATACAAGGAAAGTGCCACAACGGAACTGACAAAACAGGATATGTATCTGGCATCCGGCAGAATATACAGAAAACAGCAGGTGTGCTGTATATTGGAAACAGTGAGGCAGTAAAGAATACCGTAAAATGGTGGTGTACATATAGCAAACGTGAATTTCAGACAGCGGACTCTTTTGATGGTATCGTGTCGGAAGACAGCAGGCTGCCGGATATTTTGGTTTTAGATGGAACCTGTCTGAATACCAGGGATAATATAAAGGCGGTCAGTGATGCAGCGAAAAGGGAGTAAATGTTATAGTTTCAG
>ENA-OQCN01001074-OQCN01001074.1-human-gut-metagenome-genome-assembly--contig:-NODE-1074-length-13972-cov-5.744745_pt1 | contig 13972 bp, 17 predicted proteins | sample MGYA00242497_ERZ504576 | MGnify/ENA primary metagenome ERZ504576 (study PRJEB26092, sample SAMD00036296) | human gut metagenome | host: Homo sapiens | study: EMG produced TPA metagenomics assembly of...
TGGCCGGGTAGCCAAGTCCGGAAGGGATAAACGCTGAAGGCATCTAAGCGTGAAGCCCCCCTCAAGATGAGATATCCCATTCTTAAAGAAGTAAACCCCCTTGAAGACGACGAGGTAGATAGGGCAGAGGTGGAAGTGTGGTAACACATGGAGCTGACTGTTACTAATCGGGTGAGGGCTTGACCAAAAAGCCGAGGAAGCGGGCAGGAAACAGCAGGAATGGATCGGAACAAGCTTGCTTGTGGAGAGGCATTCATGATGATTCCTGAACATTTGCGAAGCAAATGACACTGAGCAACATAGTTGCGAAGTGACCACCGCTGGAGTATCGGTACGCAGGTTAAAATTGATTCAAAAAACGATTGACCATCAACAAACATGTATGTAGTTTTGAATATACAATTGTGAAAGGTGGCTTGAACAGCCACTTTTTTCGTGCTTAAATCCAACAAACTGTCCCCTGAAAAAATATTAAAATTGCCCCTTGTAAAATAACCAAATTAGCAGTACTATAACACACGTGTTATTACATTCGCACATTAAACTGATCATACACTAAAGTAATAACAAAAGACGAGAGGGGAATTATTATGAACACACAGAACAACACAGTAGTCAAACTTGCAGAAACTGCGTTATTAGCAGCTTTATGCTATGTAACCTTCACATTCCTGCAGATCAAGATTCCGGTGCCGGGCGGAGATGCAACATCCATTCATATCGGAAATGCATTCTGTGTACTTGCAGCACTGCTTCTGGGTGGCGTATACGGCGGACTTGCCGGAGCTATCGGAATGGGAATCGCGGACATCATGGATCCTGTTTATATCACAGGAGCACCGAAAACCTTTGTACTGAAATTCTGTATCGGCCTGATCGTAGGTCTTGTAGCACACAAGGTTGCAAAGATCAATGAGAGCACAGATAAGAAATATGTTTTCAAATGGAGTGTGATCGCATCTATCGCAGGACTTGCATTCAACGTAATTGCTGATCCTATCGTAGGCTACTTCTACAAACAGTATATTCTGGGACAGCCACAGGAGCTTGCACAGGCATTAGCAAAAATGAGCGCAGCAGCTACCTTTATCAATGCAGTAGTATCCGTGATCCTGGTAGCAATCATTTACAACGCGGTACGCCCGGTACTGATCAAGAGCCATCTGCTCACAGTTACCAACAATAAAAATCAGGTTGCGTAAAACGACATAATACAGACATACTAATAGAAATAATAAAAAACAAGAAACAGCAAAAACAGTGAAATGGGAGCTATTATCCATTTCGCTGTTTTTTGCTGGAATAAAATAAACCGGTGGAGATCCGCTTTGCAATAACCGGATAATAACAACATAGACATAATTATAGGAATAATTATCCGGCGAAAATCTGTACAACGAGGAGGAGATATAAAATGATGGAAAAACTAAAACGATACTTAATATTTCTGGTGGGGCTGTTTGTAAACTCCCTTACGTATTAAGTCTTAATTTTCCGTTTACACTTGGAAACTTTATGATCTTTTTCAGTATCTTTCTGATCATGTTGCAGCTGATCATTTTGCGGAAAAATTTTAAGCTTGAGCACATTCTTCAGATTACTGTATCCATCATATTTGGATATTTTATCGACCTCACCATGCTTCTTTTTTCCTGGGTCAATCCGGAAGCGTACATCATGAAAATCGTATACCTGCTTATCGGATGTCTGATCCTTGGCGTAGGAGTATATATGGAAGTCCTGGCAGATGTTGTCATGCTTCCAGGAGAATCCTTTGTCCGTGCTATTGTCCTCACATGGAAAACAAACTTCGGAACAACCAAGATCTGTTTTGATGTATCCATGGCAGTGATCGCCGCAGTACTTTCCTTCATATTTGCGGGAAGACTGGATGGTGTGAGAGAAGGTACTGTTATTGCAGCCCTTCTGGTAGCTTTATTGCCAGACTTATCGGAAAGAAGCTTGCATTCCTGAAAATTATAATTTTCCCGGAAGCAGCACCTGCAGAAAGCGAGATCGAAACAAAAGAGCAGACAGCAGGAATCAAAGGCTACATACCGAAATTCATCAAGAAATAGGGAGGAATATATGAAATAATAAAACTATATAAAAGTTATGATAATGCTCATTCTATTATTTCCGCATATTCTCCCTTACCTTCGTAGGTGTGCATCCGAAGTGCTCCTGGAACATCCGTCGAAACAGCTTATAATTGGTGAATCCATGGCGTTCCAGGATCACATGCACAGGGTCTTTCGTATTGATCAGATCTTTGTAGATAAAAGAAAGTCTGTATTCATTCTGATATTCCAGAAATGTAACCCCCATCTTTTTCTTGAAAAAACGGCAGAAATATCCAGTCTGGAGATAAGCAACACCTGCAATCTCATCCAGGGAAATAGGCCGTTTGTAATTCTCAGAAATATAATTCAGCACCAGATTCAGCCTGTCCAGATCTTTTTTCTGCCGGCTTAGATCACTTTGAAAAACTTTGACACTGAAATTGTGATACAGCTGGAACAAAAGTTCAAAGATCAGGCTGTTAAATCGTAGGATAAATCCGTCAGGGCGGATATCATCAATGATCTGCAGCTGCTCCAGAGTGGTTTTCAGCATATCCAGTTTTGTCTTTTTTACCGGATCTTTCGTTTGATAGTCCCAGATGAACATGAATTGCTGAACATCCGGGATATATTTTTCTATAAAATCCAATGGGATCTGAAGAACGATAGCCTTGTTGGGGACTACACATTTGGTAGAATGGATCACATTGGCATTAACCAGAATGCAGTCACCGGGATAAATGGTGAAGCTGGAAGATTCCACTGTAACATCCAGTTCTCCCTCCTGCATGTAAAGGATCTCAACAGCCCGGTGCCAATGGGAAGGAATGTAGCTTCCGTTATCTGTTGACGTATAAAATTTAACATTTGTAATGCTAGAGTAATCTATGATCTCATAGGAAATTTCTTTTTTATCCATATAACCTCCTCAAAAAGAGAATATCGACCTATATATTGGAGCTTTTCTGACCTAATCCATACAGGAGCATTATGATAGTATAATACCATAAAACAAAGCTCCATGGCTATGGAAAAGCGAAAGAAAAAACAGGGAGAGGTAAAAAAATATGAATAAAAAGAGCAAATTGACCTTTGGAAAGATATTTGAGCGTTTTTCTTACGGATGTGGTGATTTTGGCTGCAATATTATCTACACGGCGATGTCTGCATTTCTTCTGTTTTACTATACAGATTATGCAAACGTAAGCGCAATGGCGGTTGGAACCATTATGATGATCTCCAGGATCTTTGACGGTGTCAGTGATATCATCATGGGTGTGATCGTAGACAGGACAAAATCGAAATATGGTAAAGCAAGACCATGGATCTTACGTATGTGTATCCCCTTTGCTGTGTCCGGAGTTCTTCCTGTTTCTGTTCCTGCATCCTGGCTCCACGCCGAAGCTTGTATATGTGTTCATTACATATAACCTTGTTTCCACAGTGATCTACACAGCTATCAATGTGCCATATTCCGCATTGAACGCGCTGATGACGCAGGATCCGTATGAGAGATCTGTTTTAAGTATTTTCCGCAACCTTCTGGCAACAGCGGGGACCCTGACTATTAATACCTTCACACTTCCACTTGTAGAATACTTCGGAAACAATGCAGCAGCATGGACAAAAACATTTGTAGTATTCGGATTTGTAGCGATCGCGGCATTTTTATGTACCTTCTTTGGAACAAAAGAGCGTGTACGGGCAGCAGAAAATGAAGGCGAAGTACAGACAGAAGATGTACCATTTGTAACAGGAATCAAAGCACTTTTCAAAAACAAATACTGGATCATGATGACAGGAATGCTTGCTCTGTTCTTCTTGATGTATTCTGTCAACGGAGGAGCAACCGTATACTATGCAAAGGATATCCTGGGTGATAAAAATCTGGTAAGTACTATCAACGGAATCTTTAACATCGTACAGATCTGCGGCATGTTTTTCATTGCCATGCTGGTAAAAAAATTCGGAAAAAGAAATGTATTTGCACTTGGCCTGGTTCTGGATATTATCGGAATGCTGGTGCTGAATTTTTCCGGCGGTTCCATGGTGATCATTGTGATCTCCAGCGTGATCCGTGGCGTGGGTAATGCGTGCGGCGGCGCAACCATGTGGCGATGGTTTCCGATACTATTGATTATGGTGAGTGGAAAACAGGCTGCCGTACAGAGGGACTTGTAAACAGTGCCTGCAGCTTCGGATACAAGATTGGCAACGGAATCGGTTCTGCACTTCTTGGTCTGATCCTTGAGATCGGCGGATATGTCGGAACAGCGGCAGTACAGACAGAATCTGCACTGACATCCATTAAAGTATGCTTCGTATGGATTCCAATCATTGTTTATGTATGTGGTCTTGTGATCATGAAATTCTATCACCTGGATAAGGAATTCGATGGAATTATCGCAGACCTGAAGGCACGTGTACAGAAATAAAAAAATGTAAGGTGAGGTCTGATCTGACAGGAATAACAGAAAAGACTGTCAGATTCGGTATGCAGAATACAGATTAACCGAATCAAAGAAGTCATCTGCTTCAGTTGCGAAAAACAACAAGCAGTGGATGGGGACTCACTTGAATGGAAAGGAGATCAGAGAGAATGAATATCAAAGGCGTTAATCTTGGAAACTGGCTGGTACTGGAAAAATGGATGAGCCCGGCATTATTTGAGGGAACAACGGCAGAGGATGAATATTATCTTCCTACACAGCTTTCCCCGGAGGTATATGAGGCAAGGATAAAGATCCACCGTTCAGAATACATTACAGAGCGTGATTTTGTAACCATAAATAGGATGGGAATGGAGTCCGTCAGGATCCCGGTGCCATACTTTATCTTCGGTGACCGGAAACCATTTATCGGATGTATCGAAGAATTGGATAAAGCCTTCAACTGGGCGGAAAAATACGGACTTACCATTCTTATCGATCTTCATACAGTACCTTTAAGTCAGAACGGTTTTGACAACGGCGGTATCAGCGGCGTATGTAAATGGGCACAGGAACCAGAAGAAATAGAGTTTGCCTTAAGTGTTCTGGAACGTCTTGCAAAAAGATACGGAAACAGAAAAGGCCTGTTTGGGATCCAGCCGTTAAATGAGCCGATTACAGAAAACATGTGGGAGACCATGGATGTGCAGAATCGTTACACACCGGCAGATCCGGAACTGGCAAAAGGATCTGCACCCATCACAATGGATTTTCTGAGACAGTTTTATCTGGAGGCATACGACCGCATCAGTGAGTATATGCCAAAAGATAAGTTTGTTGTGATACACGATGGCTTTGAACTGATGGCGTGGAAGGATTTTATGCAGGAAGAAAAATACTCTAACGTGATCCTGGATACCCACCAGTATCTCATGGTTGCAGAGGCAAGAGGCTGCAGCCAGACGGTTGAGGGATATTTAAAATATATCAAAGAAGAACTGCAGCCACAGATAACAGAGATGGAAAAATATTTCCCTGTGATCTGCGGCGAGTGGTGCCTGTTCAATTCCCTTGCATGTGGCTGCGATACAAAAGGCGGACAGAGCGTTCTTAACGGTGTGGAAGGAAACCGGCAGGAAAGTCTTTCACCGGAAGAGAAAAAAGAGATATATGAGACACTGGCAAAAGCACAGCTGGATCTCTGGGAAAAGGGAAGCGGATATTTTTACTGGAGCTATAAGCTTCTTACAGATACCGTAAACACTCCGGGCTGGATCGGATGGGACAGCTGGGATCTAGGAAGATGTTATGACTTTGGCTGGTTTCCGGCTGATAAAGGAGGAAAATAAAATGATCGTAAATCCGATACTTCCGGGTTTTAATCCTGACCCCTGCATCTGCAGAAAAGGCGACGATTACTATATGGCAGTTTCTACTTTTGAGTGGTTCCCGGGAATCCCGGTCTACCATTCCAGAGATCTGAAAAACTGGGAACTGTACACTCACGTACTCACAGACGATGAAAAAGTAGATCTCAAGAAACTTCCAAGCGCAAAGGGAATCTGGGCGCCCTGTCTCACCTACTGCGAGGAAGAGGACATGTTTTATGTTGTCTATGGAGTGATGAATTCCATGAATGCAAGATATTTTGACGTGGACAATTTCCTGATCTGCGCAAAGGATATCCGCGGACCGTGGAGTGAGCCTGTTTACCTTCATTCCTCCGGCTTTGATGCGTCCCTTTTCCACGATACAAACGGCAAAAAATATGTGGTATCACTGGAGTGGGAGACAAGAGAAGGCTATGAAAAGCCAGGTGCTATCTGCATGGTAGAGTATTCCCCTGAAAAAAAAGAGATCATCGGTTATCCGAAGCGGATATGGAGAGGCGGTACAGACCGTGGCTGCATCGAAGCACCGCACCTTACAAAACGAGGCGGGTACTATTACATCATGTGTGCAGAGGGTGGAACTGGATACAATCATTGTGTTACCATGGGACGTTCCGGAAATGTCTGGGGACCATATGAAAAAGATCCGAAGAATCCTATCGTTACCAGTGTTCCAGGAGAATCCTATGAGCGTCAGGATCCGGATCATCTGAAACCAAAGTACTATAATCCGGACTCTGTACTTCAGAAATCCGGTCACGGAAGCTATGTGGAGCTTCCAACAGGAGAAGTTTATCTGGTTCATCTCTGTTCCAGACCGTTTGTACCGGAGCTTCGCTGTACACTTGGAAGAGAGACAGCTATCCAGAAAATGATGTGGACAGAAGATAACTGGCTTCGCATGGCGGATGGAAGCAATCTGGCGAAGCTTGAGGTGCCGGAAACATCCCTTCCGGAATATCCGATGGAAAAAGCTCCGGACTTTGATGATTTTGATGGGGATGAACTTGGAAACTTTTATTATTCTCCAAGGATCATGCCTCAGCGTTTTGCGGATGTGAAAGCAAGAAAAGGCTATGTGCGTCTTCGTGGACAGGAATCCAGAACCTCTCTCAACAAGGTAAGTATCCTGGCCAGAAAGCTCACAAGCGTCTATGCGCGGATCACCACAAAAATGGAATTCACACCGGAAGTACATCAGCACAGCGCAGGTCTGATCCTGTATTATGACAACATGAATTATATCAATCTCCGGAAATATTACAGTGAAACTCTGGGTCAGAGCGCGTTGTCCATCATCCATCTGGAAAACGGAGAAAAAACAGAGTTTCTGAATACCAGAATCCCGGTAGAAGATAAACCGGTTTATCTGAGACTTTATATAGAGGGAAGAAAATCCTGGTTCGAGTGGGGCTATGACGGAGAAACTTATGAAAAGATCGGACGTATCTTTGACACCACAAGATTTTCTGATGAATACTGCAAGTACGGAGAATTTACAGGAACAATGGTTGGGATCACCTGTGCAGACCGCGTTCTCCACAAAAAATGTGCAGACTTTGACTTCTTTGAATATATTGCAGATGAGAGTCACATGGTGGAGTAAAAAGATACGAAAAAAACGGCGATTTATCGTTATTAAGACTATTGAAAAAGGAAGAGCTTTGTAGTAATGTATTAGCTACAACGCTTACGAAAAGGAAGACTGTTTCGGGTGGCAGTCTTCTTTTTGTGAAAAATTTTGGATGAAGGAAAACGAAAAACAAGGGGGAAGGATTTATGGAGAAGGTGAAGGAGAAGACTCCTTTTTTCCGGAAGTTTGTAGGAGATAAAAGATTTTATCTGATGGTCCTGTCTATTGCGGTACCGATCATGGTTCAGAACGGGATCACGAATTTTGTCAGTCTTCTGGACAATATTATGATCGGTCGTATCGGTACAGAACAGATGTCCGGAGCGGCAATCGTCAATCAGCTGATCTTTGTATATAATCTATGTATTTTCGGCGGGGTGTCCGGAGCAGGAATTTTTACAGCACAGTATTTTGGACAGAAGGATCATGAGGGTGTCCGCCAGACACTTCGTTATAAACTGTGGATGGCAGTGATACTGACAGCGATCACTATTGTACTGTTTCTGACAGCAGGGGATTCACTGATCAGCATGTATTTAAAAGGCGATGGAACCGCACAGGAGATCAGGGATACTCTTATTTATGGAAAACAGTATTTATGGATCATGCTTCTGGGACTTCCGCCATTTATGATGGTACAGGTTTATGCAAGTACCTTACGTGAATGTGGTGAGACTGTACTTCCCATGAAGGCAGGGATCGTGGCAGTGCTGATCAATCTGATATTTAATTATCTTCTGATCTATGGCAAATTCGGATTCCCGGAAATGGGAGTAAGGGGTGCTGCTGTTGCCACAGTGCTTTCCAGATATGTGGAAGCCTGCATTGTCCTGAGCTGGACACATAAGCATACAGAAAAGAATATTTTTGCACAGGGGCTGTATTCAACATTAAAGGTTCCGGCGAATCTGACAAAGAAGATCCTTATTAAGGGAACCCCTCTGCTTCTGAATGAGACATTATGGGCAGCCGGAGTGGCCATGCTGACACAATGCTATTCAGTCCGTGGACTGAACGTGGTTGCGGGATTAAATATTTCCAATACCATCAACAATGTATTCAATATCGTATTTATCGCACTTGGAGATTCGGTAGCCATTGTTGTAGGACAGCTTCTGGGAGCAGGTAAGATGAAGGAAGCCAGAGATACGGACAACAAGATGATCGCATTCTCTGTGTTCTGCTGTACCTGCGTGGCAGCCGTGATGTTTGTGATGGCACCGTTATTTCCACAGCTTTACAATACCAATGCTGAGGCACGTACTCTGGCGAAATATTTTATTATGATCACAGCATTTTTCATGCCACAGAATGCATTCCTGCATGCAACGTATTTTACCTTGCGTTCCGGCGGAAAGACCGTCGTTACATTTCTGTTTGACAGTGTGTTTATCTGGGTGGTAAGTGTGACGATCGCATTTACCTTAAGCCGGTTTACAGGTCTGCCTGTACTTGCAATCTATGCAATGGTCCAGGCTGCGGATATGATGAAATGTGTCATTGGATTTATCCTTGTAAAAAAAGGCGTATGGCTTCAGAATATCGTTTCATAGAATTTTTTGAAATCTTCCGGGAGGGGTGCTTCCAGGGAGATTTCTTTTTTTGCATTTTTGTTATGAAGCATGGAAGACGGGGTGTCGGAAGCAGCTTCGTCAATTGGAAATGGCAGTTGAAAGTTAAGCTTCCATGCGTGGAGTGCAGCCCGGGAAAATGATTCGACATCTCCGATAAACAGTACAGGGAATCGCCCAGAAGAGGATGCCCGAGAGATGCCATGTGCACACGGATCTGATGGGTGCGGCCGGTTTTCAGACGGAGCATTACAAGGGAGACCGGAGCTGCTGTGTCGGAGCCGGTTGATTTCAGAACAGAATAAAAAGTTTCCGCATGTTTACTTCCGGGAAGCGTGCCATCCGTAGATATGATCATTTTCAGGCGGTTATCCGTGTCCGGCGCAAGGGGAACAGTGATCCTGTGAAAAGTTCCATCTGTATCCACAGGCATGGGACCGGAAACCGCAGCCAGATAGGTTTTCTCTGAAATCCCCTCTTCACGCTGGTTCTGCAATCTGGCGGCAGCAGTCTGGTTCTGGCAAAGAGAAGGATACCGGAGGTTTCCTTATCCAATCGTCCGATAGAACGGACTTTGGTAGGCTCTCCTTTGGAACGGAAATAGGAAGCTACCTGGTTGGATAGACTGTCACTGTAGTGAGAACCAGAAGGGTGTGTGACTATTCCGGCCGGTTTGTTTATGGCAAGAATGTCCTGGTCTTCGTAGAGGATTTCCAGTTCAGGAAAAAAATGAGAAGTTGAAGCTGATAAACAGCAGGCATCAGAAGCAGAATAGGAACAAAAGGTTGAGTCTGTAGAATGATGGAAACAGGACTTGTGACGGTCTGAATTGACAGTGAAAGTCGCAGATTCCAGCTGTGCAGAATCCACATCATCTGTTTCCAGGCATACCATGATCTGATCTCCGGGATAAGCTGTTTCCGTTACCCGGCATTGCTGTCCGTTTTTTTGATACCACCGGGGCGGAACTTTGCCTGGCTGATCTGCTTTTTTGTAAGACCGGCCTGAGTGTGAAGAAAGCGGGAGACAGGCATCGGAACAGCTGTTTCCGGGATATGGATAGTAAGATAGCGGTTCATTATAGTTCTCCTTATTTATGTTGATAATAAAACACAGCAACCTGTGTCCGATCTCTCAGCTGCAGTTTATCCAGAATGGAACTGAGATAATTCCGTACAGTTCCCTCACTGAGAAAAAGTTCTGCGGCAATCTCCTTATTGCTGTATCCGTTGGCGATCAGCCGGATGATATCCAGTTCCCGTTCATTGATATCCCGGGAAGTATAATCAAATCCACCGGAAGACTGCAGAAGCTCCGGGATCTTGGACATGATCTCCGTGCCGAATACAGTCTGTCCGGAATAGACTGCCTGCAAAGCCGGAAAAATGCTGGTATAATCCTGCTTCAGAAGATATCCCTTTGTGCCAAGGCGGAGGCTTTTACAATATATTCATCATCGGAAAAAGTAGTCAGAAGAAGAATCTTTGCCTCCGGAAATTCACCCAGGATCTTTCTGGAAGCTTCCAGTCCATCCATTCCTTTCATACGGATATCCATCAGAAGAATATCCGGAAGATACTCTCTGTACAGAGCACAGGCTTCTTCACCATCAGAGCCGGTGGCAGTCACTTTGATATCCGGGTTTGCCTCAAGAATGGTTTTTAATGCACCTGCAACCAGGCAATCATCGTCTACGATTATAATTTTCATGTCAAAATCTCCTGTTTATGAGTTGAAAAAAATTAAATTACAGAGCAGAAAAACAGACTGCTTCAATCAGAAACAGATTTCGGGATCGTTACAAAGATCCGAAAACCCTTCTCCTGCGTAATCTGGACCGTACCACCCAGTGACTTTACACGATCCCGGATATTGGACAGTCCCATACCATCGGAAATATTATTCATCTTATCACTGTCTGATTCAGTTTGAATATCCGGAATTTCATTTCCCGATGTTCCATTATCCTCAATGCACAGCTGATAAAGTGCAGGATGCTCACGCAGAAGAATATTCACGGAATCTGCATTACTATGCCGCATCACATTGGAAAGGCCTTCTTTTGTAATACTGATCAGACTGTATTTCACCTCCCTTGGAACCTGCCTGGACATATCATAAGTAAGGGCTGTCGGACAGAAGGTGAAATCCTTTACAAGTCCTTTTATGGCATCTTCCAGATCCACCGCATCATCGTGAAGATCATGGACACTGGAACGGATGCTGTTCATGGCATCATTCAGGGAAGCTTCCAGATTTTCCAGAAGAGGAGCAAGAGCTTCATCTTTATTTATGGTTTTGCAGGCAGCAGTCATAAGGATAGAACGGGAAAGCACATGTCCCACATTATCATGGATCTCTCTGGCAATTCTGTTTCGCTCTCGCAATGTAGCAGCATAGATCTCGTAATCCTGTTTTTCCAGAAGTGCCTTGTTTTTTTAGAAAGAAGAAGCGTATGTTCCTCACTGTCATCCCGGATCTGATGAAAATCCTGGTAAAGAGCCTGATATTTTCCGGCATAGAGCCAGAGAAAAAATGAAAGGACGAAACCTAAAATCCCAAGTATAGAAAGAACTGTCGGAAAGTCGTTGATCTGAAAAAACAGAAATCCCCAGAATGGAAGTTCAGCCGCTGCCAGCAGAAAAAGTCCGGAAGATAAAGTCTGATACAGAAGCAGTGGGAAAAACAGAAGAAGATCCGAAAACCACAGGGAACATAATCCAAAGATCACATAACTTCCTGCAAGAACAGGAATGATATTTCCGGAGCATTTCAATAAAGATAGAGAATTGTGTGAACCGGATTCTGTTTTACATGCCCTGAACAAATAAGTAATGCAGCTGAGGATCACTGCAAAAAGGAAGGCGAACACAAGAGCCTGATCTGCAGGCACATAAAAAAATGTTAAAGTACTGTATAAAAGCAATAGGATGGAATCTGTGAAATAACGCATAAAAAATAAACCCTCCTTTCTCAGAATTATTTCTGAAATCAACGTGCCTTTATTATAATATACCGGTTCCTTCCCTGCAAAGAAAAATCTGTGCTCTTACGAAAGACATGACATTTGTCATTCGCAGATAATGACATCCGACACTTGGAGCAGACAGAAGAAAAGGATATAATGACATCATAGAAGAAATATGAATTTCTGCAGTAAAACAGGAAAGATCTGTTTAACGGACAGGAAAAGGGAGGGAAATATATGTCAAAGAGTATGGTTCACATAGAAAATCTGGTAAAACGATATGGCGATCTTACCGCACTGAATCATCTGGAGCTGGATATCCGGGAGGGTGAGATATTCGGACTGCTTGGCCCCAACGGTTCAGGAAAGACAACGGCCATCAGCTGCCTTTTGTCACTTCTGAAATATGACAGAGGTGAAGTAAAGATTTTCGGTGAAGAGATGAAACCGGACAGCTATAAGATCAAGGAACAGATCGGAATCGTGCTTCAGAATGTAGCAGTTTTTGATGAGCTGACAGTGCAGGAAAATATCGATTATTTCTGTGGCCTTTACATAAGAGACAAGAAACGGAGAAAAGAGCTGGTGGAGGATGCCATTGAATTTACAGGTCTTGAAGATTTCCGCAAAATGTATCCGAAGAAGCTTTCCGGAGGTCTTTTGCGCAGATTGAACATTGCCTGTGGGATCGCTCACAAACCAAGCTGATCATCATGGATGAGCCAACCGTAGCAGTAGACCCACAGAGCAGAAACAAGATCCTAGAAGGAATCCAGACACTGAACCAGCAGGGTTCCACAATTATCTACACATCCCATTACATGGAAGAAGTGGAGCAGATCTGTACCAGGATCGCGATTATGGATCACGGAAGAGTCATCGCTCAGGGAACAAAAGAAGAATTGAAACAGATGATCAAAACAGGCGAGACTGTTACTGTGGAAGCTATTGTTCTGGAGGAAAAAAATCTTCAGGATATCCGTACGCTGGAACATGTTTTTGATGTCCGGTACGAAAAACAGGTGCTGACTGTACGCTGTACAGATGCAAAGCATAACCTGATCCGGCTGCTTAATTATCTGCAGAGCCAGGATATTTCTTTTGGAAGAGTCTTTTCTGAGCTGCCTACACTGAATGATGTATTCCTGGAGATCACCGGAAAACAGCTGAGAGATTAGGAGGGATAAGAGATGTTGCATTTACTGAAATACAGTTTTCTTTCCAAAATCCGGAATTTTAACATTGTATTTTGGCCGTTGGTTTTTCCACTTGTGCTTGGAACCTTTTTCTATTTTGCATTCGGAAATATCAATGAGGCAGATTTTCAGACGGTTCCGGTGGCAGTGGTAAAAGAAGATATAGCGGATACGTTTTTCCTGACTTATCTGGAACAGGTGGGAGAAAGCAATCCGGATCTTTTAAAGCAGGAAGAGATGTCAGAAAAAGAAGCTCTGGAAGCACTGCAGGATAAAAAAGTAGAAGGGATTTATTATGTAGGAAAAGAACCTTCCCTTACAGTAGCAGGAACCGGAATAGAAGAGAGTATCCTCCAGACAGTTCTTGACAGCTGCGAAAATACTAGGACGACCATCACCAACATCATGAAAAAAATCCGGAGATGGACATAGAAACCATAACAAACCTGTTAAGCGCTGACAGTCTGGTAAAGGAGGTGTCTCTTGGGGGCCGGACCATTGACGGAAATGTGCAGTTCTTTTACGCACTGATCGCCATGGCCTGTCTGTATGGATGCTTTATCGGCTTTGGCTCTGCTATCGGGATCCAGCCAATATCACACCGCTGCAGCCAGACGATGCGTGACGCCGACTCACAACTGAAGCTGATTCTACAGATCAGCTGACATCTTTCGCCCTGGGCTATGTTGGATGCGTATCATTCTGCTCCTGTATCTCCGAT
>ENA-OQCN01001075-OQCN01001075.1-human-gut-metagenome-genome-assembly--contig:-NODE-1075-length-13944-cov-3.979735_pt1 | contig 13944 bp, 19 predicted proteins | sample MGYA00242497_ERZ504576 | MGnify/ENA primary metagenome ERZ504576 (study PRJEB26092, sample SAMD00036296) | human gut metagenome | host: Homo sapiens | study: EMG produced TPA metagenomics assembly of...
TTATATATTCATATATTATTTATATATAGTGTTTTCTCTTTGTTCTTTTTCCCTAATGTTTTATGGTATCAATTCTTTGTGTCCGGCTTCCAGCAGCTTTTTGTATTTGGTATCAAAAGGTCGTTCTGCAGGGTGTGCCAGGAATGATAATTCGGTATCATTTCATCATGCCATGTTTGCCCATCAGTGCCGGAACTCCGAAAAGTACGGTATCAATTTCTTTCCAGACTATAAAACAAAGACCGAGAGTTTTACCTCCCGGTCTTTGTTAATAGAAATCTCTCTTTTTAATATTCATCATTTGTGATAAATATTTCTACTCTCCTATTTTTAGCACGTCCAGCTTCACTTGTATTGTCTGCAATGGGTTCGCTATATCCTTTTCCATCTTCTGTTATGTTGTTTGTTTCTATACCAGCGGTTCTAAGGTAATTTCCTACTGCTGCTGCTCTATTTTTAGAAGTATGATATTGTATTGTTTTTCTCCTATATTGTCAGTATGCCCAATTATTTTAATCTTAGTATTGGGTATTTCACTAATGATATTACATAAGTCAGAAAGCATTTTTTGAGCTTCTTCATTTAATTCATATGAATCAAATTTGAATAGGATTTCACTTTGAGCTGTTGCTTTAAACTGTTCTTTTCCATTTTTATCTTTATAGCTGGAGATTGATAAGCCATCAATAGCTTTTAGTTTATTTCTTCTAGCTTCTATCTTTTCTTGGATAGCTTTATCTCTTTCCTCTTTAACTAATTTTGCACTTCCACCAACTATTGAAGCGGTTGAATAGTTACTATTATTTTCTATCATGTCTTTTTCTTTGTCGCTTAGTTCAGCGTTACTGAAAGTTATCATATGCGTTGAAGTACATGCGGTAAAAAATGTAACAACGAAGGCTGCTAGTATAATTATTTTCTTTTTCATGATTATCTTATTGCTATAATAGGTCTGATTTTAAATGAATTTCTTTTGCTTGTACTGGTTGCTCTTCCTTTTGTTAATGAAGAAATTAGTGCAAACACTTTAGGAGTATCTTTTCCTGCTCCATCTTCTGTAGAACTCCAGTACCAACCATCAAAGTGCGTTCCTCCAATGATTGAGAAAGAAGAATATACCTTTTCAAGATTATTAGAGATTGCTTTGTTTTGTGCGATAGAGCCAATAAACCAACCTGTAACACCTTTTGGTGCGTATTCTATAGCTTTTTGAGCTGCTGGATAAGCTAAACTATCTTTTATAGCAAAGTTCATTATTGCGGCAGTATTAGCTGCTCCATCAAAGCTGTTTTCATCTTCCGAAACATTAGCTATATCCTCGTCTGTATCTATTAAAGGATTTTCTTCTAAATCTTCTAATGAAACGGCATAAGCGGTTTCTTTTATATCAGGATTATTCCCATCATTACACCAAAATACAACTCCAATGGCTTCTTTTTCATTGGGTGAAAAAAGTGAGGGATGCACTATACTTCCATCACTACATAAGATACTACCCGGCTGTAATGATGTGTCTATAATATCTTCGTGTTTTGTACATGATGATATTACCCCTATAATGGATAATAGAATTATATATATTTTTTTCATACTTAATTATTTATTGGAAATTTGACACCTACTAATAATCCATTTCGGAAATGGTCACGTGTCCAAAAGACAAAATCATTTTTTTGCATTACAAAGACTTGCATTCCATTTCTAAATGAATAGCTATATTCTAAACCTATATCAATGGAAGCCTGAAACCCTTTTCTGTTAGCTCCTAAATCTGCTCCAAACCGCCATCTTAAATTACTGTTTTTGCCTCGTGAGATTGTAGGTTTATATGCTGCACCTATGCCGAATGTTTTATAGCTCCAGAAACTATCAGAGCATACCTTATTACATACCGGGCATTTATCATATGCTGTAGCTAAATCAATATATAGTTCATAAGCATTGTGATATTTACCTTCAAACTCCAGCCCTACAACTGCATTGACGGTATTTTTCCATTGCCAACCTCCTGAAATATTAAAAAACTTATCACCATCACCAGCCATTGACTTTAGGGAAAAAAATAAGGTGATAACAAGAAATGCTATTCTTTTCATAATCGTAAAATTTTATTCAGTAAAAGCATCTGCATGAAGAATGTCTGCATAATCAATTCTTAATGTTATAGTACGTCCTGAAATCTGTTTTTCAGATATTTCTATGGTAAGAACTTTTTCGTCTGGGAAAGTAAATTTTTCAAAGACAAAAATATTTCGATAGTTCTTCTTGAAAACAAGATTCTTATTAACTTGCATCAATGGAAGTATTTCTATAGATTGAAAATTAGTAGCCTTTGTTTGTTTTTTATCTTCTATTTTGAAGCGTATTTGGTCTATATCATATCGTATTTTTGTTTTATTAATCATAGAAATATCAATAAAGAAATACTTATCTAATGTGTAGATATTGTTTAGTACAATTTTCATTAGGTTACTTTTACTGGAAACATCATAGAATTTATTTTTTGAAATAAACATTCTATGTGCGTAATCATACATTTGTGCTTTGGTTAAGTTCACTTCTGGATTCATATAGCTACGTAAATCAGCATAAGGGATATTAAAGCGAGTGTATGCTTTTGCTAAATCGCTACTATATACTAGCATATATTGTACGAAAAATCTTTCTGTAACAATGGTGATAACTCCACTAGCTCCTTCTTTTGTGGGCTTTATTCTAAGAGAGTTACCAGTAGGAATATCGCCAACAATATCATTGACTGATATATCAACATATTTTATATCTTCCATAGCTATAAAATGCGTTGAAACATCTTTGTTGACGTATATAACCTTTAGTTCTTCTGGGTTTTCACCTGCAAGCTCGATGTTTTCTCCAATAGGGGTGTTCTGTGCATTTCCTGTAATAACAGAAACCATTGTGCATAATGCAATAAAAATCTTTCTCATATTATTGTTCTTTATCTTTGTTGTTTACTAAAAAACTTGTGTGTTATATTTTAATTTGGCTTTGTTTTTTTTGATGTTTTTGGAAAGAGCTTGGGTTGTACTACGGTAAGCATCTTGTAAAGCACCTAAAGCGAATTGTTCTACTCCTTCTGATTGGCTGTTCATTTGTATAGTTTGGCTTCCTATTTGCGCTCCAACATCTTTACTCAAATCTCTAAAAGCTGATGAAGGAACAAAGAAACCTTCTTGTCCGTCATTATCATATACAGATAAATCTACTTTCATTTGTCTGCCATCAACCATTATAGAGGAAATATTAATGTGTACTCTTTGAGCTTTAAAGCCAGATACATTCCCATATAGGTAAGTGCCTTTAGTTAAAAGAGCGTCATTAATCATTATATCATCTAGAAGCCGTATGCGTACTCGGCTACCATCTGTTACTTTTAAAGTTTCATCTAATATAGCTGTGATTAGTGAAGTTTTTTGTTCTTTCCCTACAGTATTAAAATATACTTCTGCGGGATTTTTCGCTTTTACAACTTCTATAGCCTTTTCTTTTGGCTTTTCATCTTGTTTTTTTTGAGGTGTTCTAGGACGTGGATTTTGTAATGAATCTATATAAGCCATTTGCATTTTAAAAAGCTCCATTTCTTCTTGCATCTTGGATTTTTCAGGAGCTTTCCTAGTTTCTGTTTGACTTGATTCATCTATAGTAGGAAATCCTTTTATTTGTTGTTCCAATTCCTTTTCTCGGATTCTAGAAGCTTGATTTAAACTGTCAATTTGCCTTATTTCATCATTGGAGTAAAGAGAACCAGAACTTTCAATTTCGCTAACTTCTTCTTCTTTATCTATGGTTTGTATTGATGAATAATCAGAAGATTTATTGAAAGCTCCTTTGAGTGATTCAAATTTACTTTTTATCTCTCTTTTTTCTAAATTAGCATCAGGAATATCAAGATTTAATTCTTCCGTTTCTACTAATGTAGTTTCTTCTGCTGGGGCAGAGTTTATCATATCCTTAACTAGCCATCCTATCCCTAGAATAAAAGGTAGGATGAGTATCGGAATGATGTACTTAGGCTTTTTAATATCAATCTGTTTCATACGCTATTTATTTAATTTATTGTATAAATTTTTTATTCGTATAGTGTCTTCTGGAGTTAATTTCCCATTTTTTCTTAGCTCATTAATTTCATTTTGCATTTTAATCACTTCTAACAAGTCGTGAACTCCTACTTGTTTTTTTTGTAGGGTACTATCAATGTTAATTTGTACTTTGCTTTTTTCTTCGTTGAAAACTTGCATTGGCTTTCTTTCTGGACGCATTACTAATGATAGAATTGTGACGAAAGAAAGGAATGAAATCGTAATTCCAAACATAGCTTTACGGTGTATATCAGCCCACGCCAATAAGCGTTCACAAGCGTTATTAACTCCGAACTTTTGAAATATTTTAGTAAGAAGAACAACTGTAGCTTGCTCGGCTTTAGTCTTGATACTTCTTTTCTATCATTCTTTTTATGTTTAAACAGTTTCATTAGAAATTCTTTTTTACTTTATAATCTAGGTCTTTGTTTAGTATCGTTTTCCAATCTGTGATAATAAGTCCATGAGGATTATTTTCAGTACGTGGAATTTGTCTTAATTTCCCTGTAGTTACAAGTTGCCTTTTTAGAATAGAGGTTTCTCGCTCTATACGTTGGATGCCATAGTACTCAAAAGATAGGTTGTTCATGTCCACCTTGATACTATCTGTCATAATTGTTACTGTTGCAGAACTCGCTAATATGGTGTTGAAATATCCTTTTTCTTTTAAATTATTATATTGTTTTAATCCGCTATCATCAATTAGATACATGGCTTTTTCCATGTTGTATTTTATAAATTCATCGTCTGGTGGTAATGTGAAAAATAAAGTGTGGAATAGATTTATGTGGCTCTTACATTCGACTTCCAAGTTGACTTCTGTACCAGTTTGTTTTACTAGTACAGGGACATCATTATCCAAAACATATATTTTTTTTCTTTCAGCTTTTACTAAAGAGAAACAAAAGGCTAGTACCATACCTGAAATAACTATACTAGTTGCAAAACAGCCAATGGATAAAATTCCGGCTAATTTGATTTTATTTTCTAAGTTTTTAATAATCATGATTATGTGAATTTAAAATTTAATGAATCTTTTTACATAGCTGCACTGGCTCCACCTGTAGCCGGAGCTGCTACAGCTTTGGTTGCGATGGCTGCTCCTCCAACCATGCCTCCTACTGCTTGCCCTACTCCAGTTGTACTTACAATCCATGTAGAAACAAAAGGTATTGTAAGCATGGCAAATGCTCCAAGTAATGCTGTAAGAAGGAAGCTATTGACACCTCCAGAGGTCATTCCGACATACATGACAAATGCAGCTTCATTTCTAAGCGCATATTCTAAAATTTCAATTTCTCTTTCTATCCCATATTGCATTACTACTAAAGAAATTGATAATACTATATATGCAATACATGAATATAAACTAACACTGACAAAACGAGCTATCCATTGTATATAAGCATCCCGAAATGCAGGTAAAACAGAGAATGCAAAAGCTAGTGGACCAAGAATAACTAATATTCCTGTGAATATGATTTGTAGGAAAAAGACAAAATAGGTACATACTTGCCAAAAAGTAACGACAATAAATTCAATGATATTAAACATTATCATTTTAACCTTAGCGACTACATATACATATAATCCAGCTATCTTGTCTCCAATAGCTGAGAAGTCTATACTAAAATCATACCATTCTTATCCTTAACTTCATTTTCGGCTCTTTCAACTTCTAATGAAGTATGTAATAACTCTACTGCTACGCTATCAATGAGTGCATATCTATTACGAGAAAGTAATTCTACTTCTTCTATCTGATTCGTAAACATAGCCTTGCTTCGTGCTGTTAATAACTCTCCGGGATAACTGATTAGATTAATAAAGGGAATCCAGAACATAAGAACCAATCCCAGTGCGAATGGACGCAATAACGGATAATCTCTAATTTTTTATCTCCACTCATCATTTTGAAGCTTTCTACTCCAAAATATAACAACATAAAGATTGCTGCCAATGCTTGTGCATCCGCAATAAATTCTCCGAATAGAACAGTTGTTTTATCTCTTAGTCCATCAAATAATTCAAATAAGAATTTATCTATTAACTCATTCATGGCTCATTATTGTTTTATTTATATTATTCAATCTTGTTATTAATGAAAGAACCTCTATTAGTTCTTTATCAAAATCTAAATAGGCTTCCCTTTTTTTAGAGTTACTCATATGTGAATCATGGATTATATCTATGTTCTTTTTTATTCTAGTAACTTCATCAGTTATAACTTCAACATGTTCTTTATTACCGCCATTAGAAGAATATTCGACAAGTTTTTTATTTATATCATTAAGAATATCATTCTACGATTTTTAGTTAAAGTATATTGATAATCAATTTCTTTATCTCCAAATTTGAAGAGTTCCTGTCTATATATGGTATCAACATTATACCCTTCTTTTTCTGTTTCTGATTTATTGTACTCTACGGCTGCCATCATGGGAATTTCTTGTAACTGGAAATTACGTCTATCTTCCTTCCCGTATTTGTCGTGTAACCCTAAGCCCGGCAAAGGAATTTTAATACCCAAAACCTTTTTATACCATATCCAGTAATGATACCATTCTGGTTGTAGTCGTACTCTATCCATAAATTCCATATTATTAAGCACGCTCCATTTCCCTTTATCCTTTACAGGCATTTGGGAATAGGTATTAGAAGTACCAATAATCAACATTAGGGAAAAAAATAAAAGCACTCTTTTCATATTATCTTTTAGGTTTTACTTTATAATTCTGTAATAAATCATCAACTAATTTTGAACGATTATCTTTGTATTTAAATACCCCCGGAGCTAATGTTTGTAATACTCCATTTCTTTTTGCTGTTTTCATCTGTCGGCATACAGCGTATGCTATACCTCTCATGTTTCTTAGTTCATTAATAACATACTTAAGCAAGTCTATTCTTTGCTTATTATCCATAAGGTTTACATCTGTCCCGACAATAGCGACCTGATAAATGTATTGTGTCAAATCCGCAGTGCGATTTACTAATTCTAGCTCTGTTTTTGCTGACACCAATAATAAAGCCGGGTCACCTACAGCAAGTTCAACCATTTGTTTTTGATATTTACCAATATCTGCTGCAATATCAGTGCAGTAGATAATATCTTTTCCTGTTTTTATGATGGCTTCTACAGATTTTAGGCTATTATAAATTTGCTTTGGAAAAATTCAATCTGAACCATTTTTTCACTGATTTGTTTTTGTATAAGGCTTATTTGAGCTTCATTCTCTTTCACTTTAGAGAAAGAAGTATGTTGCACCTTATGATTAGCTATAAGTGTTTCCATACAGGTTATATCCAAGACTGCCTTTTGCGAATATGCAACTTGGGTTAAAGTAGATGCTACCACTAAAATAAATAGGATTTTCTTCATGATATTATCTTTAACGGTTTGTAATCCATTTGTATTTATCTAGGATATACTTATATAATGGTTGTTCCCCTATGATGTTAAGTATATCTTTTAGGCTTCCATCATCGGAGTGATACCCTAGTACCTTATTGACTTGTAAAACCCAATCCATATTTTTTAATTTGGAAGATTTTAGGTCTATTATAAAATTATCCAATCCTGTTTGGAAACTACCATAAATGATATGATAATATCCAACAGCATCTTTTTCAATTCGTTCTGTAGTAAATGTGAAATATTCGTGTAGAGAAACCTCTACTCCAAATACATTTCCATAATTTCCTCTTTTTATAAATACTTCATTAAACCGATTACGGTTTTCTTTATTGGGAAGTTGATTTATGGTAAATATTTGCTTTTGATTTACTTCCGTTAGGGATAAAAGATTTGCTATTTCTTGATATTTGTCTATAAATTTACTTTGGTCTAATAGGCATATAATATCGGAGTTGCTGATTATAGAGTTTTTGACTACAGGATTACTAATTATGTCCTCCAGTTCTTGAGTAACAACCATTGCCATACCCCAAAATTTACGAACTGTTTTATACAAATAGAGTATATAGCCAGCCATCATAGGGCTAGCTATGGCTTTCCATGCTTCTTCAATTATTAATGCCTTTCTGTTCTTTTTTAATCTCATTTTTTGAATAAAAACGTCCATAATAATTAAGGTTACTATTGGAAATAATTCAGGGTCATCTTTAATTGCATCAATTTCAAAAACTATAAAGGGTTCTTCAAAAAGGGAAGTGTCAAAATCCTCATTAAGAGTTTTTTCTAACTGTCCTCCTTTATAGAATTTTTTTAATAGAACTTATAGTTAGTAATATCAAAATCAATTTTGTTCTCTTTGCAAATGATAGGTATAATGCGTAGGGAAAATTCGTAGAAAGAGTTAAAAGATAAGCTTTCAACTTTTATTTCTTTCAATATATCTTCCTTCTTCTGGATTCGTCTTTCTATTATAGAAAGTAATCTAGTTTCAGGATTATCAAGCTCTTGGCGTGTAAAGCCTTTTTCGATGAGAATGTTTTGTATCGCTTTTTCTGCGTTGGTTTTTTCTCCGCCTTCTCCTTTTTCTACTAGTTGCTGTAATTTCTCTATTTTTTCGGAAAGTATCTTGCGTTCTTCTTTTTCCCTTTCGTTTTCAAATTCTTCTTCATTGACTTGAAATTCGAGTAGTAAATTTTCACGTATGGCTTCTTTTTCCGCATCTGAATAACCATTAAAGGGATGAAAGTAGAAAGAATAGTATTTTTCTATGGTAATATCCATAATTTCTTCTTCTTGCTTTTTGACCTCACCATTTGCACCTTTCCATATCAGGAAAATTAATGATTTAAGAAAGTTTTTCTTTTCTACATTATACTCTTCTTCAGTAATTCGGAAGGATTCATAGATATAGGCTTGCTTTCAGAATAAGTAATGTATTTGCCATGATAGTATTCGCACATTCCTGAATAACTATGCCCTGTATCTACCAATACAATATCAGTGTTATCTAAAACCCATTGTCTTACTTTGGAGTTGACATAGAAAGACTTACCAGAACCACTTGGACCTAAAACAAAGAAGTTGGAGTTATTTGTATATTTTTTATCACCTTCTTTCCCGGACATATCTATTCCAACAGGCAATCCTTGTCTGTCTGTAAAATAAGTAAGAAAAGGGCTGTTTTCTGTTACTTGTAATTTTTCCTTGAACAAAAGACAAATTGCAGCATCGGAAGTTGTTAGAAATTTGTCATAACTGTTTAGGTTGATTGCGTTTCCTGGCAGTGCACATTCGAATAATTCTAATTGGTTGAAGCATTGTTTATTAATAATAATGCCACAATCAAAAAGAGATGTTTCAACATAGTTGATAGCCTTACTAATATCATCAAGACCAGCAAGAATTATATTATAATGTGCATATACAAGCATTTGCCCTTCTCTGGCAATATCCGACTGCACTCGTTCTATGTCTTCTACACATAAATCATTTGCAGGGTCAGGCATTCCTTTATGTTTTTTCTTTTTGCCTTCTAATTTGTTTGCTTCGTTTCGTTGGTCTGGAATATTTATTACTTGATTATAGATAATTGTGTCTATACCTGGTGTATCATGCAAAAAAGAGAGTAAGTCAACAGGAAACCTTAGCCCAATATTGACCTCTTTATATGGTTTTATAACAGAAGGAAAATTAACTTCGTCAATATCTACAAGAGAAATGCACTGTACGTTTTTTTCTCCAATTATAAGATTTTCTTCTCTTGCTTTGATATTTTTTAGGCTTACTGTTTGCTGATTGAAATTGATAGATAGAAATCTTTTTATATATATTTCTATTTCATTTTCATTTAATAGTTTAGCTCTTATTCCTCTGTTAGCGAATAGTCCTAATACTTTTGTGATGTTTCTAATAAAAGTATCAAACCTTCGAGGGTCAAAAGAAAAGAATTTAGACCTTTCTACTTCTCCTGTAATAACAAGATAAGTAGAAATATCAGTATATATTCGTCCTTTAAAATGTTCAAAATAACGATTTGATAAATAGTCGTTCTTCCTATTCTGGGGTGGTAAAAATGATTTTTTACATAGAATATCCTGTTTTTGTATTGTATATCCAGTTCCTAATACTTTGAGGATATTAGTAAATAAGTGGTGAAAATCATAGTAAGCATCCATATCTGCTGAATACTGTATTATAGGATTTTCACATTTAATGATAACAGAATAGTCGCCCCTTCGGTTATAGAATATAGGAGTATTGTCTATTGTTTCAATACCAATATAAGGAGCTTCAAATTCACTTTTCTTTTTCATAAGCTTTATTTTTTTCTATCTCTTATAAAAGTGCGTGATACTATATATATGCCTTTTCGTTTATCTTTCCTGTGAAGCCCTTTTCTTTGTAATTGCGATGTTATTCCTAACCCTCCAAACATAACTATTACAAGAGTTATACCTCCCCACATAAAAGAAGCCAGAGTAGAAACAATAGCACATAAAAGTAAAGCACTAATAATACAAGCTCCACCGATATATATGAACTTGCCTTTAAATCCTTTGAAAATAAGGGCTTTTGTAGCCCCTTATATACATTGTAACTTGGATACTCTTTCGACATATTAGATTCCGAAGAATGCTTTTACGACAACACCTGATACAACCAGAAAGATACATGACCCCATCCAGCCCATAACAGCCTTTTGTACATCTTGGTCACCAGAGTTCCATTTTAAATAAACTCGCACTGCTCCAACTAATCCTACTAGACCTCCTAGTATCATCATCATGTTTCCTAGGGGGTCCATGTAGGTTGCAAGTTCAGAACTAGCTGCATCAATTCCCGCAGCACCTTGTGCAAAAGTGTTAGTTACTACCATTATGCTAATGGCTAAAGCGAATGCTCTTTGAGCAATTTTTGAAAAAAACTTTTTCATTTGAATAAAAATTAGTTGTTTATTTGTTAAAATTTACGTGTGAAAACATGCTTTTCCCTTTAGCAAGAAGTTGTTCCATTGGAATACCTTGTGTTTCAACTTCCATTTCAATAGATTCATTTACAGATACATAATTCTGTTCAGATTCTTTTTTTTCATCTTCTTTTTCGTATGAGCCTGTTTCAAAATCTTCATCTACAACTTTGTGAGGTATTTCTTCTTCCTCTCCTATTGAAATAATTTCTTCTTCTTCACCTGTATTGGTTTTGCTTTGCTTTAGGAAAGCATCATACAGGATGTTTGCAGCGTAGTAAACTACATAAATGGCAAATACAGCATGATAAATTGTGAATAACTCATATTCTTAAATTTAAAAGTTTCATTAATCGACCCTTTTTCTGTACTTTTGATTTATAATAGTACTAGAGGTAATAACAGGGGGGAAAGCCCTAGTTTAAAATAGTTTCGCGAATAGTTGAATTTATGAAACTTGGATTTAAATAAAATGGAGATAATAGGCTACGCTCGTGTTTCAACGAGGGAACAGAATTTAGATTTGCAGCTAGATGCTTTAAAAGAAGCCGGATGCAAACTTATATTTGAGGAAAAAGTATCAGGAGTAAAGGATAGACCCGAATTAGATAAAGCCCTTGCATATTTGCGAGAAGGTGATACTTTTGTTATCTGGAAGCTAGATAGATTAGGACGTTCTTTGAAAGATTTAGTTATATAGTTGATTGTTTGCAGAAAAGAAAAATTGCATTCAAAAGCATAGTTGATGGTATTGATACTAATAGTGCTTTAGGAAGATGTCAATTTGGAATTTTTGCTTCATTGGCTGAATATGAACGTGAAATAATAGTAGAACGAACTAGGGCTGGATTACAAGCTGCAAAAGAACGAGGGAAACTTACGGGACGACCTATAGGGTTATCGGAAGATGCAAAGAGAAAAGCTATAGCAGCAAAGCGTTTATATGAAAATCGGGATTATTCTATAGATGAAATATGTAGAATTTTACACATTGGAAGTAAGGCTACTTTGTATAGGTATTTACGTTATGAAAAAGTAAGATTGATGAATAGAAGAAATAAATAGGGCGTTACCTTTCAGGTCGGGCTTTTCGCTGCAAGTCCTCGCTACGCTGTGGGCTTTCCGCTGCAATCCCTAACGCATTTTCCCACCCACCCTTCTAAGGTATATCCAATGCTTTGCTTTTTCACCGCTTCTATGAAGCACCTACAAAAGCAAGGCATTGGATATTCGTTTTATAGACTTCATGTTCCCTAAAGGGAATATTCCGTTTATAAAACCTTATCTCTCACCCAAAATATATAAAACTTTAGGGAAAAGATAATACGTTAAAAATCAGCCGATTATAAACTATTTTTAACAAAAATAATTGTCTTATTATTTGCGACATTTATAGAAAATTACTATCTTTGAGTATTGAAAATAAAGAGATAAATAAACTTTTAAAGCTGGTTTGGCTGCCAGTATAAAGAACAGCAAACAAAATTATGAAATCTACTTTTGATAAAAATGCAGAGAAGTTTGTAAACCTTATGGTTGAAAAAATTGAAAGCTTGTCTATGAATTGGCAAAAACCTTGGTTCTCTAAAGTCAACTCTAAACAGAACTTTTTACCACAAAATTTAACAGGTCGTACTTATAGTGGTGGAAACGCTTTTTTACTTTATTTTTTGTGTGAAAAATATAATTATCAAACTCCTGTTTTTTTGACATTCAATCAAGCACGAAACGAAGGTATTAATGTTCTAAAAGGTGCTGTTGCTTTTCCTGTTTATTATACATTATTTTGTGCTTATCATCGTCAGACAAATGAAAAAATTTCATATGATGAATATAACAAATTATCAGAAGAAGAACAAAAAGAATACCGTTTAGCAGCTTATACAAAATATTTCCAAGTTTTTAATTTAGACCAAACAAACTTTGCGGAAAAATATCCCAATAGATGGGATATATTAAAGGCTAAATTTTCAGGAGAGGAACAGCCACAAGAAGAGAAAGAAATGTATGTAAATCCAATACTTGATGAAATGAATAAGAATCAAAATTGGGTATGTCCTATTCAAACGGTTTCTAGTGATAGTGCGTTTTATTCAATATCAAATGATAGCATTACTTTACCTTTAAAGAGCCAATTTAAGGACGGAGAAAGTTTTTATGGTACAGAATTACATGAAATGGGACATAGTACAGGTGTTAAAAATAGACTAAATCGAAAAGGATTTTATGAAAATGATAAATTCAATTATGGGCGTGAAGAACTTGTAGCAGAATTAATATCGGCTTTGTCTGGTGTATATTTGGGTATTTCTGTAACCGTCAGAGAAGAAAATGCGGCTTATTTAAAATCATGGTGCAAAGCAATAAAAGAAGAACCTAAATTTTTATTTACTGTATTGGCAGATGCTATTAAAGGTAGTAAATTCATAGCCCAGCATCTAAATATAAGGCTAGATGTGGAAGAAGTTGAAGAAGAGAAAAATACAAAGGTTGCTTAAAGGTTCCTTCCCCCCTCATTGGGGGAGTTCTTTTTTCAAACGCCAGAAAAACGAACAAAGGCTTAATCGCTTCACTTTGTTACGCTCCAATAGTTTTGCTATCGGTAAACCCACCCACCCTTCTAAGGTATGTTTCTTTATCCCTTCTGCAATCCTTAGTAAAGTTCCACTACCTTTTAGGTAACTCCACTTTAGTAAGCATTGCAGAAGCGGAAACATGACGCAAATTAAAATACATTCTCACTTTGAGAATACATTTTAATGCGTCTTGTTGTCTAACCCAATAAGAACTATAGGGAAAGAAATTGATACCGTACTTTTCGGAGTTCCGGCACTGATGGGTAAACATGGCATGATGAAATGATACCGAATTATCATTCCTGGCACACCCTGCAGAACGACCTTTTGATACCAAATACAAAAAGCAGCCGGAAGCCGGACGCAAAAAATTGATACCATAAA
>ENA-OQCN01001076-OQCN01001076.1-human-gut-metagenome-genome-assembly--contig:-NODE-1076-length-13940-cov-2.528632_pt1 | contig 13940 bp, 14 predicted proteins | sample MGYA00242497_ERZ504576 | MGnify/ENA primary metagenome ERZ504576 (study PRJEB26092, sample SAMD00036296) | human gut metagenome | host: Homo sapiens | study: EMG produced TPA metagenomics assembly of...
CTTAAATTCCTTTGAAGTTCGAGCGGAAAACATCAAAGGCTTATTTAAATGTAATAAACCTTCTCTTAATCGATCCTTATTCGATATACGGACAAAATAACTATTATCTGTACTGTATTCTTCCTTTACTATTTTCTCTTCTAAAGGCATTGTTATAAATGACAAAACATAAACATTATGTTTTTTCTTAATGCTTCTACTTGTTTTCCCATACAAATCCCTCCTGCATGATTTGTATGCAAACTAGGAACATACGGAGAAATATGTAATATATTCATATATAACTCAACCTCCAATCAAAAAAAATGTGAATACTCACATTTTTATAAATCTAAAGCTTTATCTAACACTTCATAAAAACGCTTCTTCGTAAAATAAGTATTATACAGAGTTTGAATATTCTTTCTTCTTTGAAGCTGCACATCCATACTCTCCAAACAAACTTGATTTGCTATTTCTTTGATATTACCTTTATTTATATTAAATCCAATATCCCATTCTTCACAAAAATTCTTTGTATCTCCCTGAATTGTATTAATAATTGGTAAACCAGCACACATATAATCCAATGATTTCATGGTTAGTCCAACTACCACACTTGATTTCATTACATTGAATCCATAATTACATTGATCAAGTATTTCTTGTTTTTCTCTTTGATCATAAACCTCTTTATGATCTATGACATTCACACCAACTGCCAATACATCCTGTATAAACTGTTCTTTCTTTTCACCATTACCAATTATATGCAATACACATTTCTTTAATATGCTACATTCCCTTAAGAATGCAGTAATCATTGAAATATCTATAATATTATTTATTGAACCCAAGTAACAAAATTGTAATTCATCCTCTTTTAAATCAGGACTCATTGGTAAACAATCACGATCTATAGACCAATATAGAACTTTACCACAACGCAAATATTGCTTAAATAAATCACATTCACAGAATATCACATCTCCACTTGATAAATACTTATCTCGCGTGTTTTTCCATATTTTAAAAGGCAACAGATTCTTATATTTTTCAATCGGCATCGATTCAGGCCATAAGTCAATAATGTCATATATAATTTTTACATCCCCATGTTCTTTTTTATATTTTGACATCTCTTTGACAAGTGAATTACACGGAATAATACAGTGTACTAAATCCGGTTGAATTTCACACAAAGCTTTCCTTGCCCCTTTCGCAAACTGTTTATGCGATAAAATTCGATCCAATGATAAATTTTTATGATATTCACGCACAGGTATGACTACATCCGTACTTGGATCATACACAGCTTTTTTTCTATGCGAAAAATTTGAAGTAACACTTTTAACTTCATACCCCCTAGAAGTATAGTATTTCTTCAATAATTGCACACGATCCAAACATGTATCAAACGCATACACCAATGCCACTACCATAGATTACTCTCCAATATAAATGAATTAAAGACCTTCTAACTATCCCCTAGTTATTATCTTTGTTATGGATACTTCCTGTACCCCCTTCGACAACTCCATCATGTTTCAATACCGAAAAAATTGTCATTAAAAAACATTTTACATCAAATAAAAAACTTAAATTTTTACAATACTCGCCATCCAATTTAGCCTTGACATCAATCTCTAATTCATCACGACCATTGACCTGTGCCCAACCAGTAAGACCCGGCAATACATCATTAGCACCATATGCATCTCTTAATTCAATCAAATCATATTGATTCCATAAAGCAGGTCTAGGACCCACAATTGCCATTTCCCCCTTGAATATATTAAACAATTGTGGAAGCTCATCTAAAGACGTTTTTTCTTAAAAACTTACCAACACTTGTAATATATTGATCTGGATTTTCCAATAAATGTGTTGGCATATCTTTAGGCGTATCAATACGCATTGTTCTAAACTTTAAAATATTAAAATAAGATTTGTGAATTCCCACACGCTTCTGTTTAAAAAAGATTGGCCCTGGAGAAGTCACTTTAATTAAAACCATTAATACAATTAAAAGTGGAGATAAAATTATGATTCCAGCTAAACTCAAAACAAAATCGATCGTTCGCTTACCATATTTCGAATACATAAATACACTCTCCTATAAATATAGGGACAAAATCCCCATATGGAATTATACCATACTCATTTCTATGAAACAAAAAAAGTTCAACAAAAGCTGAACTTAAGATGTAATATTCTCTTTATATAAAGCGCATTCATTAAATTATGTGATATTGTCAAAATGAATTCTTGATACAATTTCCAATTGAAATCAAAACCAAAACCATAGAAATGCCTAAAATTAAATGTGCAATTCCAAAAAGAACTGCACTTGAAACATCTAACTAAGAACTTGCGCTACACTACGGACAACTAACATAACTGCCATTAAATTCAATCCAATACAGTAAAACAACAAATACTTCAAAGCTTTATTATCTACAAAATGAAAATTCTTTTCGACAACAACCAGCAATAAGAAAAGCACTATACCAACATCAAATAATGCGTATGAACAACCGATAGAGTTGTAAAATCAGTAAAACCATTAAATTTTGTAAATTCACGATAAAACACACCACCAACAATTAAACCTAGTACTCCATATACAATGGATGCATTCATTAAACGCTTCATATTATCACCACCCTGGCCTATTATGGACCTTTCTAAGACATCCATCAATTGATATGCCCATATAAAAAGGAGGTATCTCTACCTCCAAATTGAACCATTATTTATTTCTTCTTTTTAATACTTCTACAACACCAAAACCAGCAACTGAAGCAGCCATTAAGCCAGTAAAGAATGTACCAGCTGTTTGTACACCCGTATTCACAGTTTTATTCTTTTTAGGATCTTTTTTAGAAACAGGATCTTTCTTAGTTTGTGTTACAGGTGCAGTTGTAGTTGTACCTGTTGAAGGCTTAGTTGAAGCTACATCTTTGTATGCCAACATATAACTTGAGAATTGATCTGTTGTAAATGTTCCATCTTCAGCTAAATCTAATGCAGTAACTTTACCATCATGTAAACGCAATACATAGAATTTACGATTTGCTTTTTTCAATTCCTTAGGAATTTCAACTTTGAAAGTCAATGGTTCAGATAACTGAGTTAAATAACCCAAAGTTTCACCATCACTTACCAACGCAACATCGATTGTAAATACATTTCCAGCACCATATCCATTTTCTTTGGCGAATTTATTTAAACAATTGTTGTCTGTATCAGAAACAGCACCCTCACGTTTCATAACTGGAACAAGTGTAGGTGTAGCACCATTTGAAACAGCCTCATCATATTTAGCCTTAAGATCTTTATTTGCCTCTAAAGCTAAACTATTCTTTAATAAATCTGTTGTATCTGTTGGATATTTTTCTGGTTTAGCTACAAGCGCATCACTACTATGTAAATACATTACATATGTATCAGAAGATTCTTCAATCAAATCATCAAAAGTATAGAATACATAGTCATTCTCACCAGTTAACCAATATTGAATATCTTTCTTTGTACCATATGCAGGAACTTCTGCAGTATGAATCACTCCATCTGTAGCATCATTGATATACACTTTATAGCTTACAGTTTTTGGCTTATAAACTTGTAAAGTCCATTGTTTTTCACCATTTTTATCAAAATCATATCCTAAAGTGAATGATTTATATCCAGTTGGAACATAATTATCTTCAATATAACCAAAAGCATCTTCAGTTTCATTTAGCTTCAACTCAAAATTTTGTGGTTCCCTAGTTTCATATTGATAAACAACTTTTAAATGATGATTTTCAAAAACATCTGTAGACTTTTTGACTACATAAACTCTATATCCACCATTACCATCTTTTTCAATCAATGGCTTTTCATTTTCATACGCAAGTTTATATTCTGTTGAAATACCAAACTCAACATCTTTACTTACCTTATCTGCATCTAAATAGTCACTTAATTTAATCAAAAAATTTCCAACTACTTCATCAGATCCTTTAAGTACATATTCAACTTTGTAATCCTTCAATTGAACTTGTGGAGCATTCTTATTCACTAAATGCATATACCATACGTTTTCATCTTCCGGAGTATTATAAAGACCTGAAGCACCACCTTTTCCATCAATGCCATATCCAGCAGGAACATAATTATTCGCAATTATATTCATTACTTCGAAAAAATCAGCATTTGCAGGTACTTCCACATCAATAGGATTTGGTTCTTCTTTTCCATCCTTGAAAATATGCAACTTAATTGTTTTCGTACCTTCCTTAGTTGTTTGAGTTGAAGAATTCTGAGCTTTTAAAACACTCACTCCATCATTTGCGAGTACCGGCGAAACCATACCAGCCACAGTTACAACACTCAACCCTAGCGATAATAACTGCTTTGTTAATTTGTTCATTATTAAACCCTCCTAACTAACTTCATTGTACTAGATTTTAAGTATCATTAAAAGCGCTTTCAGTTAGAACTTGACCATAAATCATCATACGTTAACAATGCTTATTATCAAACGTTCTTCATGTTTGAGTTATTAAAAAAGAAGAGCTCACCTCTTCTACAAAATCAAAGCCACCATCTTAAACACAAAGACTACAATCAAAAGAATACCAATCCATTTAATGCATTTAAAAGTAAACTTAATCGCAAAATAAATCAAAGCTATTGAAATCACTAAACCAAGAATGTCTGACATCTTTCAACCTCCAATTTAACACTTATTTTAATTCATTTTCACCTTCCTTTCAATAGGGCGGTTTGCTATAATGAAAGGTACACGAATACAGAGGAGTGATACAATGCGAACACCAGATTTAAACTGGCTTAAAGACTCACGTATCTTTCAAGTCAACCGACTACAAGCATACAGTGATCATAAATATACAATTGGAAAAGACAAAAAACCAAGCTCTTTTTCCCTAAATGGAACATGGAAATTCAACCAATCCAAAAACTATGATACATGCTTTAAATTCTTCTATAACACAGAATTTAATGATGCCAATTGGAACGATATACAAGTACCCGGACACATTCAACTTCAAGGATTTGAAAATCCCCACTATACTGATGTGACTTACCCATGGGATGGACACGACGTAGTAAAACCCGGCCAAATTGACATGGACAAAAACAAAGTCTATCAATACCGTAAAACATTCGATTTGCCACAAGACTTCATTGGCAATAAACTCATTCTATCCTTTGAAGGTGTTGAATCCAATATCTACGTATGGCTAAATGGTAAATTTATCGGATACAGTGAAGATTCCTTTACCCCAAGCCGTTTTGACATCACAAAATATACGCAAGAAAAAGATAACGTACTCTGTGTACGCATCTTTCAAAAATGTACAGGCACATGGCTAGAAGACCAAGACATGTGGCGCTTTAGCGGAATCTTTAGAGATGTCATGGTCTATAAACAACCAAATCAACACATACAAGACTTAAAGATTGATACAAATATTGATTTAGACACCAAAAAAAAGTATTCTTACATGCACATGCAAAATGAGCAGTAATGAAAGTCATATACTACAAGCTAAACTATACGATCCACAAGGAAATATCGTATGGAATGGCAATATGCAAGACACATTTGAAATACCTGTAGAAAATACAAGTCTTTGGAGTAGTGAATACCCAAACCTATACCAATTAGAAATTGTTCTATACGATGCACACAACGAAATTATTGAAACCATTCAAGAACAAGTGGGATTTCGTAAATTCACGCTCGAATATGGCATTATGAAACTCAATGGAAAACGCATCGTATTCCACGGCATCAACCGCCACGAATGGAACGCCAAAACAGGAAGAGCCATTACATATGAACAAATGGAAGAAGACATCCATATGCTAAAGGCATTAAACATCAATGCCGTAAGAACATCCCACTATCCAAACAACAGCTATTGGTATAAGTTATGCGACCAATATGGAATCTATGTCATTGACGAAATGAATCTAGAAACACATGGTGCTAATGACATCATCCCACAAAACAAAACAGAATGGACCGATTGTTTATTAGATCGTGCAAGAAGCATGTACGAAAGAGATAAAAACCACGCATGCATTTTAATGTGGTCACTAGGAAATGAAGCTGGAAGCGGATCCAACTTTATGATTCTACACGACTACTTCAAAGAACAAGATACATCAAGACTTGTCCACTATGAAGGCATCACACAAGATCGAACATTTGAAAATGCCAGTGACATCGAATCTAGAATGTATGCCACACCACAAAGTATAAAAGACTATCTAGAAAGCCATCCAATGAAACCATTTATTCTATGTGAATATATGCACGCCATGGGAAATAGTCTAGGAGGCATGGAAGAATATACAAACCTAGAAGACGAATACGAACAATACCAAGGCGGCTTTGTATGGGACTATTTAGACCAAGCCATTGAAAAAGACGGCAAATACTACTACGGAAAAGACTTTGACGATTATCCAAACGATTCTAACTTCTGTGGAGACGGTATCCTTCTAGCCAACCGACAAGAAACTGGCAAAAGCCAAGAACTCAAACAACTCTACAGATATGTCGATATGGAAATCCATTTTGATTCGGTAACCATCAAAAACAAAAACCTATTCTACGACCTAGGTAAAGATACCTTTATCTTTGAACTCAAACGAAATGGACTTGCCATTCAATCCGGCATCTTTAAAACAAGCGTAGAACCAGGGACTACAAAAACAATGCCTGTACAATTTAAACAAATCAATACACCAGGCTACTATACAAAAACCATCTACTACAAAACACCACTTGGTATTCAAGCTTTTGACCAACAAGTCTTCGAAGTCAAACAAGACCAACCCAAAGAAAGCGCAATGCTTGTAGTGGAAGGACAAAATACAATTGGCATTCAATTTATGGACACTGAATATCTATCGACAAACGAAAAGGCTTAGTATCCATTCAAGTAAACGATACAGAATTACTTCAAGAAGCACCAAAGCCTGTCTTCTACAGAGCCTTAACCGACAATGATCGTGGTGCCAAACAAACCTATGCCAACTGGCTTAACGCAAGCCTATTCCAAAATGTCATTGACTTTAAAATGATACGCAACTCAAAATGTGCACAAATGATCTATACAATTCAACTTGAATCCATTGAAGAAGAATGTAAACTTGTCTATACAATCTACAACAATCAAAGCATTCAAACCCAATTGCACTTAGACAAAAACTCAAAAAGACAAACCCTTCCACTATTTGGAATTGAGTTTGCCCTAAAAGAAACATTTAAAAACTTTGCGTATTTTGGAAAAGGCGAAAAAGACACATATATAGATCGAAATCACGCACTAACCGATTTCTACTCTGAAAATGTAGATACAAACTACATTCCATACTTAAAACCACAAGAATACGGCAATCATACCGACTGCAAATGGTGCTGCCTATCCAATGGAACAAACACATTCAACATCAAAGCAGAAAACATGGAATGTCAAGCCAGCAAATATTCCTTTATGCACTTATATAACGCAAAACACACGTTTGAACTGCCACAAACCCACACAACCTATTTAAGAATCACAAAACAACAAATGGGCGTAGGCGGAATCAATAGCTGGGGCGCTAAAATACAACCCCAATATTTGATTGATCAATCGAAAAACCTAGACTTTACATGTACACTCTATATTTCAAAGAAGGATTGATCTCCTTCTTTTATTTACCTTCAAATTTCAAATTTAAAATCAAGTATTGACAACAAATTACTATCTAGCTATCATTTAATCACAAAGAAATCTTTTTCCGGAGTGAGAAAGATATTATTACTTTTTCAAAGAAAAGAAGTTCACGGTGAGCTTCTTTTTATCTTATAGTCATTTAGAGTTGTAAAACACCAAAATTATCACTTCCCCAACAAATTCATAATCAAATAATTCTATAAACAGATTTCAAGATTCCTTAAATGAAATTTAGATTATTTTGTTTTGAAACACAAAAGCCAAAAGTCAAATCTAAAATGTTACCGAGACAAGAATCAAATATTATAAAAGGTAGGCTTGTGCCTACCAATTATGCGGACTAAGCGTCCTGATATTTTTTACAAGAACTTTATGCAATATTTATTATCAAAAATCAAAAATCTTTATAAATTATTTTATAGACTTTTTTCTTCTCGAAACAGAGGTTGAAATCACCGGTTTAGATTTCTAGTATGTTTATGCTTACATTGTTTTAATTACTTATACTCAACGCAAAATAGGAGAGACTAAAACAGCCTGCAAACACTTTATAATGGCATTCATCGACTGCACCAACAAATTTCCCCAAACATTTGCAATCAAATTCTAGAGGCTCAGCAGCAAGCACACCTGCGGCAGTTACAAAATTTTATTAGCCAATCTTAAAATCTCTTGCATAATGTTATTCGGTGTGGTATATAATTGCATAAATTGCGGTGGTCGTCTTCGAACAACACCTAGAAGGAGCCTGATGTGTGACGGGTTCTTTTTCTTTTGTCAAAAAATATAGACATTGATTCGAAATTCTCGCTTGAAGAGAAGAAAGAAAAACCGCAGACGAAAATTCCTGCGATTCCTATCTTACTCTTTACATTTTATTCTTTGTTGGCATCGGAACAAACTCCAGCTTTAATTGCATCCCTAATCCATGAGCAAGTTTTTTCACCATACTCAGACTGGGATTTCTTGTTCCATTCTCAATCCGGCTTATATCTGCCTGCGTTATTCCAGTTTTAGCTGATAAATCTTTCTGTGTCATATTCTGTTGCACTCTTGCATCAATCATCGCCTGGATAATATCATATTCCGGTTGCAATGCATCATATTCTGCCTTTACCTCCGGATTCTGCAATGCTTTTTTCTTATAATCTTTATAGCTACTCATTGCCATACCTCCGTTCATAATCTGCTTTATACTTCTGTGCCAGTTCTTTTTCTGCCTTTGGTGTTTTCTGCGATTTCTTTATAAATCCATTAGTCAGTAATGCCTTCTTTCCTACAATAAAAATTGTACAATTTACTAACAATGGCAATTGCTCCTCATCTTATAATTCTTCAATTTCATATAGTAAATCTAAATTTGGTGAAACCGAAAACAAGTCATTATCAACCGCATTTCTCAATGAATCCGTACTCTTCTTTAGATAATCAGCCGCATTTATTACACTAATCACTTGTTCGTCTTCAAACATTTCTTTCTTTAAGAAGTTAAAGCTATGCTTAGGAAGAGGCAAATCCAAAATATCTAAATTATGTGTTGTAAAGAACAACTGACTATTAGGCTTCAACAAAGAAATCATTAAAGATAAAAAGCCTTTTTCAATGTCTGAATGTACATACGAAAACTTTTCATCGCAATAATAAAAACTATGCTTATCCGATTTTATAGAAGCCACAATTCCTGCAATATCAAGACCAGATTTTGTACCACTAGATAACATAGAAGGATTTAATATCTTATCATTTTTTATAAGTATCTCTTCCTTTCCCATCAAAATCGCATAAGTATTTTCAAGTTCATTTAGTTTTATTATACCCTTAATTGCAGGATCTAATACTTTTAAAGTATGATTCAACACACTCAAATATTCTTCACTCTCTTCAATACGACATCTAGTTTCAAAGAATGCTTCAAATGGAAATGAAAATAGCCATGATAAATTCTTCAATTTTTCCAATTCCGTAATATAATTCGCATCTGTAAAACCTGTCATAATAGAATCTAATCTTTTTGCGCAAGTCTCATAATTTTCTCTTTGCTTAATATCTGTCGACTCAATTCGAATCTTTATATTCTCAGAAGAATAATCATGATTTTCACTCGGATCAAATTCTGCATTAATTCTATATACTTATAAATATCATGATCTTTATTCACAAAGTCCATCGAAAAAGAAGCTTTTTTATCTTTGTCCGCAATATATGACGTAATAATTTCTACATTTCTTTTCCCAATCAAAATAAATATAGAAAGAATCAACCGGCCTAAAGACGTCTTTCCTGTCGCATTTGAACCCATAATAATATTTACTTCTTATAGCGAAAATTAGGCAATCCTTCCAAATGCTCATTTTCAATATATGAATTCACAATCTTTTTGGGATACGAAAAATTCACATGAAAATTACTAAACGCACATAAATTATCCAATTTTAAATCCATGACTACCATATTTCTGAGCTCCTCTTTACTTTTATTACTTCTATATTTCAGAACTAATATCAGTATATACTTAAATCTCATTTTTCTCAACCAGAAAAGAAATAGTTATGGAATATTATCAATAACCCCATACCTTCTATAGATACGGGGCTTTAAACTATTCTTTTTTACCAGGATTACAAATGATGATACAACCAGCACCCTCAAATTCTTGAAAGCCATGTTTAACATAAAAAGCCACATTGCTCTTGTCTTCAGGCATACCATCAATATATAAACAATCCTTATACTTCTCTTTAACAAGTTCAATCAAATGACCTGCAATACCCAAACCTTGATATTTTGAATCACTCTTTCATTTCATATTGAATCGAACCATGACCATCACAAATATCAACTCTACCATAGCACCATTCACCACATACATATGCGGATACGTATGTCCAATGTCCATCTTAAATACAACATCTATATCAGGTAGTGCCTTTAAATGCCTCTTCATATCCAATTAAATCCGAAACATTCTTAAATAAAACACGACCTACCAATATGGCCTTTGTATATTTAAAATACCCCATATACTTCATCTTCAATAAAGCACGATATACGTCACACGAATTCATTGAAAAAATATCAAAAAACCAAATGATTCCATCCTCTTTATAACGCTCATTAAATTCTTCTACAAAATCATAAGGCGTACCCGCCATATCATTGATACTTTCAAAACATCCACCAAGTAATCTACCCGATACACTACAACTACCATCATATTCAGTCTTAGTATTAAGAATAGGCGCTCCATCATTATAAAAATCAACATCCTGATGCATTGAACTTGAATGAAGTTCACTCTTCTTTCCCTTTAAAAAATCAAGGCACAAATTGGAATATTCATTAATACCATATGCATCAAAGCTACCCGCATTAAACCCATAAATCGTTGCTATATCACACTTACAAGTCACAGGAAATAATAAATTTGTAGGATCACTTGCCCCCAAGTACCACTTTGGATTCTTTTCAATCCATTCAAAATCAATATATGGCAACGTCTCAAACTGAAAATCACCACCAGCCGCTAACCATACAGCTCCAATACTCGAATCCTTCACCAATGCATTCAATTCATCAACACGAGTCTTGGCATCACAACTTGGCTCACTATCATTACGAACACTACTACTCTCTACAATATGAAACCCAAAAGACTGAATATAATCCATCGACTCATCAAAACTATCTAGCTTATGCCCTACACCACTCGACATAGCACAAGCACCAATTGTATTATTATTCTCATTTAAAAACTTAGGATACTTCATACACAATAAACCTCCATACCCTATTATAAAGGAAAAACGACAAGACACAAAGTCCTGCCGCATTCCCAATAGTTTTAAGATAGAAAGGAAGTTTTAGTATTGCCCCAATACACTTTTATTATAGTCAAAACTAATCCATTTGTCTTTGTACTTTTTAGTAAATTTATATGAACTACAAGCGAATATTCTAATTCTAAAATTCTATATCATGATACTGAACGCCTGCCATACGATACCTTTTTAAACACTTCAAACATTCAATATGCAACAAAAAAGAGTAGGCGCGCATTCCTACTCTTTATGTATCCTCCATTAAGTCGCGATTTAAGAGAATATACTGACGGATTATTTCTCACAGAAATATTATAGAGAGAAATAGTTCTATGTGCGAAAACGATTTCACAAAACCAATAGTATTATATATCAAATCTGCTCCTTGCGTTTGCACAAATTAGTAATCTATTTATATTTTTTGTTGAGAATCATAAATAATCAAAGCCATGAAAACCAAATCCTCATCTTGCTCATTTGAAATACTATGACCCTTACCACTTGGTGTAAAATAATGTTCACCTGGTTTTAAATATAAAGTTCTTTCATGATTATCATCAAGCGTTGCCATTCCAGAAAGAACGAAATAATCTTCGCCATCTCCATTATGCACATGATAACCAACACTACAACCTTCTTTAAAGTGACCTTGCATAGACACGATTCATACCATGCATCTCATCTGCCATCATGACATGTTCAAAATGCGCAATACCAGTACCACCCATAAAATTTTCTTTATCAACTACTACCATTTTCGATACCCCTAGATCAAAGAATTATCTTTAAAATAATTGATCTTCATACTTGATTTCACTTCATTCAACGTCTTTTCAGCCGTCGCATAAGCCTTTTTTGTACCCTCTTCTAAAATCTTGACAACTTCAGGAAGTTTAGCCTGCCATTCCAATCTTCTTTCACGAATTGGACTCAACTCCTCTTGCATAACACTATTTAAGAAACGTTTTACTTTAACATCTCCTAAACCACCACGTTGATAATGTGCTTTTAATGCATCCAAGTTTTCATATTCTGGCAAATACTTCTCAAAATGCTCTGGCTTACAGAACGCATCCAAATAAGTAAATACACAGTTTCCCTCAATCTTACCAGGATCACTAACCTTGATATGATCTGGATCTGTATACATACTCATAACTTTCTTTTTAATTGTTTCCTCATCATCCGATAAATAAATACAATTACCCAATGATTTAGACATCTTTGCCTTACCATCCGTACCAGGAAGACGCAAACAAGCATCGTTTTGTGGCAATAAGATCTTAGGCTCAACTAAAGTCTCACCATAAATCGAATTGAATTTATGAACGATCTCCTGCGTTTGTTCAATCATAGGCATCTGATCTTCTCCAGCAGGAACGGTCGTTGCCTTAAATGCCGTAATATCGGCAGCCTGTGAAATTGGATAACACTGGAATCCTACAGGAATACTCGCATCAAATCCACGCATTTTAATTTCAGCCTTTACCGTTGGATTTCTTTGAAGACGACTTACAGAAACCAAGTTCATATAATAGAATGTCAATTCTGTTAATTGACTAATTTCAGACTGAATAAAAATCGTTGTCTTACTAGGATCAATACCACAAGCCAAATAATCTAAGGCAACCTCTAAAATGTTTTCACGAACCTTATCTGGATTATCAAAGTTATCTGTCAAAGCCTGCGCATCCGCAATCATAATATAAATCTCATCATATTCCCCAGAATTCTGTAAAAGAACACGATTTCTTAATGAACCAACATAATGTCCAATATGTAATTTTCCTGTGGGACGATCCCCCGTTAAAATAATCTTTGCCATAAATACCTCATTCTACAATAATTGTTTCTTCGCAAAATTCCATGTATCTCTACACATATCATCTAGATTCTTTTCAGCTACCCAGCCAAGCTGTTCTTTAGCTCTTGTAGGATCTGCGTAGCAAGTCGCAATATCTCCTGCACGTCTAGGTTTGATGACATAAGGAATCTTGATTCCATTCACTCTTTCAAAAGCATGTACAATATCTAATACACTATAGCCTTTTCCTGTTCCTAAGTTACAAATATGAACACCAGGCGTATTGTACTTTTCAATCGCTAATACATGTCCTTTAGCCAAGTCAACCACATGAATATAGTCGCGAACACCCGTTCCATCTGGCGTATCATAATCATTGCCAAATACACCAAGTTCTTTAAGTTCACCAGTAGCTACCTTCATAATATAAGGCATCAAGTTATTTGGAATTCCCTTTGGATTTCACCAATCAATCCAGACTCATGCGCTCCAATCGGATTGAAATAACGAAGTAAACGTTACACTCATTTCTGGATTTGCGAATTGCACATCCGTTAAAATTCTTCCATCATTGTCCTTTGTAGCTCCATATGG
>ENA-OQCN01001077-OQCN01001077.1-human-gut-metagenome-genome-assembly--contig:-NODE-1077-length-13915-cov-5.381926_pt1 | contig 13915 bp, 14 predicted proteins | sample MGYA00242497_ERZ504576 | MGnify/ENA primary metagenome ERZ504576 (study PRJEB26092, sample SAMD00036296) | human gut metagenome | host: Homo sapiens | study: EMG produced TPA metagenomics assembly of...
AAACAGAGATATGCTGAAAGATACTGTTTATCACCAGGTAGGGGACATTGCCCTTGTTCTCTATTACCTGGCAGGGGAAAAAGAAGGCTATATCCTGAGTACGAAAGTTAAAGATCATTTTCTGGAAAAGTGGGGAAGGGACAGGGAGGTTGTTTTTGAGTCAGCTCTTGTGAATACTTATTTTATCAGTCCACCAAGGATCTATCACTGGGAAAAAATGCTCTTTGACAGAGAATATACGGGTGATAATTTCATGGATCTTCTGAATCCATATAAACCAAACAGAGGCATTTCCGGTAATTGTCTCAGCACGGAAAAACGTACCAACGGTGCAGCAGCAATCTTTCTTCCAGGAGTGGCAAGACGGCTGGCAGAACTTCTGGAATCTGATTTATATTTGGTGTTTACCAGTATTCATGAAGTGATGATACATAGTACAGATGTTGTCTATCCAGAGGATCTGAAAGTTGTTCTTCTGGATACAGTTAAGAAGGCAACGCCAAAAGAAGATTATCTGACTTCGTCTATTTATCGGTATAGCAGATTGACCGGAGAATTTACAGTAGAAGTAAAGTAAGAATATTAGAAAAAAGAAAGAGCCGGATTAAAATCCATCGTACAAACAATGACATTTCTTTCCGGTTCTTTCTATATAATATGCTATTAATCGAAATTCCCTGCTTCAATTGTGAGAAAACAATAAGCAGAGGTTATAGATTTACTTATGAATCCCTTTTAGCTGAGCAACGCGGAATCATTGGAAAATTCCTCACCGCTTGCTTCTTCGAATTTATCAAGAAGATCTTTTACAGTAAGTTTCTTTTTCTCTTCGCCCTGGATGTCCAGAATGATCTTTCCTTCCCACATCATGATCAGGCGGTTGCCGTGGGTAATGGCATCACGCATATTGTGGGTGATCATCATGGTTGTAAGGTGATCACGGTTTACGATCATATCTGTGATCTCAAGAACTTTGGCAGCTGTTTTTGGGTCAAGGGCAGCTGTGTGCTCATCCAGAAGAAGAAGCTGAGGTTTCTTCAAAGTGGCCATAAGAAGCGTCAGAGCCTGACGTTGTCCGCCGGAGAGGAGACCGACCTTTGAAGTAAGACGATCCTCAAGGCCAAGACCAAGGATTTTCAGAAGTTCATGATATTCTTCACGTTCCTGGCGGGTAATGCCCGGACGTAGAAGACGGGATTTGCCGCGGCGTTTTGCAAGAGCAAGATTCTCTTCAATACCCATGGTAGCGGCAGTTCCTGTCATAGGATCCTGGAATACGCGGCCAAGATAAGCAGCACGTTTATATTCAGAAAGTTTTGTGACATCAGTTCCTCCGATAATGATCTTTCCGGAATCTACCGGCCAGGCACCGGCAACTGCATTCAGCATTGTGGATTTACCAGCACCATTTCCACCGATGACCGTGACAAAATCGCCTTCGTTCAGGTGAAGATTCACGCCATTTAGGGCAACTTTTTCATTGATGGTGCCTGGATTAAATGTTTTGTGGATATCTTTTAATTCCAGCATGATTATTTACCTCCCTGTTTGGCTTTTGTGAAATATCTGCCTTTCCAATATGGGAAAGCAAGAAACAGTGCAACAACAAGAGCAGAAAGCATTTTCAGAAGGTCTGTATCAATACCCATCCAGATAACAACCTGAAGTACCAGATAGTAGAGAATAGAACCGAATACAACGCTTAAAAGTTTCAGCGCAAAATTGCGGAAAATACGGCTGAAAATAGCTTCTCCAATGATGACTGCGGCAAGGCCGATGACGATGGAACCTCGTCCCATATTAATATCTGCGAATCCCTGGTACTGTGTAAGAAGAGCACCGGAAAGAGCAACAAGTCCATTGGAAAGCATCAGACCGAGAACTTTATTGAAGTCAGTGTTGATACCCTGTGCGCGTGACATGCTCGGATTACATCCGGTTGCACGTAAAGAGCAGCCAAGCTCTGTTCCGAAGAACCAGTAGAGAACTGCAATCAGGAGCAAGATCATTATAGCTACAATAAAAAGTGTGTTTTGCGTCAGTGTAACACCTTTAACACGACGAAGGGAAACAAGAAGGTTGTACTTGTCAACATTGATTGCCTGATTTGCTTTTCCCATAATCTTAAGATTTACAGAATAAAGGGAAAGCTGTGTCAGGATTCCGGCAAGGATGGCCGGGATTCCCATGAAAGTGTGAAAGATACCGGTGGCAAGTCCTGCCAGAAGACCGGCTCCTGTTGCTGCCAGCATAGACATCCATACATTATGTCCGCTGAGCATCATCATGATACATACAGCACCACCTGTACATAGTGTTCCGTCTACGGTAAGATCCGCGATGTCAAGGATACGGAACGTAATGTACACGCCGATTGCCATGATTCCCCAGATAAGCCCCTGCGCGGCAGCTCCCGGGAGTGCAGTGATTAAACCCATGATCTGCATATAAATATCCTCCTCTTTTTTATGCACGAACAGCGAGAAGGGGAGAACCCTTCTCGCTGTATCCGTGCATAACAGGTTTTTTGCTGATTATTCAGCTGTTTCTTCTGTTTTAATTGCTTCGTAACCGTCTGGAATCTTAATTCCAAGCTCATCACAGATGTCTTTATTGTATTCTTTTGTGAATTTCGGTGCATACTCAATTGGCATTTTGGAGATATCTTCGCCATCCTGAAGAATACTTACTGCCATCTCACCTGTTTTGTATCCAAGGTCGTAGTAGTTGATGGAAAGTGTTGCTACACCGCATGACTGGCAGATACCTTCCTCGCCTGCAATTACAGGAACTTTTGCCGGAAGACAGATGTTATTGATGATCTCTGTGTTGGAAGCAACTGTATTATCTGTTGGTACATAAATTACATCACTGTCATTGGCTGCTGTGGTAACAACAGAAGAAAGATCATTGGAATCGGAGAATGCGTAATATTCACATGTGTATCCAAGCTTCTCAAGAGCGTCCTTAACAGTGTCTACCTGATACTGGGAGTTTGGTTCTGCGGAGCAGTAAAGAAGTCCCACGTTCTTGGCATCAGGGAAAAGTTCATGAAGCATATCAGCCTGCTCATCAAGTGGAGCGAGGTCAGATGTACCGGAAATGTTTCCGCCTACAGTTCCATCGAAATCATCGATTCCAAGAGCAACACCGTACTCGGTAACAGCTGTTCCAAGGATCGGGATATCGGATGTTCCTGCTGCTGCAGCCTGAAGAGACGCAGTTGCATTAGCAAGGATCAGATCAGCTCCCTCAGAAACAAAGCTGTTGATGATAGTGGAACAGGTATTGGAATCACCCTGCGCATTTTGTTCATCAAATTTTACGGAATCGCCCATCTTCTCAGTGATGGCATCTTCAAACCCTTTTGTTGCTGCATCCAGTGCATCGTGCTGAACCAGCTGGCAGATGCCGATGGTGTAAGTCTTTTCTTCTTTCGCACTTACGGTAGCTGCACAGGTTCCTGTTACAAGAGCAGCTGCAAGTACAGCTGTCAAGATACGCTTTTTCATATTGTTTTCCTCCTCATGATATGGATGCGCTCTTTTTTCGACAGGCGCAACCCTGATTGAATTAGTATAATACTTTAACACTTAAAAGTCAAGAAGAATTAACGCGAAAGTGTGTTGCTCAGGAAAATAGATGGAAAAATATTATAACTGGAAGATAATGGATCTGTAGTGTTAAAAGCTCTTGAGATATGCACAGGAAAGAAAACAATACATATCTTATTATGAATGGATAAAACAGGGAGAATAAAGAAATGGCATATAAGATCGTACTGGATGCTGGACATGGCGGAGAAGATCCAGGTGCAGTATATATAGATCGTAAAGAAAAAGATGATAATCTGAGTCTTGCTCTTGCAGTGGGCAAGATTCTGGAAGATAATGGAATAGATGTAGTTTACACACGAACTACAGATATTTATCAGACTCCTTTTGAAAAAGCGCGGTTTGCCAATGAAACCGGAGCAGATTTTTTTATTTCTTTTCACAGGAACAGCAGTCCGGAATCCGGACAATACAATGGAGTAGAAGTACTGGTTTATGATAAAAAAGGTATTAAATACCAGATGGCAGAAAATATCGTAGGAGCACTTGGTGAACTGGGATTCAAAGAACTTGGGGTGAAAGAACGCCCTGGTCTTGTGGTGCTTCGCAGGACAAAAATGCCGGCACTTCTTATAGAGACAGGATTCATTAATTCAGATAAAGATAATCAGCTTTTTGACGAAAAACTCCAGGAAATCGCAAAGAGTATTGCTGATGCGATACTGGGAACGCTGGATGAGGAGACAGTAAAATCTCCACTATATTACCGGGTTCAGACAGGTGCTTTCCGAAGCAGGGAGAATGCAGACCGCATGCTGTATCAGCTGACAGATCAGGGGTTTCCAGCTTTTATCCTGAAAGAAAATGATCTTTATAAGGTTCAGGTGGGAGCATACCTGCAGCTTGGAAATGCAGTGAATATGGAACAGAGACTCAGAGATGCCGGTTACAGCACGGTGATCGTGACCAGATGAAATGTAATAAGCACTAACCAGGGGTTGAAAAGATGAAGAATCAGGAATTATAATTCTGTTTAGAATACAGGGAAAGAAAGGATACAGGGAAAATGTACGAGGAATTTTTAAAACAGACAGAAGATTTCATTTTTATAGATGATAAACCGGAAAAAGCAGATGTGATCTTTGTTCCGGGAAACGGATATCCTCAGATGGCAGAAAAGGCAGCAGAACTTTACAGGCGGGGGCTGGCACCGAGGGTATTGCCCAGCGGCAGATACAGTGTCACAGTTGGGAAATTTGCCGGGGTTCTGGATAGAGAGGAATATTATAATGGGGATTATGAGACGGAATGGGATTTTCTGAAAGATGTTCTTATAAAAAACGGAGTACCAGAGAAAGCGATCCTGAGAGAAGATCAGGCAACTTTTACCTATGAAAATGCAATCTATTCCAGACAGGTCACAGACAGAGAACACCTGGATATCAAAAAGGCGATTCTCTGCTGTAAATCCTGTCACGCAAGAAGGGCACTGATGTACTACAAACTACTTTATCCTGACACAGAATTTTTTGTTATTCCATGTTGTGTGGATTCAATAAATAAAGACAACTGGAGTGAGACAAATGAGGGAATTGATGAGGTAATGGGGGAAATAACGCGAATAATCAAACAGTTTTCTCTGATGCTCAAAAAAAATAATTTAGGGGTGTCGGAAAAAAAAGAATTGTGTTATAATGCTTTTGATAAAAAACAAAATATCTGTTACGAAAGATTAACAAGATATTAATTTTTAAAGAAGTATTGATTCGGGCGCGTGACAAATGCGTTCGATATTTTATATAAATGAATTTTCTGACAAATAGTGAACATAAAACGAAGATTTTGAATATAGAGGTGCATATTATTATGAAAAAGAACACGAAGATTACTTTCAGCAAAAGTTTTTCTATACTGGCAGCAGCGGCTTTGTCCATGACTCTTATCAGCGGACAGGCTTTAACAACTTATGCAGGAAGCAGTTCAGGCATTGAGTCTGGTGCTGTGATCCCGGATAATATTACCATTGACAGTCCAACAGCTCTGTCTAATGTGGCTCTTCCGTCTAATTCATACGGAACTCTTTCATGGGTGGACGGTTCCTACGTACCGGAGAAGCGTGTGCAGTCCTGTGCTGTGGTATTTAAACCGTCAACTGGTGCGGATCTTTCCGGCCTTCCGGGATGGGACAGCAGTTCAGGAACGCTTACCGGATATGTGACAGTCGTTATCAGCAGTCTTGACAGTTCTTCAGATGAGAATGAAAGTGCAGACAGCAGTTCTGATAAAGCATATGATGAGTCTGACAGTTATAAAGATGAGAATGATTCTGAAAATAAGGATGACACCAGCGAGAGCAGTGCAGAGACTTCCGATGAAAAATCAGAAGACAGTTCCAGTGAGGAAACGGCAGAGAACGGAAACGTCAGTGAGGGCGATTCCTATGAAAGCAGCAGTGAGACTGAGAACGGGAAGGATGATAACAAAGATAGTACAGATGTAACAGAAACACCGGATGCTCAGGATTCTTCCTCTGATAAGACAAATACAGATAAAAATGAAGAAACTGCAGATAACGATAATGCTGATGAGAAGAAGGATAATACCGAAGATAATACAACAGATGACAGTGCAGATAAAGATAGTACAGATAAGGATACTGCAGACAACGCAGATCCAGATATCACTGGAACGCCAGAAGCAACTGTAACACCTTCTGAAAATGAAAACAAAGCTGACCAGGATAAAGATACAGATGTTACCAAAACCCCGGAAGTAACCGTAACTCCGGCGGAGGATGACAGTAAGACGGATAGTTCCTCAGATACAGATAAAGAGGATGCTGAAAAAGATAATAAAAAAGATAGTAAAGACGAGACACCAGATGTCACAGAAACTCCGGAAGAAGACAAGGACAATATTTTTGACCGCAAAGATGAGGAAGAAGACAAACGTCCTCAGAATGCAGGAACTGATCTGACAGAAACAGAGAAGGAACAGACAGCAGCCCGGAACCACACATGCGACGGCATCACAGTATCCGGCATTGATCTTCCATGGTACGTACAGTTCCGTGTTTCCGGCGGTGAGGATTATGAGTTTACCAATGAGGAAGATGCAACGATCTTTAAATCTTATGAGTTTGAACTTTGGGATACACAGAAAAACACAGAATATAAGATTCCGGATGGTGAGTATATCAGCGTAACAGTTCCGGTAAAAGCTGGTTATACATATTCAATCGAACATCTTCTTGATAACGGAGCAATGGAGACGATTATCCCGAGTGTAGATGGAGGAACCATGACTTTCAGTACTCATTCTTTCAGCCCGTTTGGCATTGCAGGAAGCAAGTCTCTGGTAGGCCCGGATGCAGGAACTGACAGCAGCAGTAATACTACGAAGACTACACCTGCTGCAACTTCTTCAACAGATACAACAAGTTCTTCTGATACACCGGACATAACAGGCTCTGATGGAACAGAAAATACAGACAGTGCGGCCGATCTGGACACATCTGCTGATCTTTCATCAGGAACAGCAGATCTTGAGGGAACTTCTTCGCAGAACAGTACTTCCAGTGATGAGTCAGAGGATGAAGCTTCACAGGCTACTTCCAAAAAGCAGGTAAATACCGGTGACAATACCCAGATTCTTCCATTTGTGATCCTGTTTGTTGCAGCAGCAGTTATAGCTGGCGTGGCAGTATTTTTCAAGAAAAGAAAGAAATAAAAGAAACAGAGAATAACGAAAAAAGCCTTCCCATATAATGACCATGGGAGGGCTTTTTTATGAGGTTAAAAGCGGTATTGCGGTCACTGCTTCTGGCTTATGGTCTGACAGGACTTCTTCTTTTACTTCTGGCTTTTGTCTTATTTTGGTTTGAGCCAGGTGAGGGAACTGCGGCGGCTGGGATCACTTTTATCTATGTGGCATCCTGTCTGACGGGAGGGTTTGCAGCAGGTAAGATCATGAGGAAAGACCGATATCTATGGGGAATCGTTACGGGCCTTTCCTATTATGTATTACTGCTTCTTGTTTCTTTCCTGGCACAAGGGAAATGGGATGTGACTTTTGCCCATGCAGTGACTACGTTCTTTATGTGCCTGGGAGGTGGAGCACTTGGAGGAATGCTGTCGTAAAAGCTTGCAAAAAAATACTTTGAAAATCAGTAATTTTATGCTATACTAGGCGGAGATAGAATACATAAAGGAGGATATATCATGGAACATATCAAGACATTAAATACAAAGAACCTTCAGAATACGGTTAAGAAGGGTGGATGTGGCGAATGTCAGACATCCTGCCAGTCTGCTTGCAAGACTTCCTGTACAGTAGGAAACCAGAGCTGCGAGCATAAATAAGAAGCAGCCGTTGAATGAGTGTAAAGCAGCGGGATATCCGCTGCTTCACTTGTTTTAGCCGAAAGTAACAGGTATCCAGCAAAACGCGCCGGAGGGCGCGTTTTGTCGGGTTATAAAAGATTTTTAGAAAGGATTGCGGGAAGATGAGTCTGATTCACCGTTATCAGAGTAATGGATATAATATCGTGCTGGACATCAACAGCGGCTGTATCCATCTTGTGGATGAAGTAACCTATGAAGTGCTGCCGTATCTTGAAGAAGGCATGGAGGCGGATACCATCGCGCAGAAGCTTGGTGACCGCTTTAAGAAAGAAGATGTGGAAACATCTGTAACCGAATGTAAGAAACTTCAGGAACAGGGAATGCTTTTTACAAAAGATATTTATGAGAATATCATTGATGAATTTACCAGGAACCGTCAGACAGTTGTAAAAGCTCTTTGCCTTCACATTGCACATGACTGTAATCTGGCATGTCGCTACTGCTTTGCAGAGGAGGGAGAGTATCACGGAAGACGTGCGCTGATGTCATTTGAAGTAGGAAAGAAAGCACTGGATTTCCTGATCGCCAACTCGGGTTCCAGGAAGAATCTGGAAGTGGATTTTTTTGGCGGCGAGCCGCTTATGAACTGGCAGGTTGTAAAGGATCTTGTGAAATACGGAAGAGAGCAGGAGAAACTTCATAATAAGAAATTCCGTTTCACACTGACAACCAATGGCGTTCTTCTAAATGATGAAGTAATGGATTTCTGCAATAAGGAGATGGGAAATGTAGTATTAAGTGTGGACGGAAGAAAAAAAGTTCACGATTATATGCGCCCATTCCGTAAAGGTGCAGGAAGCTATGATCTGATCATGCCGAAATTTGAGAAATTTGCAGAATCCAGAAATCAGGACAAGTATTATGTAAGAGGAACTTTTACCCATCATAATCTTGATTTTTCAGAGGATGTACTGCATCTGGCTGACCTTGGATTCAAACAGATCTCTGTTGAGCCTGTTGTAGCAGCAGATACAGAAGAGTATGCTATCCGCGAGGAGGACATCCCTCAGATTCTGGAACAGTACGACATTCTTGCAAAAGAGATGATCAGGAGGGAAAAAGAGGGAAAAGGATTTAACTTTTTCCATTTTATGATCGACCTTACCGGCGGTCCATGTGTATACAAACGTCTCTCCGGATGTGGCTCAGGAACAGAGTATCTGGCTGTTACACCGTGGGGAGATTTTTATCCATGTCACCAGTTTGTAGGTGAGGAACAGTACCTTATGGGTAATGTAGACGAAGGAATCACAAAACCTGAAATCGTAAAAGATTTCGGCAGATGCAATGTCTACACGAAACCGGACTGCAAGGAATGCTTTGCCAGATTCTACTGCAGTGGCGGCTGTGCAGCTAACGGTTACCATTTCGGTGGAGATATCCGGGGAAATTATAAGATCGGATGCGAACTCCAGAGGAAGCGTGTGGAGTGCGCTATCATGATAAAAGCCGCTTTGGCGGAATAAGAGAGGAAAAAGAAAATGAAGAAAAGTAGAGGAATTGCAGTGCTGCTTCTGACGGCGATCGTCACAGTATTCTTCTGCTATGTGGCTGCAGTGGGCATTGGCCCTACAGGAACAGGTTCGGCTAAAAATATCAATACCGGACTTGACCTTGCCGGCGGTGTCAGCATCACATACCAGGCTAAGGACAGCAATCCGAGCAAGGAAGACATGTCCGATACTGTCTACAAGATGCAGCAGCGTGTCTCTCAGTACAGTACTGAGGCACAGGCGTATCAGGAAGGTTCCAATCGTATCACTATTGAGATTCCGGGAGTATCAGACGCGAATGCGATACTGGAAGAACTTGGAAAGCCAGGCTCCCTGTATTTCATTGATCAGACAGATGCAGACGGAAACCAGAACTTTACAACAGGAAACAGTGAGAGCGGATATGTTCTTGCAAGAAGTATCGAAGATATCCAGAAAGCAGGTTCTGTTGTACTGGAAGGTACAGACGTTGCAGATGCTGAGGGAGGAGCTTATCAGGATTCATCCACAAGCACCCAGAAATATGCAGTCAGTCTGACCCTTACAAAAGATGGAAAAACCAAATTCGCAGAAGCTACTAAGGCTAATGTTGGCAAACAGATCGCGATCGTGTATGATAACCAGGTTTTAAGTGCTCCGAATGTAAACGAGGAGATCTCCGGTGGAAAAGCTCAGATCACCGGAATGGCCAGCACAGAGGAAGCGCAGAACCTTGCATCCTACATACGAATCGGTTCCTTAAGCCTTGAGCTTACTGAGCTTCGTTCCAGCGTAGTAGCTGCACAGCTTGGTGAGGAGGCTATTGCAACAAGTGTAAAAGCAGGAGCTATCGGTCTTGTGATCGTTATGCTGATCATGATCATTGCATATCGTATCCCTGGTCTTGTAGCATCTGTTGCACTGATCCTTTATACCACATTAATGCTGATCACACTGAATGCCTTTGATATCACCCTTACGCTTCCGGGTATTGCAGGTATCATACTGGGCATTGGTATGCGGTGGATGCCAACGTTATCATCTATGCCAGAATCAGGGAAGAGATCGCAGCAGGACTTTCCGTTCATGCAGCGATCAAGAGTGGATTCAGTAAAGCGTTCTCTGCTATTTTTGATGGAAACATCACAACACTGATCGCAGCCTGCGTGCTGATGTGGCTTGGCTCCGGTTCCGTTAAGGGATTTGCCTATACACTGGCAATGGGTATTGTGATTTCCATGTTCACAGCACTGGTCGTATCCAGAGTTGTTATCAATGCAGTATACGCAGCTGGCATCCGTGATTCGAAATTTTATGGTGTTGCCAAAAGACGTAATACAGTGGATTTCGTTGGAAAGAGAAAGATCTTCTTTGCAATTTCCATTATTCTGATCCTCTGCGGACCTGTAGGAATGCTGGTTCACAGTAATGTGATCGGTGACAAAGCAATGAACTACAGTCTGGAATTCTCGGGCGGTACGTCTACCAATGTAACATTCAACAAAGAGATGGATATCAAGGAGATTGATTCTGAGGTAACACCGGTTGTTGAGGCAGTTACAGGAGATAAGAATGTACAGCGACAAAAGTTCAGGGAACTAATCAGGTAGTGATCAAGACACGTTCTCTGGATCTTAGCGAGCGTGAAGCTCTGAACAAGGCTCTGGAGGAGAATTTCGATGTAGATACAAGTCTCATCACATCTGAGAACATTTCTGCCACAGTCAGCAATGAGATGAGAAGAGATGCAATCGTAGCCGTTATCGTAGCTGCAATTTTCATGCTTCTTTACATCTGGTTCCGTTTCAAAGATATCCGTTTTGCAAGCAGTGCGGTACTTGCACTTCTTCATGACGTTCTGGTTGTACTTGCGTTCTATGTTATTTCCAGAACATCAGTTGGTAATACATTTATTGCTTGTATGCTGACCATTGTCGGTTATTCCATCAATGCGACGATCGTTATCTTTGACCGTATCCGTGAGAACATGAAGGGCAGAAAGAAAGTTGAAGATGAGAAACTGAAAGAGATTGTAAACACAAGTGTTACAGAAACTCTGACACGAAGTATTTACACATCCCTGACAACTTTCGTTATGGTTGCGATCCTTTACGTTATGGGAGTTTCTTCCATTAAAGAGTTTGCCGCACCTCTGATGGTAGGTATCATCGGCGGAGCATATTCTTCTGTATGCATTACAGGCGCACTGTGGTATACAATGAAGACTTCGGAAAGAACCGCGTTGTCGTACCGGCAGCTGCAGCAGCATCCGCTCAGACTTCCACTGAGAAAAAGACAAAACAGCCGTCCGGACAGCCTGCAGCTCCGCAGCAGCCAAAGAAGAAAAACCGTAAAAGAGTTGCAGACCGCCTTGCAGCGCAAGAAGCAGCAAAACAGCAGAATGAGGAAGAAAAATCTGAATAAGAGCTGTTAAAAGATAAAAAAACGTTTCGTATGGGGAAGAAGTATTTTTCTGCGGGACGTTTTTTTATTACAGGTAATCATTCCATAATGTTCCAATAACATAAAAAAGTTCTGAGGACAGGATCTGTTCGATTCGTTCTTACGTTTTTATGCTTGCAGGTATGCAGGCTTATGAGTTACAATATCGTTGTTGCGCCGCTTCACAAGAAAAAAGTGGCAAAACAGTTCAAGGAGGAAACGACATGGAACGATGGGTTGTTGCTGCGAAACGTGCAGATTTTGCAGCGATTGGAAAAGAGTTTGGGATCGACCTGTGATCGCCAGGCTGATCCGAAATCGTGATGTACAGGATAAAGAAGAAATTCGCAGGTATCTTCATGGAACAGTAGAAGAACTGGCTTCTCCTCATCTTATGAAAGATGTGGACAAAGCGGTGGAAATCCTGCGAAATAAGATAAAAGAAAAAAAACAGATTCGGATTATCGGAGACTATGATATTGACGGTGTAGTATCTACCTTTATCCTGATCAAAGGACTGAAACGGGTAGGGGCATACGCAGATACATATATTCCTGACCGTGTGGCAGACGGATACGGAATCCACGAGCATCTGATCGAGAGAGCAGAAGCAGACGGAATCGACGTGATCGTTACCTGCGACAATGGAATTGCAGCATATAATGAAATTGCCATGGCAAAAGGGAAAGGAATGACAGTGATCGTAACAGATCATCATGAGATTCCATATAAAGAGACGGAAAATGGCCGTGAACTGATCTTTCCTCCTGCAGATGCCATTATAAATCCCAAGCAGCCGGACTGTAAGTACCCGGAAAAAAGACTCTGCGGCGCAGTAGTAGCACTGAAGCTTGTGACAGCTCTCTACGAAGCATGCGGAATCCCGGAGAGAGAACTGGAAGATTTTATAGAGCTGGGAGCTATTGCAACAGTAGGGGATGTGATGGATCTTCAGGGAGAAAACCGTATTCTTGTAAAAGAAGGACTGAAAAGGCTTTCCCGCACATCCAATAAAGGTTTGCGGGAGCTGATACGGGCAAATGGTCTGGAAGACGGAGAGATCACAGCCTACCATGTCGGTTTTGTGCTGGGACCATGTATCAATGCCAGCGGAAGACTGGATACGGCAGCACGTTCCCTGAAACTTCTCTGTGCAGAGACAGAGGAGGAAGCAGCGAAGCTGGCAGGTGATCTGACTGCGCTGAACCAGAGTCGGAAAGCCTCACAGAAGAGGGAAAAGAAGAAGCAATCCGCATTGTGGAAGAGACAGAAATCGGACAGGACCGTGTTCTTGTGATCTTTTTGCCGGACTGTCATGAAAGTCTTGCTGGAATTATCGCAGGACGAATTCGTGAAAAGTATAATAAACCGGTCTTTGTTCTGACGAAAGGAGAAACCCTGGTAAAAGGCAGTGGCCGTTCCATAGAAAATTATTCCATGTTTGAAGAACTGGTAAAATGCGGCGATCTTATGGAACAGTACGGCGGACATCCCATGGCAGCAGGACTTTCCATAAGAGAAGAAAACGTAGAGGAATTTCGAAAACGTTTAAATGAAAACTGTGCATTAACTGAAAAAGATCTGATGCCAAAGATCCTTATTGATGTGCCGATGCCGGTTTCCTACATTAATAAGGAACTTGTAAATGAGATATCCTTACTGGAACCATTTGGAAAAGGCAATGCTAAGCCGCTTTTTGCCCAGAAAGGACTCCATGTTTTAAGCAGCCGCGTTCTTGGCAAAAATAGAAATGTAGCGAAGCTGCAGTTGTCCGATCATACAGGCTGTGTGGTAGAAGCGGTATATTTTGGTGAAGCCGATGAATTTGTAAATGCAGTAAAGGAAAGCAGCAGTATTTCAGTTACTTATTATCCGGAGATCAACAGGTATCAGGGAAGAGAAAACCTGCAGATCGTGATACGCAATTATCTTGCAGAATAAATATTTTAACCGAATCAAGTAAGTCCCCTGCTTCAATTGCGAGGAGCAATAAGCAGTGGGTGGGACTTACTTGTATCAGGAGGGGTACAAGCCCCTCCTGATA
>ENA-OQCN01001078-OQCN01001078.1-human-gut-metagenome-genome-assembly--contig:-NODE-1078-length-13914-cov-3.157032_pt1 | contig 13914 bp, 18 predicted proteins | sample MGYA00242497_ERZ504576 | MGnify/ENA primary metagenome ERZ504576 (study PRJEB26092, sample SAMD00036296) | human gut metagenome | host: Homo sapiens | study: EMG produced TPA metagenomics assembly of...
AGGAAATGCGTTGCTCGGGATCGAATCGATGTTCCGATTAAGGCCGAATAACTTAAAACAAACTTTCTTTTCTGGGTTATAGGCACAAAGCACGGTGTTTATGAAATCTGTAGCGAGCGCTTGTACGTTGTCGTAATACACGATGACCGAGCCGAAACTCTGAAAGAACCCCAGACTCATCAATGAATATCCGGAGATCGGAGAAGACGGTGATCCTTGATGCAGAAATTACGGGAGATATCCCCACCACAGGGATCGAGTATCCGACCGATTGCTGATAGCAAGTTAAAGGATGAAGAAGGTACATGACGCACAAAGCATCACGGGTGGATCTCTGGGGGCATATGAAACCTCTCCCGCGTGGCATAAGAGACAAAAAGAAGAGGGCAAAGCGCTACGAGGAATACTGCAAGCGAAAATCGGCCCGATGAAAACAACGAGAATAGGATCCCCAGAAAAGCACGAAAGCATTTCAAGAAACACAGTCACGAACCAAAACAGGCGAAAAGGAGCAGCGAATGACTCCGAATAGGCATGACATCTGGAGTGGTCCCATCATTGGGTACGGAGATGCATCCAGCATGTCTGCGGGAGGGAGATTCGAGCATCCTGGCAATTTCGAATACGATCCCCAAGCCGAAAACGCAAAGAGAGCTTCGAAGGCAAAGCCCAAGATAGAAGCCCCATAACCAAGCAGCACTCTCGCGCAAACAGCAGTGCGGCTGGAGAGCACAAAACCGCAAAGACTAAGAGCTGCTATCGGACGAAAATAAATATTCTTGAACAGCAGCTCGCCAAAGCAGCAAGGGATAAGACCATGCGTGCTGATGCTGCAAAACGGTTGCGTTATCTACAAACTTGCTTGATGCGATTGACTCTTGCTCTTTCAACCCACACCGTGATGCAGAGGAGTACTTGAACCTCGTGGCAAACTTTCCGTTCGATGAGGCTATGCAATTATCCATGAAGCCGGATGCGTAATAGTGAAAAGCGACTCGAGCAAGCATCTTTGTCTTAAAGCGGTAGCATCCGAAAGCAAACTGACCTTAGGTCATTTCTGGCGGAAAAAATTACTGGATCCATAGGGTCGAAGCGACTTGCTGCGACGAATACATCGGCAGAACTTGGCATATTATTGACCTGTGGTAACGATCTCGCGTCTGATATATTTCATGGTCGAGAAACCATCCCAAGTATCTCAAAGGAGGGGCTGTGCATGCCAAAAGACAACATTTTGTCCCGCAGTTCTATCTGAAAAACTTCGCAAAGGCTAATGGGGACTTATGGATTTGCAGGCGCAGATCAGAAGCCAAAAGCTCTGCTGTCTTCAAAAGCAACGCCAGAAAGATCTGCGTCGAAAATAACTTATACGAAATCCCCTCAATGAATACCCCGGAACAAAAGTTCATAGAATGGGGAGCAATTGAAGCTGCTCTTTCGCGAATGGAGAGCACGTTCGCGCTCTCCGTAAAGCATCTCGCCGAATACGACCCCGACAAACCGGACACCTCATCGGAATCGCTCTGGGAGCATCTTTCTATCGTGATAGTCTTCACCGCAAACCTGATCGTACGCAATCCGAAGTGGATCAAGACAAGAAGAAAGCTTGCCGAGTCTTTGACGCGTGATTTGCTTTCCCGGGGCTTCTTCTCTCCGAACGATCTATTCGAATTGGGAAAAATGGCTATTCGTCCGATTTGCAAGGTATCGTTGAGCTGAGTATCCAGCATGCCGAGCTGCTCAACTTCAATGATCGATCTTCCACAATGAAACTAGTCGAAGAGTTCAACAAGATGAGCGTGATCCTCTTGCGGGCACCCGATAACGCTAGCTTATCACATCATCTTTTCCCGTCACCGCAAGCTGGACCGACGAAGAAACCGAAATCCCGATTGGCTCTATCTTCCCCTTAGCGCAACATCCGCCCTGATATTCCACGAAGAGCGCCAGCAGAATTTCTTTTTTAGGCGAATATCAACCGAAGAAGTGGATGAGCTCAACGTTATTGGAGTCAGGTTAAATCAGCCACACCCAAGTCGGAGATAAATCGCCAATCCCGGCCAATTTAATTTCGCCAATACGCCAGTGATTCTAGTTGCGATTTACCTTTGCCTTCTGCTGCCTTATGCGGTCGCCCTAACTGCCAGCGGCGTTGTCTCGACTGAGAAGATCTCAAGTTCAGCGCCGCGGAAGCTGGCGCCCTTCATCACGAACACAGATGCACGGTCGAACAGGCGGTCGAGAGTGCAGAGCAGGGTGTCGTCGCCGGTGAAGAACTCGTCCCAGTTGTTCGTGGGCGTGTTGCTGGTCAATATCATCGTATTGGCGCAGTCCTTCTCGTAGCGCCGGTCGACGACATCGAAGAAGAGATCCGTGCACGCCTTGTCGAACGTGCACGCCCCACCTCGTCGACTATGAGGCAGGACGGCTTCACCAGCGCGGCGACGGCTCGCGAGACGCTGCCGGAATCGGCGGCCCTCCTCAGTTTGTCCCTCAGCTCCGTGGCCTTCAGGTAGTACGTCTTGTAGCCGTTCAGGCAGCACTCCCGGCCATAGGCCTGGGCCAGGTGGGTCTTTCCGATGCCGCCCGGCCCTATGAACGCCAGGTTCTTGCGCGCATGCAGGTTCGCGAGCGCCGGCAGCTTGCGCAGCGCCCCCGCGTCCCGGCCGCGTATGCGGTCGAAGTCGAAGCCGGCGAAGGTTTTGGGGGCCTTCTGCGGCAGCCTGCTGAGCTTGAGCAGCGTCTCGATCACCTGGTCGTGACGCTTGTCCGCCAGATAGGAGAACACGGCGTCGAGCGCCGCGAGCTCGCCGCCTCCCATGCTCGCTGGCGCACGGCCAGCTCGGCCAGCTCAGAGGCGTGGGCCGTGATAGCGGCCATCTGGCTCTCCTCGTCCTGTGCGCCGCCACGCAGGGCAGCGATCTGGGCGTCCAAAGGAGCAAGCTGCTCCAGAAGTTCTTTTATCATTCTGTTTTCCTCCCGCCTGCGTGGAGCTGCAGCAGCTGGATGAGGGTGGCGCGGAGCTCACTGCGGGGTACGACCTTGTCTACAAAGCCGTGTTCCAGCTGGAACTCGCTGCGCTGGAAGCCCTCGGGCAGGCGCTCGCCGATGGTCTGCTCGATGACGCGGGGGCCTGCAAAACCGATGAGTGCGCCCGGCTCGGCCAGCATGATGTCGCCAAGGCTGGCAAAGCTGGCGGTAACGCCGCCGGTAGTGGGATGGGTCAATACACTGATGTACAGCCCGCCTTGGCCGAAAAGCGCTCGATGGCGGCGCTGGTCTTGGCCATCTGCATCAGGCTGAAAATGCCTTCCTGCATCCGGGCGCCGCCGCTGGCCGAAAAGATGACCAGCGGCAGTTTTTTCGCCGCCGCGTACTCGATGGCGCGGGTGATCTTCTCGCCCACGGCCGTGCTCATGCTGCCCATAAAGAAGCGGCTGTCCAGCACAGCAGCCACCACCGACACGCCGCCGATGCGGCCCACTGCCGCGACAGCAGCCTCGCTGAGGCCCGTCTTCTGGGTCTGGGCGCTGAGCTTTTCGGGATAGCCCGGGAAACCCAGCACGTCCTGCGGGGCCAGCTCTGCATCCAGCTCCCGGAAACTGCCGCTGTCCAGCACAAGGCTCAGGCGGTAGTACGCACCGATGGGCTGGTGATTGCCGCAGTTGGGGCAGACGAAAAGGCTCTTAGCCCAGATCTGGCGGGTGGCACGGCGGCCGCACTGCTTGCATTCCACAAACTGCGGCTCATGCCACGCCACACCGGTGTCCCGCCGGGCTTTGAGCTGGAAGGCGCGCTCCCGCATCCGGCCCGGGAACAAGTCTCTAATGTCGTTCATCGTTATGCCTCAGCGTGTGCAGTCAGGTAGTTGAAGATGTCGCCGACGGTCTTCATGTTGGCCAGCTCCTCGTCGGGGATGGAAACGCCGAAAGCGTCCTCCAGAGCCATGTTCAGCTCCACAGCGTCCAGGCTGTCAGCCTCGAGATCCTCGGTCAGGCTGGCCTCCATCGTGACCTTCTCTTCCTCGCAGTTCAGGGTGTCAACGACGATCTTCTTCATATCCTCAAAAGTCATGGTGATTTTCTCCTTTTATCTTGTGTATGTGTGTTGTACTATCGTATCTTGTTCGGGCAAATCAGTTCACGTCATTTAGTTAAATGTTTTGAACGATTTGATAAGGCAATTATACTCGCGAGGTCACCATTGTCAATAGTTTTATCTAAAAAGTTTTAGTTTTCTCATTTCTTTCACAGGTCGTTGCGCAACCAATACAATATTTTCGTCGTGTATTTCGGGCTTTTTGTAGTTTTTCCCGGCCCCTGTGCTATATTCGGCCCAGAAAATATGTATCTCATCGTCTCACTTGCTGCGGCGGGCATCGTGGTGCTGCCCGGCTGATAGATCCATAACAAAAAGAGCAGAGACTTGCGGGTTTTCACCGCAGGCTCTGCTCTTTTGTGTTACACCGTTATCTCGATTTGATTTCCTTCCACCGCAAGGACACAGCTTTCATAATAGCCGTCTCCGGTGGTGCGGGGGCCGCTGAGGACTTCGCAGCCGTCGGCCTTGAGGCGGGCCGTCAGCGCATCCACCTTCTCCTGACTGCCGACGCTGAACGCGATGTGCGCGTATCCGGTGCGGGCGGCAGGCTTCGGCTCGTCGGACATCCCGGGTTTGTTCATCAGCTCCAGGCGTGCGCCGTCCGCGAAGTGAGAAGTAGGAGCGGAAGTCCGTCCTCGGGTTGTGATAGCCGCATTCGGCACGGCGTCAAAATAGCGCACAAAGAAGTCCTTTGCAGCCTCGAGGTCGTTGACGTACAGGGCGATGTGCTCGATTTTCACAGCGTCTCCTTTCTATGTTTCACCAGATAGTAGCCGATGCCGATGGCGTCCGCCAGCGCCATGCCCGCAATGAGGGCGAAGGACTGGAAGACGCTCTGGCGCATTTTATCGTACTCACCACTGCCGTACTGCATCGAGATGGCCGCGCCGCTGCCTATGCAGAGGCCCAGCAGGATGCTGCCGGTGATGGGGCCGGATGTCAATGCACGCTGCATGGAGATAGATTTCTCCTTTTCTTACATCTCAACAAAATTTCATACGGTATTCTTTGGGAGTACAGTGTTTTATCTCCCGGAAGATCTTGATAAAGTAGCTGCTATCGGTGAAGCCGCACTCCGCGCCGATCTCGCCGGTCTTGAGCCGGGTGGAGCGAAGCAGATCAGCGGCCTTTTCCACCCGGTACTGCTTGACGTACTGGATGGGCGTGATGCCCAGCATCTGCCTGAAACTGCGCAGACAGCGCTCTCGCTGAGGGCCACGCTGCCCGCGATGAGCTGGACTGTCAGCTCTTCCGCGTAGTGTTCCTCCACGAAGTGGAGCATCTGCTTCATCCGCTCGGAGGCGATCTGCTCCTGCTGGGAGACTTTCGTCCGCCCGCCCACGCACTGGGTGCTCAGCAGCCGCAGGGCCAGAGAGAGGTAGTAGCGCACCCGGTTCTCGTAGTCGAAGGGCTCATCTGACACGGCTTTCCAGCTCTCGTGCAGACAGTCCAACACCTGTTTCTGCCACGGCACCAACGCATCCAGAAGGAAAAATGGCGGGGCGTCGGGCTGGGTCATGGGGGCGGATGAGCTTCTGCCAGAAGATAGTGTCCATGCCGCCCACAAGGCGCGGATGGAACACGCCCGAGTGGAGCAGGGCTGTGCCTTCCGGTGCCTGCTCCACCGCGTGGAGGACGCCCGAGTTGATGAACACTCCCTGCCCGGTCTGCAAGGTGAGGCGGGTCTTGTTGACGTCCACATGGAGCGGTCCCTTCGTGCAGAGCACATATTCAAACTCTTCGTGCCAGTGCCACGCCACCGAATAGCTGGACAGATCCTCGGCATAGCAGGCGATGGGAAACAGCGCGCTGCCGTGCTGCACAAGTTCCCTGCCCTTTTCGCTGGCGACGATGTTGGAGCTGATATTTAGTGCCATATTCGCCAATTCCTTTCCCCAATACATTGAAGATTTTTTATCAAAGCCGATTTTGTTGTACAAAGAATGTGTTTTTGTTCTATCATCTGTGCCGGTTTCGTGGTATTATTTCATCGGAGCTGATAAGCCCAGTATAGCACTGAAACAGGGCAGATACAACCCACAACGAAGCTTTGCTTCCAAGGGTCTTGCGTACTGTTCCACAGCTCCAAGGCCGCGATGCCGCCCGCACCCCGACCCACAAGGCTTTTGCAGAAGTCTTACACACTTTACCGAACACGGAGGTATTTATTATGCTTCGCATCGAATATTTTGATAAAAACCGCTTCATGAAACAGGTCGCCGCAAGCCGCGGCAGCGTCATCCTGCACCTGGACAATGGCTCCACCTGCGACCTCAAGAAGGACAACGAGGCTTCCGCCATCTTCCAGACCCTGGACGCTCCCAAGAAGGGCTTCAGCATCAGCGTGAGCGACCCCGCTGATGTCACCGGCTTCCTGCGCTATATGCTCGAGGCTGGCCGCGCCTGCTGAAAACGCCATCATCTATTCTTCATTATTCATCATCACAGCAAAACGGGACAGCCCCGCTCTGGCACATCTCAGAGCGGGGCTGTCCCGTTTTGTTGCATTTTTATTTTACAGGATGCACCGGCTGATGGCCTGCGCCACAGCCAGGAGCTCTTCCTGCCCGATGAAGCCGAACTTCATCTCGTGCTCGTCGGCGTAGCAGACCGTCAGTTCCGAAGTCTGCAATGGGTCGCCGAAGCCTGCCGTCTGGATGCCGAAGTGAACGATCTTCCGGTAGGGCAGGACGAAGATCTCCTGCCGGGTGCCGGTAACGCCCTGCATATCCACCATGAAAATGCGGTGGCTCGTAAAAACGGCCTGATCGCGCACCGTCTTGTATGCGCCCACGATGCTTTCGCCGTCCAGCAAAAGCGCCTGCACATTCTTGCAGATCTCCTTCTCCTTGATGCGGATGAGGTTCTGCATCGGCTTTTCCCGAAATTCCATACCGGAAGTCTCCCTTCTTTTGCCCTATATAATAGGTGTTTCTGGGCCAAGTATAGCATTTCTGCCACAGAGCTTCAAGTCATTCTCGCCTTTTGGGCCGGGTTGTGTTATACTGACAGGTGATTTGAGATTTCTTGTATACAAAAAAGAGGTTCACATATGGAGATCATCGTACATCAGGCCATTCTCCACGTTCTGGATACCACGCTGGATGCCCCCGTGCTCAGCGGCAGCTGCATGGAGATGACAGCCGAAAAGACGGCCTATCTGCAATACCACATCGAAAAGCTGCTTGCCAGCGACGACATCCGCCAGTGCCGCCCCCTGCCGGACTCGGCATTCCGGTACGAGCTGGAACAGAACAAGGACTTTATCGACCTGTCCTGCCGCATCGCGGGCGTGCTGTTCGACTATATGCACGCTCATACCACCATTCCGGGGGCCGACCTCGCTGTGGTGGACTTCACCCGGGACGGCCAGCCGTGGCTGGGCATCCTCAAGCTCAACTATAAAAACGGCTACACCCACTACACCGAGAGCGTAGACGGTGCGCCGGTCAACTCCATCATCCAGCAGCGGGCCTGCCTGCCCACCCAGAGCGGCAAGGTGGAGGAAGGCGCACTGGTGGACCTGACCGACTACTCCATGAAGCTGCTGGAGAAAAAGTTCGACATCGACGGCCACAAGGAGTTTTATCTTTCCACCGTCGTTTTCCAGTACACCACCGCCGAGCCGGAAAAGAAAAAGCTGCAGGCCATTCAGGACGCCGCCGTCCAGGCCGTGCAGGAGAACTATCAGGATGAGCCCCACGTGGAGGCACAGGTGGCCATGCTCATTGCCAATCAGGCCGCTGACAACGACAACAAGGTGACGGTCGAGCAGGTGCGCCGGCAGCTTGCTGAGGAATACCCGCTGGCGGCTGTCCCCTTCGACGACTATGTGGAGAAAAGCGACGTCCTCGAGCCGGCGCAGGCCCAGCAGCCCGTCACTGTCTCCCCCGCCCGCATCCGCCGGATGGAGAGCCGCAGCATCCACACCGCTAGCGGCATCGAGGTAAAGATCCCTACCGAGATCCTCTCCGAGGATTCTGCGGTGGAATTTCTCCACGCCGAGGACGGCAGTGTTTCGCTGCTCATCAAGAACGTCATCCTGTAAGGAGGGGATCTTATTATGGACCTTGCTGTCATCACCGCCCAGCAGGTGGCGGAACTGTTCATCCTCATAGGCTGGGGGCTCTTGGTGCCAAGACCGGCCTGCTCCGCCCCGAGGGCAAGCAGACTCTCTCGAACCTGCTGGTCAACCTCGTCGTCCCGGCCATGATCATCAACTCCTACCGCATGGAGTTCAGCGCAGAAATTCTGCACAACCTCATGGCCGCGTTCGCCCTGAGCACCCTGTCCATCCTGCTGGGCCTTGTCATCACCCTGCTGTTCACGGCCCGCAGCAGGGACAGCCGGACGCCCATCTTCCGGTTCGCCGGTGTCTTTTCCAATGCGGGCTATATGGGCTTGCCCCTCATTTCGGCGCTCTTCGGCTCCGAGGGCCTGCTTTATGCCAGCGCCTTCTTTACCATGTTCAATCTCCTGCTCTGGACGGTGGGCTACAGCATGGTCAGCGGCAGCTCTGACCCCAAAAAGGTCGCCCAGAGCCTGCTGCACTGCCCGGCCATCTACGCCATCGTCGTGGGTCTCGTCCTCTACCTGCTCCAGATCCCGCTGCCCGACCTCATCGTCCAGCCCATGGAACTTCTGGGCGACATGAACACTCCCCTCTCCATGCTCATCACCGGTATGCTCATCGCCTCGGGCGACCTGCACCGCACCCTCACCGATCAGCACATCTGGAAGCTCACCGTAGTCCGGATGCTTTTCATTCCAGTGCTGACCATCGCAGCTTTCGCCGCGCTGGGGCTCTTCCGCTACGGCATGGTCACGCAGGTCATCGTGCTGCTGGAATGCTGCCCGGCTGCATCCATCACCTCGGTGTTCGCCGTCCAGTTCCACCACGATGAGCAGTTTGCCGCCGGCAGCGTCGTGCTGACCACCCTGCTCAGCATCGTGTTTCTGCCGCTGTGTGCGCTTATCATTACGATGTTCTGAGGAGTAAAAACCATGTCCGATATTACCATCCGCAACGCCACATTGGCCGACGCACCCCGCATTCTGGAAATCTACGCCTACTACGTCGAGCACACGGTCATCACTTTCGAGTACGATGTGCCGTCGCTTGCCGAGTTCGAGGGTCGGATGCGGGACATCATGAAAAAATACCCCTACCTCGTCATCGAGCGGGATGGCCGCATCGAGGGCTACGCCTATGCCCACGCTTTTGTGGGACGTGCCGCCTACGACTGGGCCGCAGAGCTGACCATCTACCTCGACCACGACGCCAGGCGCGGCGGACTGGGCCGCGTCCTCTATGAGGCGCTGGCGACCGGCTCAAGGCCATGGGTGTCCTCAACCTCTACGCCTGCATCGGCTACCCGCAGGTGGAGGACGAATACCTCACCAAAAACAGCGCCCAGTTCCACGAGCATCTGGGCTTCACACTGGCCGGCACCTTCCACAACTGCGGCTATAAGTTCGGGCGCTGGTACGACATGATTTGGATGGAAAAAATCATCGGCGAGCACCGTCCCGACCAGCCGGACATCGTGCCGTATCAATATTGAGCCTATGCAAAAAAGCAGGTGCATCATACGATGCACCTGCTTTTGCTTTACTGTTTATCCATTTGTTCTTTGTGGTATTGCAGCGTGTACAGCTGATAATATCGGCCATGTGCGGCGAGAAGCTGCTGGTGAGTTCCCTGCTCCAAGATCTTGCCGCGCGACAGCACGATGATGTTATCTGCGTGCTGGATGGTGGAGAGGCGGTGTGCCACGATGAGCATAGTGCCGACGCTGCGCATCTTTTCCAGCGAATCCTGAATCAGAAGCTCCGTCTCAGTGTCGATGTTGGCGGTGGCCTCGTCCAGAATCATGACGCTGGGCTTATGCAGGATGGTGCGGGCAAAACTGAGCAGCTGGCGCTGGCCCGCTGAGAAGTTATTGCCGCGCTCCCGGACTTCTTCGTCGAGGCCGTGCTCGAGTTTGTTGATGAAGTGGTCGGCATTGACATACCGGCAGACCTTCATGATTTCTTCGTCTGGAATGTTCTCCTCCCGCAGGACGATGTTGCTGCGGATAGTACCCGAGAAGAGGAAAACGTCCTGCAGCATCTGCCGAAGTGACGGCGGAGGGAGGAAATCTTGATTTTGCGGATGTCGATGCCGTCGATCAAAATCTCGCCCTTCTGGAACTCGTAGTTGCGGCAGATGAGGGAGAGGATGGTGCTCTTGCCCGAGCCGGTAGATCCGACGAAGGCCACGGTCTGGCGGGGCTCCACATGGAAGGAAACGCCCTGCAGCACCCACTCGCCAGGGATGTAGCTGAACCAGACGTTCCGGAATTCGATGTCGCCCTTCACTTCGTCCAGCTCAACGGCATCGGGGGCGTCCACCATCTGGGGCTGGATGTCCATGATGGAGAAGACCTTCTCCGACGACGCCAGCGCCGACTGCAGCCAGTTGAACTGCTCGGCGAGGTTCTGGATAGGGGTGAAGAACTTGGAGATATACATATAAAAGGTGACGATGGTGCCGCTGGAAATGGTCTGCCCGAGGAAGGTGACATGGTTCAGATGGCCCATGCCGCCAAGATAGAACAGGCAGAGGATCGAGCTGATATACAGCATATACACCAGCGGACGGAATACGCCGAAGACGAAGATCTGCTCCTGCGTGCTTGGCGAGGGTCTGGCTCTTCTGGCGGAACTCCTCCATCTTCTCGTCCTCGCGGCCAAAGATCTGGGTGACTTTGATGCCGGAGAGATTCTCGGAGAGGTAGGTGTTGATGTCGGTGGTCGCGTCCTTGACCTTACGGTAAGCGCGGCGAGAGAACTTGCGGAAGATGACCGTGAACAGGAGGATGAAGGGTACGAAGCAAAGCACCATCAGGGTCAGCTCGTAGTTCAGGAAGAGCATCGCCACCAGAATGCCCAAAATGACGAAGGCGTTCTTGGTGAGGTTGACGAAGAGGTTCGTGAACATCATCGAGATGGCGTTGGTGTCGTTGGTCACGCGGGTGACGAGCTTGCCCACCGGGATGTCGTTCAGCTGGCCGTGGGAGAGGCTTTCAATGTGGGTGAAAAGGTCTTCGCGCAAATCGGAGATGATGCGCTGGCCCACACGCTGCAGAATGACGGCCTGCAAATAGGTGCTGGCCATCGAGAAGACCAGCACACCCGCGTACACGGCCACACTGACATAGAGGCTTTTCAGTTCGAAATCGCCCACCACAAGCTCTTCGATGTAGCCCACGATGAGGGGCGACGCGATGTCGTAGGAGATGGAGAAGAGGACGAGAAAGCCCACGACGACGAACTGCTTGAGGTAGGGTTTGGCGTAGCCGAAGAGGCGGCACAGGATCTCGCCGTCGGCCATGCTGCGCTCGAAGCCCATAGCCGTTTTCTTGTCTTTGACGCAGGCGTAGGCGATGAGCAGCAGCACCGACACGGTGCCGATAACGCCGCCTACGAGAAGAAGCGGATTCAGACTCATCATGCGTTGCCACCTCCCACTTCGTCTTCAAGCTTCTGCAAATCGACCATCTTGTGGTACTCCGGGCAGGATGCATAGAGCTGGTCGTGGGGGCCGACGGCCTCCACTCTGCCGTCTTCGAGGAAGATGATTTTATCCAGTCCCTCCACCGTCGAGATGCGGTGCGCGATGAGCAGAGTCGTCTTACCTGCACGGCTCTTTTTCAGGTTGTCGAGGATGATTTTTTCCGTCTTGGTATCCACCGCCGAAACCGAGTCGTCGAGGATCAGGATGGGCGCATCTTTCAGCAGGGCGCGGGCGATGGAGATGCGCTGCTTCTGACCGCCCGAGACGGTGACGCCACGCTCGCCCAGAACAGTCTCGTAGCCATCCTTGAAGTCCACAATGTTATCCCGGACGTCAGCAAGGCTGGCTGCCCGTTCAATGTCCTCGGGGGTAGCATCGTCCACGCCAAAGGCGATGTTGTGGGCGATGGTATCCGAGAAGAGGAAGTTCTCCTGCGGGACATAGGCACACGCCTGCCGCACCGAGTGGATGGAGACGCCGTTGACGTCCTTCCCATCCACGAAAAGGGTGCCGTCGGGGACGTTATAAGTGCGCAGGAGCAAATCGACCAACGCCGTCTTGCCTGCGCCGGTCTTGCCCACGATGCCCACGCTCTCGCCGGGCTGGATCGTGAAGGAGATGTTTTTCAGCACATCGAACTCGCCGTCCGGGTAGCGGAAGGTCAAATCGCGGAACTCAATGCCGCCCTTGGGGTTTTCGAGGTCCGGCACACCGGCGCGGTCGGCCACATCAATGGGTGCGTCCAGCAGCTCGGTGATGCGGTTGAGGGAGCTTTGCCGCGGGAGTCTTTTCGATGAGCATTGAGATCGCCATGATGGGCCAGACGATCGCCTCGAAATAGCCGATGTACTCCACCAGCTGGCCCGCATTAAAATCGCCCTTGTAGACAAGATAGCCGCCGTAGCCGAGGATGACGCAGATGACCGACTCCACGAAGAACGTCACCATTACTTCGAGCAATACTGAGATGCGGGTATACTTTACGTTGATCTCTTCGTTGTCTTTGTTGAGTTTGCGGAAAGCGATGAGCTCTTTGAGCTCCTTGACAAACGCCTTGATGACCGCGATTCCGGAGAAGTTCTCCTGCGCAAAGTCGGACAGGTCAGAGAACGCCTGCTGGCGCTTCTCCCACGTTTTGGTCATGGTCTTGCCCATCACGGTGCCGATGGCAAACATGAACGCTGCCGGGATGAGGGCCAGCATGGTCATGCGTCTGTCCATGCACCACATCCGGTAGAGGGCCAGTAGACCCAGCACCAATGCGTCAAAGAACATCAGGATGCCGTCGCCGAAGCACTCCTGGATGGTGTCGAGGTCGTTGGTGTAGAGGCTCATGAGGTTGCCGACCTTATTCACCTGATAGTACTGCTGGGACAGACGGCGGCTGTGGTCGAACATCTTCTCCCTCAGATCCGCCTGCACCCGGATGCTGGTGCCGAAGAAGCAGATGCGCCACAAAAAGCGCCCCACCACCATGAGCAGCACGATCCATATCATGGGCAGGCAGATGTGCTGGAACAGCACCTCTTTCGTGAAAGGCATTGTCTCGCCCCTCACCACCACCTGTCCAAGGTTGACGCCGTTGATGACCAGACGATAGAGCTGCGGCACAAGCAGCTGGATATAGTCCACCATCAGCAGCGCAAGGATGCCCAGCAGCAGCACGGCGCGTGGCGCAGGTAATAGCGGTTGATGTACTTGCCGAATATCACTGGTTTTCCCTCCTTTTCCCATAGCACAGAGGCGAGCCAACGCCCGCGGGCCGAACTCCCGCAAGCGGTCAGCCCGCCTCTGTTTGTTGCACGATAGTCTCAGTATACGGCCCGGAGCATCGAGTTGTCAACATTTGATGCATTTTCTGTTGAAAAAAGCCATCGTCGTGCATCTCTGCACAAACGATGGCTTCATGTTGGAGCGGCCGACGAGGCTCGAACTCGCTACCTCCACCTTGGCAAGGTGGCGCTCTACCAGATGAGCTACGGCCGCATATTCGGTGCATTTATCCTTGCACCCTCCGTTCGTATCTCAAACGGGGCCCCCGCGAAAGCTTGCGAATGCAAGATTTTGTGGGGAAGAGGAGAAATTTCAGTGCTTGTCACAGCGGTCTTGCTTCGCAAGACTGCCCGACAAGCGGCTGACATTTCGACGTGGTGCCTCCGATCGAATCGAACCAATGACACGGGGATTTTCAGTCCCCGTGCTCTACCGACTGAGCTACAGAGGCATAGAAAGTGCATTTATCCCTGCACTCCCCA
>ENA-OQCN01001079-OQCN01001079.1-human-gut-metagenome-genome-assembly--contig:-NODE-1079-length-13909-cov-1.495211_pt1 | contig 13909 bp, 14 predicted proteins | sample MGYA00242497_ERZ504576 | MGnify/ENA primary metagenome ERZ504576 (study PRJEB26092, sample SAMD00036296) | human gut metagenome | host: Homo sapiens | study: EMG produced TPA metagenomics assembly of...
TTCACCCCTATCTGGAAACCGGACACTACTGGTATCAAGGAACAATACGAAGCAATGGAAGGCCAATGGCTGTGGCGCAAATGGATTATAAACAAGAAACATTTAATTTTATAGAAAGACACAATATGAAAAGAAATCTTCAAAAAGGCATATTAGTCACCAGTGCTTGTGCCGCATTTTTATTGGGCAATGTACAGCAGGCTTACGCCGTTGCAGCAGATGCATCGAGATTGTACAACAAAACAAGAAGATTGCCGGTATCGTGGTTGACCAAAACGGTGAAGCGGTAATCGGTGCCAATGTAATACAGAAAGGAACAACCAACGGAACCATCACCGACACTTGACGGTAAGTTCACCTTGGAAGTGCCTGCAAAAGCCGTACGTGACCGTCAGCTTTATCGGATATCAATCGCAAGATGTAGCTTTAAAAGGAAATGAAACTCAACTTACGGTTACGCTCAAAGATGATACAGAGGTATTGGATGAAGTGGTAGTGGTGGGATATGGTACGATGAAGAAGAGAGATTTATCCGGTGCGGTATCCCAGATCAAGAGCGATGACCTGATGAAAGGAAATCCGACTGATTTAAGCCAAGGATTGGCCGGTAAGGTAGCCGGCGTACAGATTAATGCCGCCGATGGTGCTCCCGGTGGTGGAGTAAGCATTCAGGTACGTGGAACCAACTCGTTCTCTACCAGTTCGCAGCCTTTGTTTATTGTGGACGGAGTTCCTTTTGACGCCGGTTCCACTCCGGCCAGCGATGCCAATCAGAACAACAATAACACTTCAAACCCTTTGTCGTTCATCAATCCACACGACATTCAAAGCATTGAAGTGTTGAAGGATGCTTCCGCCACAGCCATCTATGGTTCACGTGGAGCCAATGGTGTGGTGATTATCACAACCAAACGGGGCGAAGCGGTTATGAGCAAGTGGAATTTTCAAGTAATTTTTCTTTTTCACGCATAGCCAACAAAGTGAAGGTGCTTGATGCTGCGACTTACGCCAGCTATATAAACGAACAAGACCTGAACAGCTACCAATACGATGGCAAGCCTTATGCCCAACTGTCTTATCCCGGAATGTGGAGCTATCCTTCATTGCCCAACGGAACACTGGATTATGAAAACGGCAAATACCTGCCTTCTCCTAAAGATTACCGTAATCCGGGTTATTATACCGATGAATACGCAACCAGACTTGGGTGGGAGGAGCCGACTGGCAAGACCTGATTTATCAGAACGGCTTTCGCAAGATACAACTTGAGTGTAAGCGGCGGTTCGGAAAAAGGATGGCATGCCTTCTCCGGTAACTTCCTGAATCAGGATGGTATTATCAAAGAGTCCGGTTTTACCCGTTATGCACTGCGTGCCAACATCGGTCGCAAAATGTACAAATGGCTGGAAATGGGAATGAACATGAACTTTACCCACACTGAAACCGATTTCAGCAAAACAAACTCCAATGACTATGGTGTGATTCGTTCGTCATTGATTTTCCCGCCCAATTACGACCCGACACACATGGACCAGACAACCAATGACGAATTGAGCTGGCTGGCATCCAATCCATACGCTTACATCAATGATACAAAGGATCACCTGAAGGCCATCAATGTATTCACGTCATCGTATGCAGAAGTCAAGTTGTTCCCTTTCTTGAAATTCCGTCAGAATTTAGGTATCAGTTATACCAACCACAATCGCGGTACTTACTTCGGTCAGCAAACCCAAGAAGGATCGGGACAGAACGGCATCAACGGTAAAGCAGGACAATCGGACAATTGGTACATGGGAATCACGACCGAATCTTTGTTCACTTTTGACAAGACTTCGGAGTGCATGGCATCAATGCCGTAGTAGGTTTCACGGCAGAAAAGACCAATTGGGGCAGCAAGTCAATGAGCGCCACCGGATTTCCCAATGACTTGACACAAGACTATGACATGAGCCTCGGTACCAAGCCCGGCAAGCTGCAAAGCGACCGTGGCGATGCGGCATTGGCTTCTTTCCTCGGCCGTATCAATTACACCTTGCTGGACAAGTATATCTTTACCGCCTCCTACCGTACCGACGGTTCCAGTAAGTTTACTGATGCCAACAAATGGGCCGGTTTCCTTTCGGGTGCCTTTGCATGGCGCATGAGTGAGGAGAAGTTTATCAAGGACTTGAACATCTTCAGCAATTTAAGTTCCGTGCCAGCTATGGTGAAACGGGTAATCAAGGTATCGGCAGCTATCGTACCCTGCCTATGCTGAGTGTTGCTAATTATCCGTTTGCCGGTGGCATCAACAGCGGTTTTGCCCAAGTAGACTGGCGTGGACCGGTAGCCGATGACTTGCGTTGGGAAACGACTGCACAATACAATGTAGGCCTCGATATGGGTTTCCTGAATGGACGCATCAATCTGACGGTGGATTATTACCACAAGAAAACCCGCGACCTGTTGCAAGAAGTGAAGATCCCTTTGAGTACAGGTTTTGCCAACATGATGGTAAACAGTGGCTATGTAACCAATGAAGGTCTGGAAATCTCAGGTAAATTCTACCTGTTGCAAAACACACCGTTGAAGTGGAACATTGATGCCAACATCTCTTTCAACAAGAACCAGATCGGCGGTCTGGAAGCCGACCAGTTCGCTACCCGCTTGTGGTATAAGGCCGACGAGGTGTTCTTGCAACGCAACGGTTGCCCCATCGGTACCATATTTGGCTATGTAGAAGATGGCTTTTATGACAATCTGGCTGAAGTGATGGCCGACCCCGATCCCGCCGTTCGCGCCAAAGGACAGAAAATGATAGGCGAAATAAAGTATCGCAATTTCGATGATAATCCTGCCATCACCAATGCCGACCGTGTTATCATCGGCGACACGAATCCGGACTTTGTATATGGCATCACCAATAACTTTTCTTGGAAGAACTTCACATTGAGTTTCTTCTTCCAGGGCAGCCAGGCAACGACATTTTCAACGGTAACTTGATGGATGTGAAAATGGGTAATGTAGCCAACATTCCGCAAGCCGCTTACGACACCCGTTGGACTCCTGAAACAACCGCAATCGCCCAATGGCCGAAAGCCGTATCAAGCTACGAACGTAATATGCTTATCAGCGACCGGTATGTGGAAGACGGCTCTTACCTGAAGTTGAAGAACTTGAACATTGGCTATAACTGGGCCAATCCTTTCAAGGGTATCAAGAACTTGAACTTTTATGCCAGTGCCACCAACCTGTTTACCATTACGGACTATAGCTGGTTCGACCCCGAAGTAAACGCCTTCGGTTCCGATGCTTCCCGTCGTGGAGTGGATATCTATTCTTATCCGAGCAGCCGGACTTATTCCATCGGAATGAAGGTCACTTTTTGATTGTGAGATATCAATAGCAAACAATAACTTAAAAGAAAAAGAACAATGAAATTCAACCATATATTTCTCAGTGTCGCTCTTTCTGCTGCCTTAATGGGTAGCTTTACATCTTGCGATGATTTTTTGGCCGAAGATCCGTACGCTTTCGTAGGTCCCGACCAAGTAGGTAATGACAATGTTGCCGTGAATCTTTGGGTGACAGGCGTATATAGTAAATGGGCCAATGACATGTTCCGTTGGCAGAACTTCCCCCGTGTCCTCGAAATGGACTGTGATTATACAAGCGGTCCCGATTGGGCATTCAGTAATCTGGGAGCCGGCAACTTTCAAGGAGACGAAGTGGCCGATGCCGTTTGGAAAGGTTGCTACAGCTTAATCAACCGGGCCAATGTAGCTTTAAACTATGTGAACCAAATTACGGGAGCGGATGAAAAGGTCAAAGCCAACGCCATCGGGGAACTGAAGTTCAACAAGGCTTTTGCCTACTTCATGCTCACCAAGCATACGGCGATATTCCGATGTTCAATGTGGCTATCAGCGAAGGTGCTTCTTATGAACAGCCCCGCCGCCCTATTGCAGAGGTATATGCCGAAATCATCCGCTTGCTTGAAGAAGCCATTCCTGTGATGTACAAGAATACAGATGTCGATTTCCAGGAAGGGCATGTAGCACAGGGTGCCGCAGCCGGTCTCTTGGCCAAAGTGTATGTCACGATGCTTCCGGTTCCATGACTGCCGGCGAAGAAATGATAGTAAAGACCGGTGCCAGCTATGAGTCAATAACGGTGAGAAAGTGCTGGTTCTCCCCACGAGCAAGACTTTCAGAAAGACGCAAGTCGCCGGATATGAAAGTTTCGACACCAAAGACTGTTACACCAAAGCCGCACAATATGCCAAGGACGTGATGGTGGAAAGTACGGCAGCTATGACTTGCTTCCTTATGATGAACTGTGGAAACGCAGCAACTATAACAAGGCAGAGCACATGTTCATGCTGCAAACCTTGAACAACGACGAAGAGTATGGCAATACCATTCACCGTTGGTTTAGTGGAACGGAAAATGCCCAAGGTCTGATTCAGCAAGGCCAATGGATTGGCAACCGTTATCATTGGTACACGCTGTTCGACAGCAAGGATTATCGTATCACCAAAGGTGTGAAACACCGTTTTCGCTATTCTTATCAAGCCAGCGACAATTACGGTTTCTATTATCCCAATACGCCTGAATACAAACTCATGGCAACCGGTTATGATGAAAACGGAAACAAAGTGGCAGATCCTGTGGCTCCCTACAACGACGGTGTGCAATACACCTTCAATGTAAGCAGCTCCACATTGGCCTACAGCACCAAGTATTCCGATGTAACCGACCCCACCGTAGAGCGTTCGGATGCCTACTGGCCGTTCCTGCGCTATGCCGATATCGTGCTGATTTATGCTGAGGCTATGTGTGAGTTGGCAGCGGTGTTGATAGCGAAGCCATCAAAGCCCTGAATGCCATCCGCACCCGTTCAAATGCCAATCCGGCTGTCACTTCGGGCAATGGTGCCATTGATTCGAAAGTCGCTTTACGTTCGGCTATCTTTGAAGAACGTGCCAAGGAACTGGCATTGGAAGCGACCGTCGCTGGGACTTGATTCGCTGGGGACTGTATCTGGATGTCATGAACTCCATTGGCGGAACCAACGAAGACGGTACGAAAACCAACTACGATGAAGCATCGGTGAACAAACACCGTGAAGCCAAGCACTTGCTTTTCCCCATCCCGTCGGCCGAGATTTCGACCAACGATGCCATTGACAGCAACAACCCGGGCTGGAGCTAAACACATAGAAAAAGAATTGTCGTACAATCAAAAAATAAACAGAATATGAAAAAGCTGAATATAGCTGTCTGCGGGCTGATGTTTGCCGCTGCCACAGCAACGCTGGTTTCCTGCCAGGATATAGTGACTTATAATGATGGATATGATGACGGAATGACTTCAAACGGTGCTCCATCCATCTCCGCCATTTATCGTGCCGACGATACGGAAATGACTGCTCCACTCACCGGAGCAGCCTTTGAAGACATGATCAAGCTGACCGGCGAGAATCTGAGCCACGCAAGAAAGGTGATGCTGAATGATGTAGAGATAGCACTGAGCGAAGTCTATGCCACCGCTCATGCCGTCTATTTTCCGATACCCCGCACCATCCCCGGTGAAGTGAACAACAAGCTTTACTATGAAACGGAATTGGGAAACACCTCGGTAGACTTTACGGTCCAGATTCCCGAAGTCAGTATCTCGGGATTGTATAATGAGTTTGCCCTGCCGGGAAGCTCCATCAAAGTAAACGGTGCTTATTTCGACCTCTATGGATTCGGGGGCGGCACGGAATCCTCCACCATCACGATGAACGGAGTGGCCTTGGAAGTAGATTCATTGACCGAACAATATATGTCCATTGTCATACCCGAAAATACTTCGGATAACTCTACGATCGTTTTCTCTTGGGAAAGTGCAAGCGGAACAAAGACAGTCAGTGTTCCTTATCGCAATACAACCGGTATTCTTTGGAATCTGGACACTCCTGACGCCTACGGCTTTTGGGCGGGAACCGAACTGATTACTACCGGAAACGGATCCAACGAGCCCGCTCCTTTGAACGGTTCTTATTTCCGCGTCAAAGATCGTATGCCGCATGGAGTTGGAACAGCCTGTTGTGCGGAGGATGTGACATCCCGGCCGAAGCCGCTGCCAATCCTTCGGACTATTGGTTCAAGTTCGAAGTAAACTCCGCCAACGGCAATCCGTTCTACGATTCCGCTTCTGTCGGTTATCTCATTCAGCTGAACGGAGGGCAATATGCTTGGAATCCCTCTGCTAACGGAAGTTTTAATACTTATGGCAACTGGTGTACCGTTCGGCTGGAGCTGTCGGAAGTGGCTACCAATGGAATCAATGCCGGATGGAACAATCTCTTCTGGATTATGCAGCCCAACTCGGACTGGAACACAGATCATAGTTTTGCCAATATCCGAATCGAGAAAAAACAATAAGCCATGATGAAAGATATAAGAATGATGATAACAATCGTGGTGCTGGCAGGCGGAATGCTTGCCTGCACCAGCCCAAACACGTCCTCGGGGCGTACTCCCGAAGCGGAGCAGATGCTTACGGAACTGAAAGAAGTCTCTCGGCAGAACCATTTCCTGTTTGGTCATCACGACGACCTGTATATGGCATCGGGTGGGATGGAGACGAGAACCGCAGCGATGTGAAAAGCGTATGCGGAGATTACCCGCCATGATGTCCTTCGACTTGGGACGCATTGAACTGGGCGGCGACAAGAACCTGGACAATGTTCCCATAGAACGCCTTCGCCGCGAAATCATCGCACAGTATGAACGCGGCGGCATGGTGTCGCTCAGTTGGCATACGGACAATCCTGTTACAGGGAAAGACGCTTGGGATGTAAGCGACTCTACGTTGTGGCCTCGGTGCTGCCGGGAGGAGCGCAACATGATAAGTTCATGGGCTGGATGGGCACAATAGCCGATTTTATGAACTCGCTCACCACAAGCGACGGACGGAAAGTGCCCGTTCTGTTCCGCCCGTGGCACGAACATACGGGAAGCTGGTTCTGGTGGGGACAGGCCCTGTGCAGCGCCACCGAATACAAAGCCTTGTGGCGCATGACTTATGAATTCATGCAGCAGAAAGGTGTGAAGCATTTGCTTTATGCCTATTCGCCGGGAACGGAACCGAACAATACCGCCGAATATCTGGAACGCTATCCCGGAGACGACATCATCGACTGATAGGCTTCGACACGTACCAGTTCGACCGCCGGGAATATCTGAACAATATGGAAAAGGCGCTGACCATACTGACGGAAGTAGGACAATCGCACGATAAGCGACCGCCGTTACCGAAACGGGATACGAAGCCGTGCCCGACTCTACCTGGTGGACGGAAACGCTGATGCCGGTCATTAGCAAGTATCCCATAAGCTACGTATTGGTGTGGCGCAACGCACGCGAACGCCCCAACCATTACTATGCCCCTTACCCCGGACAAGCTTCGGCCAATGACTTCGTGAAGTTCCATGCCGACCCGCGCACGCTGTTCGTCCGTGATATGAAAACAAAGAAATAACACCCCTTTAAATAAACGAGAAGATATGAATTTCGAAGATAAAGTAAAACAATTGTTCGATGAGCATGAAGTGTTGCTCTCACGTCGTAATGAACCGCAGGAAAAAGAAAACGGCATTATCACCCGTTATAAGCATCCGATACTGACCGCCGCACACACGCCCGTGTTTTGGCGTTATGATTTGGACGAGAAGACCAACCCCTACCTGATGGAACGCATCGGAATGAATGCTACCCTGAATTCGGGAGCCATCAAGTGGAACGGAAAGTATGTATTGGTGGTGCGCGTGGAGGGAGCCGACCGCAAGTCTTTCTTTGCCGTGGCCGAAAGCCCCAACGGCATTGACAACTTCCGCTTCTGGGACTATCCCGTCACGATGCCCGAAGATGTGATTCCCGCCACCAACATTTACGACATGCGTCTCACGGCGCACGAAGACGGCTGGATATACGGCATTTTCTGTGCCGAACGCCACGACCCCTCCGCTCCGGCAGGCGATTTGTCATCGGCTACCGCCACCGCCGCCATCGCCCGTACCAAGGACTTGAAGAATTGGGAGCGCCTGCCCGACCTGAAGACGCGCAGCCAACAGCGCAACGTGGTGCTGCATCCCGAATTCGTAAACGGCAAGTACGCCCTATACACCCGTCCGCAAGACGGATTCATCGATGCGGGAAGCGGAGGCGGAATCGGCTGGGCGTTGGTGGATGACATGACGCAAGCGGAAGTAACCGAGGAAACCATCATCGACCAACGCCATTACCACACCATCAAGGAGGTGAAGAACGGCGAAGGACCTCATCCCATCAAGACTCCCCAAGGCCTGGCTGCATCTGGCACAGGCGTGCGCGGTTGCGCCGCAGGTTTGCGCTATGTGTTGTATATGTACATGACCGCCTTGGATGATCCTACCCGCGTGATAGCCTCGCCCGCAGGCGCTTTCATGGTACCCGAAGGCGAGGAACGCGTGGGCGATGTATCCAACGTGCTGTTCACCAACGGATGGATTGCGGACGAGGATGGAAAAGTGTTCATCTATTATGCTTCCAGCGATACCCGTATGCATGTGGCGACTTCTACCGTGGAGCGGCTGGTGGACTATTGCATGAACACGCCCCGAGACGGATTCTGTCATCGGCTTCGGTAGAGACCTTGAAAAAACAGATAGAAAAGAACCTTCGGCTGATGCGGGAATGAAAAACGCCCGACAAGCACCGCCGACAATCGTCATAGTGCTTTTTCCGAAGAAAAAAGCACCGTTGACTGCAATCGACAGCACTTTTTTCTTCGGAAGAAGCACTATCGACTCCGATAATCATCCATAAAAATCGAATTACCATGATAATGCTCAAAGAAAAGATAGGTTACGGACTGGGAGACATGGCCTCGTCCATGTTCTGGAAGCTCTTCGGTTCCTATCTCATGATATTTTATACCGACGTGTTCGGTATGCCTGCCGCCGCGGTAGGCACCATGTTCCTGGTCACCCGGGTATGGGATTCCGCCTTCGACCCCGTAGTCGGCATCTTGGCAGACCGGACCCATTCGCGCCGGGGCAAGTTCCGTCCCTACCTGCTGTTTCTTGCCGTGCCGTTCGCGCTCATCGGCATCCTTACGTTCACCACTCCGCAGTGGAGCCTGACCGCCAAAATCATCTATGCCTATGCCACTTACTCGCTGATGATGATGGTCTATTCTGCCATCAATGTGCCTACGCCTCCCTGCTGGGAGTCATCAGCGCCGATCCGCACGACCGCAACCTGCTGGCCGTCTATCGCATGCTGTTCGCCTACCTGGGCAGCTTCATCGCCCTGTTGCTCTTCATGCCCATGGTGAATGTGTTCAGCCGGGGGCATAGCGAACAATACGGCTGGATGATGGCGGTGGTGGTGATAGCCGTGGCGTGCGCCGCTTTGTTTTATGGCTGTTTCGCCCTGACCCGCGAACGGGTGAAACCGATAAAGGAGGTGCAAAACCCGTTAAAAGAAGACTTGAAGGACTTGTTTCACAACCGCCCTTGGTGGATATTGCTGGGCGCGGGCATTGCCGCCCTGGTGTTCAACTCCATCCGCGACGGTGCCACGGTGTACTATTTCAAATACTTCATCGTCGAAGAGAACCATGAAACGGTTTCCCTGTTCGGACTGTCCTTTGTGCTGAGCGGACTTTATCTGGCCGTCGGGCAAGCCGCCAATATCATCGGCGTGATGCTTGCCGCCCCGGTGAGCAACCGCATCGGAAAGAAAAAGACCTACATGTGGTCCATGATATGCGCCACGCTGCTCAGCATCGTGTTCTACTGGCTCGACCGCGACGACATCGCACTGATATTCACCTTCCAGGTGCTGATCAGCATTTGTGCGGGCAGCATTTTCCCGTTGCTTTGGAGCATGTATGCCGATTGTGCGGACTACTCGGAACTGAAGACAGCAACCGCGCCACGGGCTTATCTTTTCGTCCTCGTCCATGAGCCAGAAGTTCGGTTGGGCCATCGGAAGCGCCGTTACGGGCTGGCTGCTTGCCTATTTCGGTTTCCGGGCCAATGCCGTGCAAAACGAGCAGGCCATTCAAGGCATTAAAATGTTTCTGAGTTTCCTGCCTGCCGTGGGAACCGTGCTGAGTGTCGCGTTCATCAGTCTCTATCCGCTGTCCGAGAAGAAAATGAAGGAAATCACGGAAGAGCTGGAAGAACGAAGAAGAAATTAATATTTGATTATGAAAAAGAGAATGGAAACAACGATATTTCAACTCAAGAAAGAGGTGGAGGAAATACTTACCACCAACATCCTTCCCTATTGGATGGATAAAATGATAGACGTACAACATGGCGGATTCTATGGCCGCATCAACGGACAAGAGGTATTAATGCCCGAAGCTGAGAAAGGAGCCATCTTGAACGCACGTATTCTTTGGACTTTCTCTTCGGCTTACCGCCTATTGCATAAGCCTGAATATTTGGAAACTGCCACCCGTGCCAAGCGTGAAATCATCGACAGATTCTACGACAAGGAATTTGGAGGAATTTATTGGAGTATCAGTGCCGAAGACCGCCCGCTAGACACCAAGAAGCAGATCTATGCCATTGGGTTTGCCATCTACGGACTCAGTGAATACCATCGTGCTACGGGAGACAACGAAGCGTTGGAATACGCCATCCGTTTGTTTCACGACATTGAGGCGCACAGCTTTGACCGAAAGAAAAACGGATATTTCGAAGCACTGACGAGAATGGGAAGAATTGGATGATATGCGTCTCAGCAACAAGGATGCCAACGAACGCAAGACCATGAATACCCATTTGCACATTCTTGAGCCGTACACCAACCTGTTCAGGGTATGGAAAGACGATTACCTGAAACATCAGCTGTACAACCTCGTTCGCTTGTTCATCGATCGCATACTGGATACAGACACATCGCATCTACAGCTCTTCTTCAATGACGATTGGGAAAGCCAATACCATATCATCTCCTACGGACACGACATTGAAGCGTCCTGGCTCCTTCACGAAGCTGCATGGTGCTAGATGACAAAACACTATTGGACGAAGTGGAGCCTCGTATCATTGACATTGCCGAAGCTGGCACCGAAGGTTTTCTAACCACTGCGGGTATGCTATATGAACAAAATGTGGACACGGCTTCAATAGATGCCGACCGCCATTGGTGGGTTCAGGCAGAGACCATTGTGGGCTATATCAATTTGTATCAGCATTTTGATGACAAACTGTCTTTATCCCGTGCCTTACAGTGTTGGGAATTCGTCAAACGGAATTTGATAGACCGCGAGAATGGAGAATGGTACTGGAGTCTCCGAGCCGACGGCAGTGTGAATCGAAATGAAGACAAAGCGGGATTTTGGAAATGTCCTTATCACAATGGACGCATGTGTATGGAAATTATGGAAAGATTTGTTTAAAAACTGTCATTCATTATTTTTGAGAACGATTTTAAACATTGAAAAGGTATGAAAAGAATAATCATAGCGCTTTGTATGCTGTACCTCTTCGGAGGAAATTTATCAGCCAAAGTAGTTTTACCCCAAATTCTGAGCGCCATGCGGTATTACAGCAACAGACAGAAGTGAAGCTATGGGGTAAGGCAGTACCGAACACTACGGTCAACGTAACTCCTTCATGGAATAATCAGACGATAACCGCTCAATCCGATAATGAAGGAAGATGGCAGGTAAGCATACAGACTCCTGCCGCCGATTTCACTCCATACAGTATTGAGTTTTCAGATGGAGAAATAACTCGCATCCAAAACATACTAATTGGTGAAGTTTGGTTCTGCTCTGGACAATCGAATATGGAAATGCCGCTGAACGGTTTCTGGAATTGTCCGATAGAGCATGCTAACGAAACGATAGCCACCTCTGGCGAATGGAACGCTATTCGTATGGCTACCATTCCCAAGACCGGTGCATTGACTCCCCAAGAACATGTAGCGGGTAGTTGGAAAGAAAGCAATCCTTTCAACGCACCTTATTTCAGTGCAACCGCTTTCAACTTTGCCAGGATGTTGCACCGGGTGCTTCGTGTACCAGTAGGCATTATCTCGTGCGCTTGGGGTGGCTCGCGTGTAGAAGGCTGGCTGCCTCGTGAGGTAGTGGAAGGTTTTCGGGATGTTGACTTAAAAAAGGAAATCAAGAAGCCAGAAAAAGGGAAAGAATGGGATTACTATACACCGACAGTTATGTATAACGGCATGCTAAAGCCCCTTCAACGCTATACCATTCGTGGATTTCTTTGGTATCAAGGAGAATCGAACGTAGGTAAAGAGAAAACATATGTCGAACGTCTGCGAATCATGGCTGAGCTTTGGCGCAAAGAGTGGGGAAAGGGAGAACTTCCTTTTTATTTGGTAGAAATTGCTCCATATGATTATGGTGAAGGAATCAGCGGAGCATTATTACGCGAAGCACAGTTCCAAGCATCTTCTCTCATTCCCAATAGCGGTATGGTATGTACTAACGATTTGGTTTATGCCTACGAAAAGTCGCAAATTCATCCCTGCCAAAAAGAAGAAGTGGGCAAACGATTGGCTTATCTTGCACTGAACAAGACCTATCAGTATGGAAGCATAGCCTGCGAATATCCTTCTTATTGGAACATGAGTATACAAAGTGACACAGTAGAACTGATTTTTCACCATGCAGATGAAGGACTGAGTCCGTGGAAAGATATAAAAGGTTTCGAGATAGCCGGAGCAGATAAAGTGTTTTATCCGGCCGTAGCCGTTCTCGTCCCTGAAAAGAAAACCATCCGGGTACATTCGGATAAAGTGAAACATCCGGTGGCTGTGCGTTATTGCTTTCATAACTTCCAACCCGGCAATTTAAAGAATCATCGCGGTATGCCCGTCATTCCATTCAGAACAGATCATTGGTAAACAAATAAATTAAACCAGCATGAAAAATATATTAGTAGCAACAGTATTATCTCTCAGTATGGCAACAAACGTATGTGCCCAAGTGCAACCGGCCATTCCTTCGGATGCCCGGATAGAAAAGAAAGTGGAATCTCTTCTGAAAAAGATGACCCTGGAAGAGAAAGTAGGACAGATGTGTGAAATTACCATCGATGTAATAACCGATTTCAGCAGCCCGAATGACTTTAAGTTGAGCGAAGCCTTGCTCGATACCGTCATCGGGAAATACAAAATAGGTTCCATCCTGAATGTTCCCCTCAGTGTGGCACAGACCAAAGAAAAGTGGGCGGAAACTATTCGCCAAATCCAAGAAAAGTCATTACAAGAGATTGGCATCCCTTGTATCTATGGTGTAGACCAAATTCATGGTACAACCTATACCCTTGACGGTACCCTCTTTCCACAAGGAATTAACATGGCGGCCACCTTCAACCGCGACTGGTACGCCGTTCGTGCGAAATATCTGCCTACGAGACAAAAGCCTGTTGTATCCCTTGGACATATGCTCCTGTTATGGACCTGGGACGCGATCCGCGCTGGCCGCGTATGTGGGAAAGCTATGGTGAGGACAGTTACGTCAATGCCCAAATGGCCGTCGAAGCAGTAAAAGGATTCCAAGGAGAAAATCCGAATCGAATAGACAAGTACCATGTGGCAACCAGTTTGAAACATTTTATGGGGTATGGCGTACCTGTTTCGGGCAAAGACCGTACTCCCTCTTCCATTTCGGAAATTGATTTGCGCGAAAAACATTTCGCTCCTTTTTTGGAGTGTATCCGCAACGGTGCGCTAACTCTCATGGTCAATTCGGGTGTGAACAACGGAATGCCTTTTCACGCCAATAAGGAACTGCTCACTGGATGGTTAAAAGAGGATTTGAACTGGGATGGCATGATTGTAACAGACTGGGCCGATATTAACAATCTTTGTACCCGCGATCACATTTGCCGCCCACCAAGAAAGAAG
>ENA-OQCN01001081-OQCN01001081.1-human-gut-metagenome-genome-assembly--contig:-NODE-1081-length-13887-cov-2.595930_pt1 | contig 13887 bp, 15 predicted proteins | sample MGYA00242497_ERZ504576 | MGnify/ENA primary metagenome ERZ504576 (study PRJEB26092, sample SAMD00036296) | human gut metagenome | host: Homo sapiens | study: EMG produced TPA metagenomics assembly of...
TTGCTTCCGGAAACAGCAATCCAAGGACACGATGAGTGAGGTTCCTACAAAAGAAAAGAAACAAAACAATTAGTCAATATCAATTAGTATAATGGAAGCAAAAAGCGAAACAAACAAACAGATATCCAGTTTCCTGTTTATCCTGTGGGCAGGAGGGGCGGCACTACTGTCATACTCACTGGTATATGCCCTGCGCAAACCTTTTACAGCTGCCACCTTTGACGGAATGGATTTCTTCGGGATGGACTATAAAGTAGCCACTACCATCATGCAGATTTTCGGCTACCTTATTTCAAAGTTCTTTGCCATCAAGATTGTTTCAGAATTGAAGCGCGAGGACCGGTTGAAGTTCATGGTATGCTCCGTAGCCCTTGCAGAACTCGCTTTAGTCTTCTTCGGATTACTCCCCCAACCCTTTAATGTGTTTGCCCTATTCTTCAACGGACTGGCATTGGGATGCATGTGGGGAGTCATCTTCAGTTTCATAGAAGGACGCAAAGTTACCGATATATTGGCCAGCTTGCTGGGGGTAAGTATGGCGGTGAGCTCAGGAATGGCTAAATCTATGGGATTGTTTGTAGTCAATACATTTGGTGTCACAGAATTCTGGATGCCCGCCCTGATAGGTGGTTTAGCTTCCCGCTCCTTATCCTCATGGGGTGGTCGCTCAACAAGTTGCCACAACCCACAGATGAAGACCGCGCCCTCCGTTCGGAACGTGTCACCTTGAACGGAGAGCAACGCAGACAACTGTTCAAAAGTTATATGCCCTTGCTGATCATGCTGTTCTTCGCCAATCTGTTTATCACTATTTTACGTGATATAAAAGAAGATTTTCTGGTCAATATCATTGATGTCAGCACTATTTCTTCCTGGTTGTTCGCACAAGTGGACGGTATGGTGACGCTGATTATTTTGGGAATCTTTGCCATGATGTCGTTAATAAACAGCAACTACAGAGTATTGCAGGTGCTTCTGGCTATGGTTATTGGTGGAGCGGGCACAATCAGCTATCTGGCTTTTAATTATGATGCATTGCAACTGCCTACCCTTTACTGGCTGTTCCTTCAAAGTCTGAGCCTGTACATCGTTTATCTTAGTTTCCAGACTCTGTTCTTCGAGCGCTTCATAGCCTGCTTCAAGATTAAAGGAAATGTGGGATTCTTCATTGCCACCATCGACTTTATCGGATATACAGGAACTGTCTGTGTACTGCTGTTCAAGGAATTTTGCAGCCCGGATATCAATTGGATGGAGTTCTATAACCAGTTCTCGGGATGGGTAGGCATTGTGTGCAGCATTGCATTCATCGGTTCGGCCATCTATCTGATGCAACGGTATAAATTGGAAAGACAGCTGAGAAAAGAAGAAAAAAATAAAAAGATCATCGTTTCACCGATGGCGTTAACCAACTTAAAGGAAACAGCAGAAAACATCTGTAACCCATAACATAAAAATAAAAGTATAACTAAATAAACAACAAACAAGAAGATGAAGAAAATTGAGTGTATTATTATGGATTGGGCCGGAACGGCTGTAGACTATGGAGCTTCGCTCCGGTAGCCGCTTTCCTGAAAGCTTTTGCCGAGAAAGGACTGACAGTGACAATGGAAGAAGCACGAGGCCCCATGGGTATGACCAAAATAGACCATATCCGTGAATTATTCAAGTTACCAAGTGTGACGGAGCAATTCAAACAAAACTATAACCGCAACTGGACTGAGGAAGATGTGGTATCCATATACAAAGAATTCGAAAAACACTTGTTCGCCTCCCTGGAAGAATATACGACTCCTATTCCCGGTGTAATCGAAGTAATCGAGAAACTGAAAAGGAACGGCATCAAGATAGGTTCCACCACCGGATATACTACTGCCATGATGGACATTGTGCTGCCCGGTGCCGCCGCCCATGGCTATACCACAGACAACTGTGTGACTTCCAACAATCTTCCGGCAGGACGTCCGCAACCCTACATGATTTACCAGAACATGATTGATCTGGCCATACCTTCCGTTCAAAGCGTAATAAAATACGGGGATACGATAGCCGATATCAAAGAAGGTGTGAATGCCGGTGTATGGACTGTCGGTGTGATTCTGGGCAGCAACGAAATGGGACTCACCCAAGAGGAAACCGGAAAACTGCCTGCAGAAGAGTTGAACAGACGCATGGCAGCAGTCAGAAAACGTATGTATATGCAGGTGCGCATTATGTAGTAAACACCATTGCCGAACTTCCCGAAATTATTGAAATTATTAACCATAAAATGAATTAAACGATTATGAGACCATACTTACTTTTAACCCCCGGCCCTTTAACCACTTCTGAAAGCGTAAAAACAGCATGATGACCGACTGGTGCACATGGATGAAGACTACAATGTTCACATCGTAGAGGAAATACGTAAAGGATTGGTACAACTGGCTACACGAAAAACAGATGAGTACACCAGCATCCTGATGCAGGGAAGCGGTACTTATTGCGTAGAGGCGACCTTGGGAAGTGTGATTACGCCCAAACACAAATTATTGATTCTGAGCAACGGTGCATACGGAGAACGCATGGGAAACATTGCAGAATATCATGGAATGAACTATGATATGCTGGCCTTTGATGAAACAGAACAAGTATCTGTGGAGTATGTGGATGATTATCTGGCACACAATGCAGAAATCACGCATGTGGCAGTGGTACATTGCGAAACTACAACCGGTATCCTGAACCCGTTAAAGGAAATAGCCCACATGGTAAAGATGCATGGTAAAAAGCTGATAGTGGATGCAATGAGCAGCTTTGGCGGCGTGCCGTTGGATGTAGAGGAATTAGGCATCGACTTTATGATCAGCAGTGCCAACAAATGTATTCAGGGAGTTCCCGGCTTTGGTTTCATCATTGCACGTAAATCCGAATTACAATATTGTAAAGGAGTATCAAAGAGTCTTTCTCTGGACATCTACGACCAATGGGATGCGATGGAGAAAGGACATGGAAAATGGCGTTTCACCTCGCCTACACATGTAGTGCGTGCCTTTAAACAAGCCATGGACGAACTGGCAGCCGAAGGCGGTGTGGAAGCCCGGCATGCACGCTACTGCCGTAATCACGATGTACTGGTAGAAGGTATGCGGTCACTGGGATTCAAGACCTTACTGAAAGATGAAGTCCAATCCCCTATCATCACTTCCTTCCTTTATCCTGACAAGGAGTTCGATTTCAAGGAATTCTATCATCAATTGAAAGAAAAAGGATTTGTTATCTATCCGGGAAAGATTTCTCAAGCAGATACTTTCCGCATCGGAAACATCGGTGATGTGTTCCCCGAAGATTTCAGCAGATTGATTGAAGCTATCAAGACCGTCGCAAAATAAAAATAAATCTAGCTTTATGGCTCGGGCGCAGTGATTGCGCCCGAATTTGTTTCTACCCTTCTTCCGTTACAAGATCATTTGGAACCGGAGCTGCAAGACACTGAAATTCTTATCACTAATCTCCTTTATATGCTTTCCCGGCATCACCCAGCTATAAGCCAGCTTCATCCCTATATGCTTATTCATGTAATAATTCATGCCCAATGAAAAATCCTTTTGAGCCCCTCCCCATACACCGGCTTCCTCATTATTCATATCAAGCATATTAAACCTTCCACACAGCTCCAATGCCCGCCCCACAGGTCTGCCCGGACAAGCCAATGCTTCATCATACCCATATTGCCTGCCTGTCAACAACCAGGAGCATTGCACATATCCGCCATGTCCTGTATAATTTGTGAAATTCTGTTCACGCTTCACCATAGTCCGTATATACTCCCCTTGCAAAAAGAACCTCTGATGAGCGATCATTAATTCCACCCCTTGTTTCAACTGGTACTTTGCATGATCTACCTTGGCGTAAATAAGATTCCGGTTATCAATAGTGCTCACCCCCGGAGATTTATAAATAAACGTATTCTCGTCTTCATCTCCCGGCAATGCGCTATCCGGAGTACGATACACCACCGCCGCACCTATGTGTAACAATTTTCCCTCTTCGTTTACAGGGCGATATACCAAACGACCGTCTATGGCATATCCTTGTGAAATGTTTTTCACATTACCCAGGTCACTGTCTGTAAAGAAGCCGCCGGAAGCATAATAATGTTTTCCATTGTAGGTATAAGAGGTTCCCATCCGTCTGCCATTGGTCAAAGCCAGCACGATTCCCGGTGACTGGTGAAAACGAAGATCGTACGTACTGCATAGCATGTCCAAGGTGAAAGGTTCATAAAATTGTCCCACCTGAATAATATGCTTGCCCGAAGTATAAGCAGCAAAGGCATCCTTTATGGAAACCTTATTCCCTACATACCCCATCTCCATTTTCATGCTCCAATTCTGATAGGTCGCTTTCACCCCCAACCGCAAGTCATTAAACTCCGCACCGTTACCAAACAGGTTGTCATTCTTTAAATAAACGCCACCATCCATAAGCATCCGTCCGGTCAGTTTACACTTCAAATCCCCGGCAACCGGGTGTTGCGCACGGGTAACTAAAGCAGCAGAGGGGAATAACAGGCACATCAATGCTTAACATAAGTCATTCTTCCCATTGTATTCTTTTGTTTTTTACTTTATAACAAATGTAAGAGGAATGACCTATACTAAAAATGAATAACCATTAATTTGATGATGAAGTTATTACGCGCAGAAAGCAAGTAATATTCATTTCATATTTATGTAACAGAATTGTAACTTACATTTCCCAATAACGTTCACAAAGATTCAAGTATTCCATCTCAGGCTTGTTGCCGAACACCAATCCGAAGAAAGAAGTCTTCCTCCGCTTAATCACTTTTACCTGTTCCATTAAATCGCGGGATAAAGGCGGCATCTCGAAATCTGAGATCAATACGATATCCGATTCACGGAAATCATTTCCGTTGATGATATGCGCAGCTTCCCGAAGAGCCGGCTCTATATCCGTTCCACCGTCAAAACGTTTATTCAGAAACTCCGCCAACCTGGGCATATCCCGCCCCAAATCTTCAATCAATAACGATACAGCCTCATCCGAGAAATTGATGACATAACATTTCCGATGGGTTTTCTCCGTCAGTTGCGCTATAGCCAAAATAGCCGATTTGGACAAGATCTCTCTGTTTCCCTGCATGGAGCCGGAAGTATCCACACAGATAATATAGGGTCCTTGCCCCGAAACCTTATGCTTGTCATCCTTTACCGGTTCCGTTTCCTTGGACTGGTAATCGAACAGTTGCAATCTCTTTTCGGCATATCGTTCCATAAATACGGCACGCAGCGCATCATCCGCCAGATAGCAATACTCGACGGGCAGCAAACTGTTCAAATCATTTCCCAAAGTCACCCCTGTGATATCACTATGCGGAGAGTGCCTGATCAGCCTCTTTTTATCTACGCCCGACAAAGAATCGTATTTTTGTTGGTCCCGGTGCTTCTTGCCCAGCAGACGCGCCAATTGCCGGATAGCCGGATTGCGCTTCATCACTGTTTCATACGGAAGCATCCTCCGGTACAAATCAGGATAATTATGAAGCAGCCACTCCATGCGCGACCCCAACAGTTTGTTACCCGACTCCTTTCCTTGCTTCCGGATCAACAAATCAAAACCTTCACATAAACTGTTTATATGCATGTACTGATAGTCATACTCTTTGCGGGTAAGCAACTGATGCCATTTATCCAAAAAGAACTCCTTGGTCCGGGCCCCCTCTCCTCTCAGCAGAGAAGCATTCTCCAGCAAACTGATATAATAGTCAATATTCAGTTCCGCCAGTTCATACCTCTTTTTGAAAGCACCGCGCATCTGCTTCAAGTATTGCAAGAATGCCATATCCGGCAGATGTTCCGAAGAATAGAAAGCCTCCCACTCCGGAGTGTAGCGGGAATAATATTCCTGCAAAGAAGGTGTGGTACGCCGATAGTACATCAACACTTTCTCTTCCAGTTCGCGTTGACGCACCACCGTTGCTCACATCCTCCTCGTATGCTTTGAATGTCCTATCTTCAGTTCCTGAGAATAGATCATCTTCAGATCTCTCAACCTTATATTCCTGGTTCTCTTTTCGGTACGCATCTGCCATTTCGTTCAAATCATTCTTATATCGGTCTATGGTATTCTTCTGGTGGCGAAGCATCCTCCGCATGGAAGCCCGCTGCCTTTCGCTGAGAAACAAATGCTTCTCATAATATTCCGTTTCCGCATCCAGCAGCCCGGACCAATCCTTCTCCACTCTGTCCAACGCTTCGGCCACCGATTTATATTTGGCTCCGAAATCCTCCGGCTCGGGTTCGGGCGGCGGTGGAGGACAATTCTCATAGCACATCAAGTGATATTCATAATTATTGATATAAATGGAACGAAGCCCTTTTTTCAGCGTATATATCTTATTACGCGGAACTTTGGCATGGAGTATGGAATCATATTTCTTCAGAATACAGCAGTTGGCTTTGTACTTGTCCTTATGCAGGTAGAATAATTTACCGGTCTGATCCAGATGTTGATAGTCGGCTGCAAAAATAAGGAGGCGCTCTTTCATCCGGACGCCTCTACCTGGTAATAGTAAGTATCGATGACCTGTATGCCCGGATCGTTCACTTCACGCAAACTGTGTTCGGACGATTGTCGGTCTTTCAGTTCTTCAATGTCCTGTTCCAGCCCTTTTATATTCAGCAGATACCTTCGGCACTTTTCTGAATGGCAGCATTCACCATCTCCTCTGCCGCCTCCATCTGATCCATCTCACTCCAAAGGCAATAGGACAGCAATGTACAGTCCGAAAGGCGGATAGTGTCCGATCCGTTCAGGAAAGCGGAAGCTTTCAGCAGCTTCACCATTTTCTTCCACCGGCGGTCCGACACATACAGAGGAGACGACACACCCCCCTCATTTTGTATCTGGAGGTTATATTGCTCTATCCGGTCTTTCAAGGCATGAATCACTTCGAAAATAGAGTAATGGATTTTAATGGCAGCCATCTCCTTTTCCCACCGGATGTATTCCTCATCGGTGATCTGCAGTTGCTCGTCCACCACCGGTTCCGTTTCATCCGTAGAGGAAATCATCCGGTCAAATTCTCCCATATCCTCAATGCCTCCCACCAGACAGCGAAGCAGGAAACGGTCCCACAAGGCCTCCAGTCCCTGTCCTTGGGCAGGCAGTTCATTGGAAGCGGCAATCAGCTTTCAGAGGAACACGGATGGAAACTGTCCGTTACGGTATATTTTTTCATTGATAATGGTGAGCAATGCATTCTGAATGGCCGGTCCGGCTTTCCATATCTCGTCCAGGAAAGCAATGGTGGCAGAAGGCAGATAGCCATCGACAATACGCTCATACGTATCTTCGTCTTTCAGTTTGGAAATGGAGACAGGGCCGAATATTTCGTCCGGCGTACTGAATCGTGACATCAGATATTCAAATGCGGAAGCGTTGCGGAATGCCAGTTTCAGCCGGCGCCCTACCATACTTTTAGCTACTCCCGGAGCCTAAAAGGAAAATGCTTTCCCCTGCCACAGCCGAAAGCAGAGCCAGAGCCACAATATGCTCCTTTTCAAAAACCCTTTCATTCAGTTGTTGTAACAGAGATGCTATACGAGGTTTCAATGTATTCATAAAAATTATCGACTAATGATGATCAACTAGTGGTGCATTAACCACCAACCACTCCTTGTTTCTTATGCAAATATCTGAAAAAAGGATGTATTTCTCATTAGAATGTATTTTTTCTTTTTGCAGAATTGCTGTTTTTTCATGATAGATTGGATAAGTTACAGTGACAAGGTTTATATCTTACACAAGCATGTAGTATTTTCTCCACTAAATTGCCTACCTTTGCAACTTCAACAACAAACAATGATTCCAAATGAAAACAAACTTGCTTTCCTCCGATAAAGACCCGATGGGAACTGCCATCGCCGATTATTTCCACCACAACAAAGCAGATAAGTTACGTGTATTTTCCTCACAGTTCGAGGAAGACGAAATACCCGTGAATCAATTATTCCGCCCTTATGACGAAATGCCGGAACTGGAACAGATTGCCTTACAAATGGCCGAAGGAAATACTCTGGACGTAGGAGCCGGAAGCGGCTGCCATGCACTGGCCTTGCAAGAGATGGGAAAAGAGGTATGCGCCATCGACATTTCCCCCCGTTCTGTAGAAGTAATGGAAAAAAGAGGGGTAAGGAATGTCCGTCAGATGAATCTTTTCGATCCGCATTTTCTAGAAACATTCGATACAATCCTCATGCTGATGAACGGATCGGGCATTATCGGGAAGTTGGAAAATATGGCAGCTTTCTTTCAAAAGATGAAACAACTGCTTCGCCCCGGGGGATGTATCTTGATGGATTCCAGTGATCTCCGTTATCTTTTTGAAGATGAGGACGGGAGTTTCCTGATTGATCTGGCAGGAGATTATTATGGCGAAATAGACTTCCGGATGCAATACAAAAATATAAAAGGAGATTCTTTCGACTGGCTTTATGTCGATTTTCAGACACTCAGCCTGTATGCTGCCGGGAATGGATTCGAGGCGGAGCTTATCAAAGAGGGGGAGCACTATGATTATTTAACCCGCCTTCGATGGAAGGGATGACACTTATAGAAAGATTCCGATAAACTTGTCGCATGATATTCAAATTCTTGGGGCAAGATGCTGCGTATCTTGCCCCAAGAAAAAAAATCAGCCATTGAACCGCCTACTATATCCAACAGCTCATTGGTAATTGCCTGTTGGCGGCTCTTATTGTACATCACCGTCAGATCCTGCAACAAATCATTCGCATTGTCTGTAGCAATCTGCATAGCCATAGTGCGGGCGGCATGTTCGGAAGCATTCGAATCCAGTAATACCGTGAACATCTTCATACGGAGTACCTTCGGGAGCAATTCCCCCATCACCACATCTACAGACGGTTCCACAATATAATCGGGTATCCTGCCTTTGTCCTCCTCTTTCTTCTCTTGTGTCAAGTCTATCGGAAGATAGGTTTCACGCGTCAGGACCTGTACTGCTGTAGAACGGAAATGGTTGTACAGCAACTCCACCTTGTCTATGTCACGATGCAGAAAGCGCCTCATCAAGTCCTCTGCCAAGGCGGCAGCTTCCTGATAGGAAGGTTTATCCGCCATATGCTGGAAATCGCCTTCGGCCTTGAATCCCAATTTCTTCACACCTTCCGCTACCTTCCGGCCTACCGGGTACAAAAGCACGTTCTCCATACCCAGGGACTTGTATTCATCCAGAATAACCGTCAGATGCCTGATGATATTTGCATTGAACCCGCCACACAGACTGGTATTGGAGGCAAACACGACGATAGCCACACGCTTCACTTCACGTTTCACAATGAAAGGAGACTCCACCTCACTATCCGCACTCAGAAAATTGGTCAGGATGTGATTCAGCCTTCGTTCGTAAGGAAGCATGTTTTCTATGGCAGCCTGCGCCTTATGCAACTTGGCAGAGGCTACCATCTTCATAGCCGAAGTAATTTTCCGCGTATTATTTACTGAGGCTATTCTTCCTTTTACTTCTTTCAGTGATGCCATGACTATTCGTTCACTTTAAATGGTTGAGCCGTATCAGCTGCTACTTTCTCTATAATTGCAGTTACATCATCATTTATCACACCGCTTGACAATACATCAAGCACATCTTTCTGATGGTCGGCACGCATCATTTCCAGGAATGATTTCTGGAAATCCTGCACCTTATGCAAGGGTACATCACGCAGCAAACTATGTGTACCACAATAAAGGATGGCTATTTGTTCTCCGACAGGCATCGGACTGTACTGCGGCTGTATCAGCAACTGGTTGTTCTTACGTCCCCGGTCGATAGCCATTGCCGTTACAGGATCCATATCACTGCTGAACTTGGAGAAAGCCTCCAGTTCGCGATATTGTGCCTGATCGATCTTCAATGTACCTGCCACCTTCTTCATGCTCTTGATCTGGGCACTACCTCCCACACGGGATACGGAAATACCCACATTGATAGCCGGACGGAAACCCTGGTTGAACAAATCGGTTTCAAGGAATATCTGACCGTCTGTAATGGAAATGACATTGGTTGGAATATACGCGGAAACATCACCTGCCTGTGTTTCGATAATAGGCAATGCAGTCAGTGAACCACCTGCCTTTACCTTGCCTTTCAAACTGGGTGGAAGGTCATTCATCTGTTCGGCCACTTCCTGCTGGTTGATAATCTTCGCCGCACGTTCCAACAATCGTGAATGCAGATAGAAGATATCACCCGGATATGCCTCACGACCGGAGGGACGACGCAGAATCAAGGATACTTCACGATAGGCTACGGCTTGCTTTGACAAGTCATCATACACTACCAAGGCATCCCGGCCGGTGTCACGGAAATACTCTCCGATAGCCGCTCCGGCAAACGGAGCAAAATACTGCAATGCAGCCGGATCGGCAGCAGTGGCAGCTACCACTATGGTATAATCCATCGCACCGCGTTCACGCAGCGTATTCACCAGACTGGCTACAGTGGAACCCTTCTGACCAATAGCTACATAAATGCAATATACAGGTTTTCCCGCTTCATAGTTGGATTTCTGATTCAAAATCGTATCTATAGCGATAGAGGTTTTTCCGGTCTGACGGTCCCCGATAATCAACTCACGTTGTCCACGCCCGATAGGAATCATGGCATCCACAGACTTCAGCCTGTCTGCAAAGGCTGGTTCACAGGCTGACGGAAGATCACTCCGGGAGCTTTACGCTCCAAAGGCATTTCGCACAGTTCCCCGCCAATCTGTCCGCGGCCATCCAATGGTACGCCTAACGGATCGATGACACGCCCTAACATACCTTCGCCCACATTAATAGAAGCAATGCGTTTGGTACGTTTCACCACCATTCCTTCCTTAATCTGATCAGTAGGACCTAGCAATACCGCACCTACATTGTCCTCCTCCAGGTTCATCACGATAGCCATGATACCGTTTTCAAACTCCAGCAACTCATTGGCTTCCGCGTTGCGCAGACCGTAAATACGTGCTACGCCATCGCTCACTTGCAGCACATTCCCCACCTCGTCAAATTGCAGGTGGGTGTCGATGCCTTTCAGCTGCTGAAGTAAAACTTCGGATACTTCGCTGGGTTTTATATTTTCAGACATAATCTTTTTTACATTAAAAATTGAAAATTAAAAAATTAAAGCCCGACCAGGTATTAACCTTAAATTAAAAACCAAAAGATACAAACTGATATACTTTTACTTTCTAACTTATAATTTTTAATTTTATACTATTCTTCTATTTTTAGCTATAAACTGTTGCTTTACCCGTTTTATCTGGTTAGCTACGCTCGCATCCAATCTGTAAGTTCCGATTTCAAAGATAAAACCACCTTCCAGTTTCGGATCTATTTTGGTTTTGAACTCTACAGTTCCATGAGTTTTCTCTACGACCAATGCCCGTATGCGGTTGACTACCTCTTCCGCCACCGGACAAACAGTCGTGATTTTACCGACGCTGATATTCTTCTGTTTCCGATAAAGGTCAATGTATGACATAATCATAAACTGCAAGAATTTCTCTCTTCGTTCCTCCAGTACCAATTCCACAAAGCGTTTCAATTCTTCGCTCACCTTACCTCCTCCGGCAGCTTCGCAAATCAGTTTCAACTTTGTTTCAGCAGGCAATACAGGATTATCCAATGCCTGTCGAAGTTCGGGGATTCTCGAGAAACTATCTGCCAATATTCCGGCTTCCTCATAAACAGTATCCTCTGTCCCCTTTTCGTCGGCATAGGCCAGCAAAGCCTTAGCATAACGCATTGAAATGACTCCTATATACATAACAATCAGTCTTTAGAAACAGTTAATTCATCCAGCAAACGGTCAATCATTTCCATTTGTTCTTTCTCATCATCGAGGTTCTTGCGCAAAACCTTCTCAGCAATGTCGACAGACAGTACAGCTACTTGGCGGCGGATGTCGCTGATAGCGCTGTCTTTTTCTGCCTGAATCTGCTTTTTCGCTTCATCCAGCAGTTTCTGTCCTTCAACCTGAGCCTGTGTTTTGGCTTCCTTCAGAATACGTTCGCGGGTTGCGACCGCTTCATTCAGGATGCGCGCCTGCTCCTCGTGAGCCTTAGCCAATATCATTTCACTGTCTGCTTTAATATTAGCCAATTGCTCATTGGCTTCACGTGCAGCAAGCAGTGACTTGTCTATATATTGTTTTCGCTCATCCACCATTCTGGTGATCACCGGAAAACCGTATTTTGCCAGAATGACAAAAACGATACCGAAAACGATGACCATCCAGAATAACAGACCGCTATCAGGTGTTAATAATGACATGCTAAATTAATTATAAGAACAAAGTTAATAAACAAACAATAATGGCGATCAGGGCCACACCTTCTACCAACGCGGCGATAATAATCATATTCATACGGATATCTCCTGCCGCCTCCGGCTGACGGGCAATTGCTCCATGGCAGAACCACCGATTTTACCGATACCGATACCTGCACCGATTACTGCAATAGCTGCTCCAAGTGCAGCACCTAATTTCCCTAAACCTGCCGCAGCAGCGGACTGTAATAAAACTGCTAGTAACATAATAGTTTGTTTTTGAATTAATTATTTAATTTATTTCATTTCTTTTTCTTCACGCATCTCTTCTGTACGGGACAACCCGATAAAGACCGCGGACAACATGGTAAATACGTATGCTTGAATAAATGCGACCAATAATTCCAGCGCAGTCATAAAGATTCCGAATGCCACAGCAACAAATCCCATGGAACCATTGATCAGAGGTCCCATATTCGCCGTAATAAAAATGATGGATATCAAACTGAGAATAGCAGCATGACCGGCCATCATATTGGCAAACAAACGGATCATCAATGCAAATGGCTTCGTAAAGATTCCGAAAATCTCAATAATCGGCATCATCGGGAACGGAGCCTTCAACCACCAAGGAACATCAGGCCATAGAATCTCTTTCCAATATTCCTTGTTCCCCCATAGATTCACAGCCAGGAACGTACAGATAGCCAGCACAAAGGTAACGGCAATATTACCTGTAATATTCGCACCGCCGGGGAAGAAAGGAATCAATCCCATCAGATTATTGATCAGGATAAAGAAGAAAGCCGTCAGCAGATAAGGTGCATAACGCTTATAATCCTTACCGATACAACCCTTTATCACATCATCATTGATTGCCAGGATACAAGCTTCCATCATGCCCACCATTCCTTTAGGAGCTTCCTTTTCTACTGGATGTTTTTGTACCAACGGGCACAACTCAACACTAGAATCACCAGAATGGCACTATTGACAAACAATCCGGTAACATTCTTTGTAATAGAGATATCCAAAGGTTTTACTTCGTTACCGCTAGCATCCTTTTCCACTATCTTACCTTTATATTCACCGTCTTTAGCAATGTACAGTCCTTCATACTCTCCGTTTCCTTCCTCAAACCTAGAAGAAAGAAAAAACGTGCCATCCTGTACTGCTTTTTACGATTACCGGCAGTGGTATAGCTATAGGTGTATCTCCTATGTCAGTGATATGCCATTCATACGAATCACCTATATGTCCGAAAACGATTTCATTTACGTCTACCTGCTGCTCTTTATAGTCAGTATCCGACTCTTCCCGGGCATTGGCTCCTTGCAGAAAAGCGATCAGCAACATTAAAACCGTTCCTATATATCGTAAACTTCTCATATTACTTATACTTGTACCTATTACTTTTATGTTTTATCTCAAAATGAAAAAGAAAGCGGGTTCAAAATCAGAAAGATAATATAGAATACCATGTAAGTTCCTATAAATGACAGAACTGATGTGCCACCGCCACTGCATAGACGGACATAA
>ENA-OQCN01001082-OQCN01001082.1-human-gut-metagenome-genome-assembly--contig:-NODE-1082-length-13880-cov-1.968152_pt1 | contig 13880 bp, 16 predicted proteins | sample MGYA00242497_ERZ504576 | MGnify/ENA primary metagenome ERZ504576 (study PRJEB26092, sample SAMD00036296) | human gut metagenome | host: Homo sapiens | study: EMG produced TPA metagenomics assembly of...
TTTACCGATAAATACAGTTCTTGTCATATCAGCACAGTATCCGTTGACCAGGCATCCCACATCCAGGACTACCGCATCGCCATAACTTCCTTTGGAATCGTCTGTTTCATGATGCGGATCTGCTGCATGGGCGCCGTACGCGATGATCGGCTCGAAGGAATGTCCCTGAGCACCGTTTTTCAGATAGATTTTCAGGAGTTCTTCTCCCAGCTCCGCTTCTGTCATTCCTTTGCTTACAAGCGGGATCAGTTCTTCAATACTGGTATCGTTACAGCGGGATGCCACACGCATCTTTTGCTGCTCTTCTTCTGTTTTGATCTGGCGGATATGATCTATGATCGTGGATGCATTACTATACGCATCTCCCACCTGAAGTTCCATCAGGCGAAGCAAGAACCGCGCCGGCCAGGTTTTGTCGATACCGATGGTTCCGCCTTTTCTCATATGGGAAGCCAGAACTTCCACACAGTCATCGGTATCATCAAAGTATACGACTTTGATTCCCAGTTTTTCTTCATCCTGCGGAAACAGCTTTCCGATCACCAGTACCGGCTTTTTTTCCACATCCAGTCGGAGAACCATCATACGTTCTCCACATGCATAATACTGTCCGGTCAGATAATACACAGCCATCGGATCTGTCACAAGAAACTGTTCCAGATTCATCTTGCGCATGTCTTCGATTACTTTTTCTATTCTCGTCATGTCCATTTTCATTCGTCCTTTCTTTTTGCACCCGGTTTTTCTTTTAAGTTTTCCCGGTGCACCCGTGTTTCTCACGGTCTCTGCCCTGCATTATACACCTGTTTATTTCCATATACCATACTATTTTGTCAGTTCCGTTTATTCTCCGTACACTTTGCAAATTCTAATATTTCATCTTATACAGGATTATTTTTTTTACTTTTCACTAAAATAATCTGTTTTATATCAGGAAAAAGGCGAAAAAGCCTTTTAAAAACTTTTCGCCTCTTGCAATCACTCATTTATTTTATGACAGCGGAATATACGCATGATACAGTTGGTCATTTCCTTTTGCTACCGGTCCGGCTTCTTCGTACCAGTTGTATTCTACTTCTTCCTCTTCGTCTCCCCACACTTCCGGGCAGTCGGTTTCTTCCCAGTCTAACGGGATTTTGTGATGATCCTGCCGGGATGCTTTTAACATAAGCTGGCGCAGTTCTTCGTTTTCTTCTGCTGTCAGCACTCCCGGTTTTGCTGAGACAAACAGAGAGGTTCCGGACTCTGCAACAACATCCGCCCACTGACGGTTCAGGCTCCACGGGATGGAACCCGTAATACCTACGCAGTCCGCATCCACATCAAAAAATGTTCGATGCTGTGGCAGACAGAATGCCAGGGTGTTGACTCCCATTTTCTTTGTTCTCTCCCAGGTGATACCGCTGGTATCGTCTCCGGTTCGCTGCAGCTGCATCAGACCTGCCCCCAGATGGCCGATGGTATTACAGCCCATGATCAGAGTATGGTGCTTTTTCGCAGCCTCATAAATTGCCTGGTACAGTCCGGTTACAATCTCCGCACTGGTCTTTGAAGTATCGTAAAATTGCCATCCGTCCTCTGTCGGGAACGGGTTCATCTCCACGCCCCACCTTCCGAAGATATCAAAAGTGGTAAAATCATGTTTGATCAGTGTATAACCCCAGTTACAGATCCTTTCCACATCCTCCTGAATATAGGAAAGGACTCCCGGATGGGAAGGATCCAGACAATCGTTATGGGATAATCTCCACTCCTGAAGAATCGTCTCTTCTTCATTCAATAAGAATCGAACCCAGATGCCAGGGCGTACGCCTTTTTCTTCCAGTTTTTTGCCAGTGCACCCATATCAGGGAATTTTATATTTCCTTTTTTCCATGGTCCACCATTGTACTCATCCAGGCGATGATGTTCCTGCCAGCAGTCATCGATCACCATGTACGGTGGATTGTCCACGCCTTTGGTCAATTCCACGATATAGTCGGTATCCTGCAGAATCTCTTCTTCTGAACTGTCTCCATAAGCATAATACCAGTTATTACTTCCATAAACCGGATAGTCCGGGAAGATCGGATCGGTACACATGACTTTGCAAAACTCTCTGGCACTCTCGAAAGTCCCCATTCCTTCAGTTTGCATCGCTACGATCTGAGCAGCCCGAAGTTTTCTACCGGAAAGCTGCACACCGGTACCACCACAGCGCACATCCATCACCAGTGTAATTCCACGGGGATCTGCCTGCCAGAAACACATGCGGAAGGTCTTACCTTTACCCCATATCCTGTCACAGTTTCTCCGACCGCTGCCAGAAAATACCACGGCATAAAACGGCTGCCGCTGACACCTTTCCAGTCCACATCCCCGTATGTTCTCTCCCAGGAACCGCCAAGGATCCGCGATTTCTTATTGACCGGGGTGTTCCAGCGAAGTTTGATCGTTTTTACTTTTGTCTGATCTGCGGTCAGCCAGACTTCTTCTGCTTCCGGTGTGGTTTCATATGTTACAACAACATCTTCTTTTTCTGTTTTCTGTGCATCCTTCTCCCCGATCCAGCTGCCATCTTCTGTCTCTACAGTAATAAACGAAGGAATTCCTAATCTGTATTGTTTTTGCATAATCCTGTCTCTCCTTTTTCCTTCAGTAAGTTTTCAGGCTGACACTAACGTGCTGTTTAAAAATTTTTATCAATCCACTTTCTTAATTGTATACAGTAAGGAAGCAAAATCTCCACCCTTTTTATTCAGCTCCTGTCTGTCGACCGGGATACCTGCACGCATCAGTTCATCCCCGTATGCTTCATATGTTTTTACCTGATTTCCTTCTGTATCGTAACCGTAGCGTTTTGCCAGTTCTGTGTCGAAAGATGAGACGGGGTCAGATCACAGCTTACCTGATATTTTGCATCCGAATCCAGACCTTCCAGTTTCAGGCGCAGCCAGGATGCATTGACTTTGTTCAGTCTCTGGTACAGTGCCGCCACTGCCTGTGTCTTATCCTGAGAAACAACCATCCATGCCGTCTCATTTCCTTCAAACGGATTCAACAGACGGTAGAAATCGCCGTCTACCTGGATCAGTTCCCGGTATTCTTTCATAAATGCAATTTGTTTTTTAACACTTGCCATCTCCGCATCACTGAGCAGATTCAGATCCAATTCATAACCGAAAGTTCCAAAGTAAGCGACATTCGCTCTTGTCTCGATCGGTGTCGTACGGTATAACTGATGGTTCGGTACCGCAGATACATGAGATCCCATGCTGACGATCGGATATACATAAGAAGTACCGTACTGAATCTTGGTTCTCTCACTGGCATCGGTATCATCACTGGTCCATGTTTGTGGTGCAAAATACAGCATGGCAGGATCAAATCTTGCGCCACCGCTTGCACAGGACTCAAACAGGATCCCCGGGAATTCTGTGGTCAGTCTAGTATACAGATCATACACACCTAAAATATATTTGTGCATCACTTTACCCTGCTGGGACGGTTCGGTTCCTTTACTGTAAGGCTCCGTCATATAACGATTCATATCCCATTTAATATAGGAAATCGAGGATTCACGGATCACTTTTGCAACCATCTCATAAATATAGTCAACCACTTCTTTTTTCGAAATCCAGAACAACTGATGTCTTGCATGCGACTCAAAACGTTCCGGTGCACTGATGATCCAATCCGGATGTGCACGGTAAAGATCACTGTCTTTGTTGACCATCTCCAGTTCTACCCACAGACCAAATTTCAGTCCCAGTTCTTCTACTTTTCTGGACAGACCACTGATGCCGGATGGCAGTTTTTCCAGATTGACATACCAGTCACCCAGTCCACGGTAGTCATCGTTTCTCGCACCAAACCAGCCGTCATCCAGAACAAAGAGTTCCACACCTGCTTCTTTCGCTTTTTTCGCAATATTCAGAATTTTTTCTTCATCAAAATCAAAATAAGTTGCTTCCCAGTTGTTTAACAGGATCGGGCGTGCCTGGTCTCTCCAGGTTCCGTGCATCAGACGTTTCCGGTAGATTCTGTGATATGTCTGGCTCATCTTATTCAGACCCTGATCGCTGTAAACCATAACTACTTCCGGTGTCTGGAAGGATTCTCCCTGTGTCAGTTCCCAGCTGAAGTCTTCCGGATTGATTCCCATCATCACACGGGTCATATCAAAAGTGGAGACTTCTACCTGTCCCAGATGGTTGCCGCTGTATACCAGGCTGAAGCCGTATACTTCGCCCTGATTTTCCGTGGTATGCGGACGTTTCAGTGCCAGGAACGGATTCTGCTCCGCGCCGCTGCAGGTACCGTTTAAGCTCTGGATGCTCTGGATACCCATTTCCAGTTTTCTGTTCTTCACATAACGCTCTCTTGCCCAGCCGCCGGAAAGCTGTACCATCTCATAATCCATATCATTGAATTCCACACTGGCACTCATGATCTTGTCCAGAACGATCTTCTCACTTCCTTTGTGGCAGATCTTTGCATTTCTTGTGAGCACCGGATACTCTTCGTAGATTGTATAAGAAAGGATCAGGTCAGTATCCATCACTGCATCGTGAAGAGTGACTTCCAGGGTCTGCGCCTCATCTTCATTTTCCACATAAGTAGCTGGCAGCGGAAGAATGTCTTTCTTTCCGTTATAAATTTCATGGGATGCATAGGTAAAGTTCACGATCCGGCTTCCGTTCTCCTGTACGATCGTCAGTGCCGGGCTTCTGTAATCACCGGTTCCATAAGTCGGGAATTCCTGTTTTGTATACTGCATGGAAAGGATACCCGGTTCCGGAACATTGATGGACATCTGGGAACGCATACACTCTTCATGAAGGTAGGTAAAATCTTCCCGGTCATGAATTCTCTTTCCATAATATAACTGCTCTAACTGCTCATTTTCCATGATACGGATGATATAACTTACTTCGTTGTTATACAGATGAAAACATCTGCTCTCTTTGTGGAATACAATTGCCATTTTCTTCTCCTTTCAAACCAAGCCGGCGCACAGATCCGTCATGCCGGCTTGGTTGTCACCTTATCTTTATTGTAACTCACTTTATTTTTCTTTTATTCTATACCCCGAGAATCTTCCGCAGCTCATTGTGCGGCCGTTCCGCATTTCTCTGGTAAATATCCACATAGTTCCAGTCGCTGCTTCTGTCGCAGAATGCCGGGTAGAGGAATCCACACTCCGGCTGTCCCGGTTCATAGTCGCCGCTGACCGGGGCGAAGATGCAGATCAGATATTCGTAGACTTCTTCTGACTCTCCCACCCGCTCACGATCTGCTGCTTTCACCGGGATATCGTAGCGGTCATGGAACATATACACGGCATAATCTCCGCAGGAACGATACTCTTCCCCTGCAATCTCATAAAAGGTATCCATCAGTGCATCATTTTTCAGTCCGCTGTTCCTGATCCCGTTTAACAGCTGCCACATCGTTCCGGCTGTCATCTGTTCTTTCGGAAACCGGTACCGTTTCAGGTTGACATTAGTTTCCGAAAACGGGACTGTTTTTGCCAGTGCCAGATTTTTCTCCTTATCTGCCGGAGATAATTTCAGAAAATTAGTATTAAAGGTTCCGTCCACATACCCTTCCCGATCCATGTAAGCTCCCGCGATCCGTGTCATCGAGGATCGTTTTACTGTCATCCTCCGGGTCAGTTCCAGCATATCTTCTCTGTTAATCCGCATAATTTTCTCTCCGTCTGCTTCTTATTTCGTGATTTCATCACTCCATAATTTCGCCGTTCGTCAAGAGTGAGCAAGCTCCCTCTGACTCTCTTGCGCTCATTATATCATGATTCGCACCTTCGGTGCTTGACGCTGCTTTCGCAGCTATCATGATCCACATTCGCCGCTCCCGATGAACAAACTTCGTTTGTTCCCGCTCGCTAACACTCATTATATCATATACAGCATCACCATCAGTGGCATCGTTACGATGCACACCAGGGTGGTAAATACATTGATCGAGCTTGCATACGCAGCATCTCTTTTGTAAAGCTGAGCCATCTGTGTGATCGTTACCGCCGTCGGCGCAATTACTGCCAGCAGGCTGATCAACAGGATCGTTTTTGCATTCTCCATCGGGATCAGCGGTGCCGCCAGTTTCAGGCACAGGGTAATGATTCCCGGCACTACGATCATTTTCAAAAATACGATACCATAGATTCTCCGTTTTCCAAAGACCAGCTTCCAGTCCACACCTGCTAAAAGCATGCCGATCATCACCATACTGATCGGACCGATCATACCCGCAAGGGATGAAGTCATAGAATCAATAATCTTCGGCAGATGGATATTACACAGGAAAAATACCAGTCCTGTCAGAATCGCGATCAGATTGATATTCTGCACAATCTTCTTCAGGTTTACCTGGCGCTGTCCCTGCATCAGGGACTGTCCGTGAGTCCATACAATGATCGTCTGTACGCACAAAAAACCACTGGCATAGATTACCCATTCCTCCCCCAGGATGGACGTGACCAGCGGCAGGATCAGATTACCTGCATTGGAATAAATCAGAGACGCGTCTCCACTTCATCCATTTTCAGAAGTTTTCTCAGGATTCCACAGACTACAAACAGCACCACATGGATCAGAATCGCCACAGCAACGGCAAGCAGAAAACCATTTCTTATCTTTGTGGAATATTCAATCTGAAAAGCATGGATCGTCACGCAGGGCAAAACCAGATAAATCGTCACCATGGAAAGTACCCTGCTGTCCTCTGTCTTTACGATTCCAAGCTTCACGATCAGAAAACCAAGTCCCATAATCAAAAACAATACAGCGATCTGCTGCATCAGCAATAAAGCAATCACTTTTTCATCCCCCATTATCTTTCCTGTGCTTATTATAAATCTCCTGACTACTTCCTACAATATATTTTTTACCATCCTGTCTTTTTTCTGTCAAATTCTTCCGTTGTGTGCTATGATGCTTATAATTATAAATGGTTACTGTTCACTCCGTTCCCGGTAACACGCTTCGCTGGATATTATATTCCATGCAATACATGACAAACAGAAAGTGAGATTTCTTTATGACATTACCAAACGAATCTTCTTCCTCACACGGGGCGAGAAAACAAAATACAGACTGGCAGAATCCATGAAGGAATGTATGTGTCACACCCCGGTAGATGCCATCACTGTCCGCCAGATCACAGAGAACTGCGGTCTGACCAGACAGACCTTTTACCGGAACTTCATGGACAAATTTGATCTCATCAACTGGTACTTTGATAAATTACTGATCAAATCCTTTGAATACATGGGACAGGGAAAAACTGTGCAGGAAGGGTTACAGTTGAAATTCTCCTATATTGGGGAAGAAAAAGAATTTTTCCGTGCCGCCTTCCGTTATGACCGGCAGAACTCCCTGCGGGAACATGATTTTCAGCTGATCTTCCGCTTTTATCAGGATCTGATCCAGTTAAAGACCGGCGCTCCGGCATCCGATGATATCCGGTTTCTCCTTGAGATGTACTGCCACGGATCAATCTCCATGACTATCGAATGGGTACTCTCCGGCATGGCAACCTCCCCGGAAGACCTGGCACGCCTGATGGTGGAAGCCATGCCTGCGAAACTTGCAGACCTTTTTGCCTCTTTCGGCATTCTGACGGAATAAAACAAAAATTTCTTATCAAAATGTTACATTTGCCAAATTCTGTAACTTTCTTTTTTTCAAAAACATTGTTAATATAATCACAAAAGAACGGAACATCCGGAAAACGGTGATTCCCAGAAGAAAAGGAGTGTTTGTATTATGGCAAATCGTATCATGTTAAATCAGACTTCTTATCACGGAGCAGGTGCTATTCAGGAAATCGTTAATGAAGCAAAAGCACATGGATTTAAAAAGGCGTTCGTATGCTCCGACCCGGATCTGGTAAAATTCAATGTAACCTCAAAAGTTACCGAACTGTTAAAAGAAAACGGTCTGGACTATGAACTTTACAGCGACATCAAACCGAATCCAACCATCGAAAATGTACAGCACGGCGTACAGTCCTTCAAGGATTCCGGTGCTGATTATCTGATCGCTATCGGCGGTGGTTCCTCCATGGATACTTCCAAAGCATCGGTATTATCATCGCGAACCCGGAATTTGAAGATGTCAGAAGTCTCGAAGGTGTGGCTCCGACCAAAAAACCTTGCGTACCGATCATCGCCGTACCTACCACAGCCGGAACTGCTGCGGAAGTAACCATCAACTATGTTGTTACTGATGTGGAAAGAAAACGTAAATTTGTATGTGTTGACCCACACGACATGCCGATCATCGCTGTTGTTGACCCGGAAATGATGTCCTCCATGCCAAAAGGACTGACCGCTTCCACCGGTATGGATGCTCTGACCCATGCCATCGAAGGTTACACCACAAAAGCTGCATGGGAAATGACCGATATGTTCCATCTGAAAGCCATCGAAATCATCTCCCGATCTCTCCGCGGTGCTGTTGAAAACACCAAAGAAGGCCGTGAAGGAATGGCTCTTGGACAGTATATCGCAGGTATGGGATTCTCCAACGTAGGTCTGGGAATCGCTCATTCCATGGCTCATACTCTTGGTGCTGTTTATGATACCCCACATGGTGTTGCCTGCGCTATGATGCTGCCGATTGTTATGGAATACAACCAGGAATGCACCGGCGAGAAGTATCGTGAGATCGCACGTGCTATGGGTGTGAAAGATGTCGATGATATGACACAGGAAGAATACAGAAAAGCCGCTATCGATGCTGTCAAAAAACTGTCCGCTGATGTGGGAATCCCATCTGTTCTCGACGCAGTTAAAGAAGACGATCTGCAGTTCCTTGCAGAATCTGCCCACGCAGATGCCTGCGCACCGGGTAACCCAAAAGATGCCAGTGTGGAAGATCTGAAAGACCTGTTCCGTAAGATCATGAAATAAGCAACATTTATTAAACTCTGCAAAAAAGAGGAAGTCTCCGATATGAGCTTCCTCTTTTTTATTTATCCGGCTTCCCGGATCTTTTTCAGAAATTCCTCCACCGGGAGTGGTCTGGAAAAATAATATCCCTGAATCATATCCACGCCCCACGCTTCCAGAAGTTCCACCTCTTCCTGCTCTTCTACTCCTTCTGCCACGATCGCATATCCCTGTTGCCGGAGAATCGTTACAATGTTACGATAAAACTCTCCTGCTACCTTATGCTGACGGATACCATTTAACATGGAGCGATCCATCTTGATACACTGGAACGGCAATTTCAGTACCGCATTCAGATTGGCATATCCGGAACCAAAATCATCCATGCACAGGCCTATACCATCTTTTACAAAGACTTCCACCGCCTCATACACCTCTTCTTTGTATTCTGTCGCAACGGTCTCTGTGATCTCAAACTGAAAAAACGACGGCTCCAATCCATGTTCCCGGATAATTTCCAGCAATTGTCCGATATATCCTTTCTTCAGAAGCTGGGCCGGTGAAAGATTGTACTTGATATTTTTCAGCTGCTGCATGATTTCTGGACATTTTTGGACCATCCGGCACACTTTTCGGAACTGCTGCAGGCCAATCTCATTGATTTGTCCATTCTGCTCAGCAATCCGTATAAATATTTCCGGAGATATCGGTCCGAGACCAGGGTGATGCAGCCGGCTGAGTGCTTCTGCCGTAACAAATCTCTTTTCCCTGATCGAATAAACCGGCTGATAATATACTTCAAACAAATCTTCTTCTATCGCTCTGTAAAGATATGCTTCAATTGTTTTTTGCCGGAGAAATCCGTGCTTCACGTATTCGTCCCCCCGGACCAGCAATGTTTCCTGAGTTCTCGGAACTAGTGCCGTCAGATATTCTACATAATTCAGGAGATTTTCACTGCCAAGCTGATTCCCGTATGCTATTCCGCAGATTGCTGCTGAAAACAGAATTTCTTCCCCTTCCATGCAATCGGATGAGAAAAATACTGCAGCAGCTTCTGCAATACTGCTTCGTATTCTTCAAAAGAGTACATTCCGATCAGTATCCTTTTCCCACTGATTCTGTAAACATAGGGACTTTCCGTAAACTCCCGTATCTGCCCTGCTATCTTTTTCAAAAAACGATCTGTCCATGGAACCCCGTAAATGGTATTCAGCTGTTTCAGCTGCCGGAGATCAACAACTGCCACATGAATATCCCGTTTGCGTCTGCACTGTTCTTCTGCCCACTCCTGAAAACATTGCATATCCAAAAGTCCTGTCAGATTATCGGTATACACATACGGGTTCTGAAAAGCAAGCAGCAGAACCATCAGACAAAGTGCTATAGCAAATCCGGTCAGCAGAACTTCCTGATAAAATCCCTGCAACAGCACACAGCTGACCATAATAAAAAGAATTTCCCAGATTATACCAAATTTTCGTTTTCCCAGTTTCTGATAATTTCGGATGCTTTCCCCACCGATCACCAGACCATACCAGACAGCCTGCATATACATCATAAGATACAGCGGCCCCTGATATATGCTCCGTTCGCTGTGACAGAAAATAAAAGACCTGTCTGAAAATTACCCATGACCAGCACCGTAAGCACCACGGTTGGCAAAAGCAACAGACAACGTATCCCCGATAATTTTTCTTCCACTGATCCTCCTGCCAGTGCCAGTGTATACAGATAAAGAACCGGTGGAATCAGCAGCTGGCACAGATAAAACAGCAATAAAATCACATAAAGCATTCTGGCGAATTCCGGACGACTGTTGTCAATAACAACTGTACTGACCATATCCAGTAGAATATCTCCGATTCCAAGCATCATAAAAATCTGAAATGTTTTTTCTGTCTTGTTACCTGCATACTGTCGTTGTTTCATAAAATGATGCCATAAGACAATCAGAAAGATCAGTGCTGCCACTAAAAAATCCATATTATATCTCATAGTGGGTACCTTCCTCTTGTACTTCTTCTCTTTTGTACCAGCTTATTGCTGTACATATTCTGATCCGCCTCGAACTTCCAGTCACTGATACTCTTTCTCATCCCCCGACTGTCCTGTAACCAGCTGAATCCCCGGGCTACTGACAGCTTCTGGTCATTGGAACGATTATATTCTTCTACCGCTGCATCCAGTCTGCGGGAAAGTTCTTCTTCGGATATTTTTATTTCCGGAAGAATCGCGCAAAACTCGTCTCCTCCTATCCGAAAACAATATCCGAGACTTCCATACGCTTTCTGGATACTCTGTGCTGCTCCAATCAGAAGTTCATCTCCGGCTCCGTGTCCATAAATATCATTTATCTGTTTCAGATGATTCATATCCATAAATATCAGCACTGCATTTTTCCAATTACAGATACCATCTTCAAGATCCTCTAAAATTTTTTCATAGGCGTACCGGTTTTTCATACCGGTCATCTGATCTTCCTGTGCCAGTTTTTTATATACCTCTGCTTCCGTCCGGAAACGCATATTTTCCACCATAGTCTTGCCAAGGCTCCACAGAAGAACAGATACAAAAACGACAATTCCCGCTTCGAAAATCAGATCGTATCCGGTAATTCCGAAAAACCAGTATAACACCAAGGTTCCCACGCCGACAAAAGCCAGAGCACCGAATGCATGAAGATCGAATATATCTGCCTGTTTTTCACTGCCTTGTATTCCCGGTATAAAAGAACACTCAGAAGGATACATCCACCCACAAGAAGCAGATGAGTAATCATCAGCATGTTGATAAGCTGAATATGAAACCAGTAGGTGCAGATACTTTGCAAAATCACATTCAGATAAAACAGAGCAATCAGCACCGATATGCTTTTATACTTCTGCATTCCTTCTGTCTCCCGCACAAACCGGATAACCGGAACACTCATAAGCATAAACGCATAAAAAGATATTTCATTGATCGCCGGTGAATAATGACTCAGATACTGCATCAGCGAAGAGTCTGTCACGCACCAGATGCCACATAAGAGCAGAAACAATCCCACACTGGCAAACCGTCGTTCTGTCATTTTCCGTGCGCGAAGATACGCATAGATTCCGATTGCGAAAATGCCCAGTACCAGCATACCCAGAACGATCACAAACACAGGAGCCGCATTCATGATCTGAAATCTGAAAATAGCTTCGCTGCTCCCCATATATACCGGTGTCAGTTTACACACTCCACTTTCCGGCACAGTATACAGAAAGCACAGCTGACTGCTTTTGTGTAACGCCGGCAATGTCACGCGGCATTCCAGTTTTCTTGCCATCTGCAGGTTTCTTTTAAATCCGTAATCGCGATACTGATAAATTGTTTTTCCATCCATCTGGATCTGCAGGTGATATGGTGCTCCCCAGGTAAGAAGAACCATATCTCTGTTCTCATCCGTCACTGTATCGTTATACAATTCCAGTACTGTTCCCGGATCTTCCTGAAGTGTTGTCGGAAGAGTCACTTCTGTTCTTTCCCCGTCTTTCAGATAATACCATCCCTCGCTCAGATTCCGGATTTTCTGAGTTTCCCCTCTGCCAGTCATCTCTGTTTCTTTTCCAATTACCAGAATCATCAGAACAAACATCAGAAACAGACATGCCGGAAAGATTCTCTTTTTTTGCATATATTTTTGCATCTTTCCCTCTCCATATGAAAAAATCCCCTGAATCACATCTCTGGATTCAGGGATTTTTAGTATTCCCCATTCACGACAAAACGTTCAGCTATCAAAATCTGTCTCAAAAACTCCTTCCGGTGTCTTCATCGTCAGAATTCCCAGATTAAAGTTATCATCAGAAACAGTGATATGATACTCAAATACCACATCTTCCTCAAATTTGGAAAGTACCAGATACGTTCCGTTTTCTTTCCCTTCGATCTGATCACAGATATCATCATAGACCCGTTCCCCGGATATTTCTCTCGGATATCCGGAAGCTTTGATTTTTTCTTCGATTGCCTGATATAATTCTTCCATGCTTTTTCTCCATCTTTTGCCAGAGCGTATCTGAAAAAGGCTCTAGATTGCCATCATCATGCCTGTTCCAGATCAGGATCTTTAATCTTTTGTTCCTGCATCATGCAGAAAATTGTCTTCCAGTAATGTTTTTTCACTTCATCGCAGATTTTTCCGGGTTGCCTTCCTTACAGCTTTCAGAATCGCAATATGATTGTCGTACTGGTTTGCCAGAATCTTTTCTTTTTCGTTTACCAGTTCGTACCCTGCCAGCAGATTTCCATAGTACAGTTCTTTCCACGCTTTGGCAAGTCTCGGAAGTCCGGACATCAACACCAGCTGCTCATGAAAGCAGTTGTCGTATTCAAAAACGCTCTCGAACTCTTCTGTTGGAATTTTTCTCATTCGTTCCAGAATCTCTTCCATTTTCTGTATCGTTTCCCCTGGTATTTTCCCGTTCAGGAACCGCACGCTGACGGCCTCATAGTTGGTACGAAGCAGATATACTTCATAGGAATCCCAGAAAGAAAATGTCCGCACGGAACATCCTACATTTCTGGTATACTCTACGATTCCTTCGTTTTCCAGCTGGCGCAGTGCTCCCTGATTGGCCCCCGGCTGGTCTGTAATTCGTGTGCCAGTTCCATTTCCACGATCCGCTCCCCAGGGCGTATCTGATGATTCATGATCTTGGTCCGGATTGCATTCACTACACTTTCTCTTAATGTTTGGTATAATAATTCGCTCATGTATCTTCCTGTCTTACTTTATTATCTTACCACGAAATATTTTATCTGAATTTCCGGGCACTGTAAAGTATTTCTTTTCGTAACTGTTCAGTACCTTCACAGTTACGAGCCAAAATGCATTTAAAATCACCTTCGGTGATGGCATTTTGGCTTGTATGCCTCGGGATTTTGGCATATTCATGCCAAAAACACCTCGCGGTACAGTAGCTACTGAACAGTTACTTCTTTTCTATTTAAC
>ENA-OQCN01001083-OQCN01001083.1-human-gut-metagenome-genome-assembly--contig:-NODE-1083-length-13875-cov-1.536442_pt1 | contig 13875 bp, 27 predicted proteins | sample MGYA00242497_ERZ504576 | MGnify/ENA primary metagenome ERZ504576 (study PRJEB26092, sample SAMD00036296) | human gut metagenome | host: Homo sapiens | study: EMG produced TPA metagenomics assembly of...
AAAACTTAGACAAACTACAAAATGTAGTGATATCATTTATTTAAAATAAACTACATTTTGTAGTTGCTTTTGTGAGGTGATTTTTATATGAAACGAAATCTCTTAAAATTATTGCGTGGAGACAAAACACAAAATGAAATGGCTAACATCTATGGTGTTACCCAACAAACATGGTTTTCATGGGAAACTGGTCGAACTGTACCTAACAACGAAACAATGTTAAAAATGGAAAAAGATTTTTCTATTCCTATGGAGGTTATTTTTTTTGACTCTTTCAACTACAAAATCAAGTAATTTTGTTGATTGAGAAAATATGTAGAGTTTTTTGTTAATTATGTATTAATGTACACCAATAAAACTAATGTATAGCAAGAGCCACGACAGATATGCACTCTAAAAGTAAAAAATAAATGCAAATTCTTTATAATCGTTAAATCATCTTAATAATTTTCCATTGGTATATATATGTATTTGTCGTGGTTCTTGGTGTGCATTAAGTAATAGGAAGTGAGAATTTGTGTTTAATAAAGCATGGTTTTTAAATCGAATAAGTATCAAAGTTAAAAACTAAAAGAAAAAAAAGCCAGTAATTTATAACAGTAATGAACTTATTAGTAAAGAAATTAGTGAATATTATGCGAAGAAAAAAGAAAGATCCTAATATAACGCTTGAAGAACTTTTTAATGATAGGTGTTATGGAATCATGGGATAGAGCTTATAAAAAAACAAAACGACAAGTAGAAGAAACAAAACGAGTAAATGAGATTTTAGATTGTATAGTATTTGTAGGATTTGTCGTTTTAATAATAGGATTGATTATTCGTTTATTAGATTGAATAGAATAATAAATTTAGTAATAAAAAATAGTATGTAGCATAAGTCCAGCAACAAAAAAGACAATTGAATATAGTGATGATGTTATTAATGACTGTGAAAAGACCTGAATATATTAGTTTTGATAAACCTTATCGTTGCTGGACGTATGGTGCATATTATAAAGCACCATATCTAATTAAATAGATAATCCATATTAAATTATCGTAAATTCCAGTTTATTGATGAAAAATTTAAATAAATGGCGGTATGTATTTAATTAGATAAAGTTAATGAAGTAATAATCGATCGAAAGAAGGTGAATTTATGTTAAGTGCAAATGCAGTTATTTATGAATTGCAAAATGCTTTAAACATGGCTACAGAGTATATCAAGAAACAAGATGCAGAAATAAAAGCATTGAAGGAAGTCGGCAGTATACGAGATATGGCTAAGAGTAAGAATGTGAAAATATCTGAAGCTGGTTTAGTAAGTGTAAATGGAACAGCTTCTTTATTAGGAATATCTCCTAGTACAGTAAGAGCTATGTTAGAAGCACACGAATTGCCAGATGTGAAAACAAGAGGTAGAAGACAGGTGCATATTGATGATATTGAGCAATATATCAATAATCAAAGACGTAAGGCAATTTAATTATAAGTGAATATGAGGTGGTATATGTGAGTGATGATAAATTATATCAAGATACTGTAAAAACTATCATTATAACACCATACCAAAAATTGAGAGAACGAAAAGGTTGGACACTTCAGGTAGCAGCAGATTTTTTACAAATTGGTGCTACAACACTAAATCGCTATGAAACAAAAAAAGCCCCTATACCAAAGAAAATCATCAAACAAATGGACGATTTGTATGGTTGTAAGGGCAAGTTAATAGAATATTGGTGGAAAAGTGAATTGTCTAGTTCTAAGAAGTTTAAGTTAAAATTGGAAACCATAATAAGAAAGATGGTGAGTATATAAATGTTGAAAAGATGGTATAGATATCGTAGGATTTTAGGAATTTTGGCGGTAGGAAGTATCGGTCTTATCGGTTTAGGAGCGGTAGATGAAAATAAGCTGTAGAAGAAATTTATATAGTTCAACCAGGAGATACTCTGTGGTCGGTAGCTAGTAAGAATATTACTGATGAAGAAAATATTTTAGCTTATATGAATGAAATGAAAAAAGCCAATCCACATATCAAAACAGATTTGCAGATTGGCGAAAAGTTACTAATAAAAAAATACAAATAAAATAATAATTGACTGTATAAATAATATAACATAAATATAAAAATAATCAACCGAGAAAATCCGAGAAAATCCGAATAAATACGGGTTAGTCCGAGAAATTCCGAATAAATCCGAGTATTTCCGAGCTAATCCGTATATTTCCGAATAAATCCGAGAAAATCCGAGGAAAAAATGAGTAGATTACAAGTATTTATTTTGGCTGAATTGAATGTAGCACAAGCATTTAAGAAAGTACGTGGAATAACAGTCAAAGAACTTGCTGATAGAATACCGATAAAAAGCCCTGTAGATACTGTGTATAGAAATATAAAGATTTTGATTGATGAAGGTTTTGTAGAGAAAGGTATTAAAGTTGGAAAATCTGACAGTTATTACATTACTGAAGCTGGTATAGTTGCATTAAAAAAGAAAAAATTAGGGCTGGTTAGATATATAACCAGCCTTTTTACAAACAAAGGAGAATTTTATGAGTATAAAAGATAAGGTTTTTTATATTGGCATAGGTCAAGGTGGTGGCAATTTAGCTCAAGGATTGGAAAATAAAGGGATATCCTACACTAGCTATTAATACAAGTAAAGAAGATTTGAATACACTGACTATCAAGCATAAATATCATATTGTTGGTGGTGAAGGCTGTAGCAAAGATAGAAGTATTGGTCGTGATTTGATAAGAAAAGACTTTCCTAATATAAGTACACAGATAAAAAACCATGCAGGTGATGCAGAAATAATATTTGTAGGATATACAAGTGGTGGCGGTACTGGTAGCAGTCAAGGCCCAGTATTGGTGGATATACTTACTATGCACCCAGATTATAAAGACAAAATCATTTGTAGTGTGGTTATTTTGCCATCAAATAAAGAAAGTATACAAGCAAATTCAAATGCTTATTGTTGTTTTAAAGAAATTAGCAATATTCAAAGAGGTGGAGCTTGTTTCGTACTAGATAATGAGGAGTTTAAAGATAAATATATGATAAATAAAGAATTTGTCGCTTATTTAGATGAATTTTTGCATATACCAGCTACAGATAAATCTATAAAAGGGAATATTGATTTTTCAGAAATAAAGAAAGTATTATCTGCACATAATATGGCGGTGATGATAGCTGTTCCTGAAGGTGAAAATACAGTGGCTAGATTATTAGATAGTCTACAGAATAATAGTATCTTTGCTAAAAGGGAACAAGATAATATTTTACAATATACAGCTCTTTCACTTGCAGATGAACGATTAAACCCTGAAGAAGTAAATCAAGATTTGCAAAAAGCCATTGGTACTCCTATAGATAATTTCACTACATTTAATAAACGTAGTCGTAATTTTTATATGTATTAGTGGTCTTACTTATCCAAAGACAAGATTAAAAGATATTGAAGAATTGATTTCTAATAGTAAAGACGCTGTGATGAAAAGCAAGGAAACATCTCTTGAATTAAATGCAGATATGAGTTTTTTTACAAACTTCATCAAAAAAGAAGAAAAAGAATATAAAGAAGAAAGTCTAGAATCTATTGGGATAAATATATGCTCTGACAATCCGAGTAATCCGAACAAGTCCGAGCATTTCCGAATATTTCCGAGTAAATCCGAACAAATCCGAATTACTCCGAGAAAATCCGAGTATTTCCGAATAAATCCGAGCAAGACTTCATAAGGTGAAAAGTACTCTTAGTGGGTACTTTTTGCCTTATCTAAATAAAAAAAACAGCCTGCTAAAAGAGCAGACTGCATCTACATAAAAATGCCACTATTAAGCTAAGAAAAGTATATCTTCTATGTGGCATAAAGTCAATTTATGAAAATTTTAAAAGGTTCGTTTGAGCCTTTTACTAGCTCGTTAAAGGTATTATTTAGATGAACAAAATAAAAATGTAATGGTGATTTTATGTCTTATGTGCAGATGAAAGTATATATGAAAAATAACATAGAGGTATACAAATATTATTCGGGTAAGTTGGGCAAGAAAATATATAATGCTCCAGCTCAAAGAAAAACTCCGATAAATCAATTAAAATATCAAGACCAAAAGGCAAGCCGTATTTGTGGTTGGAAAATAGCAGAGAATTTCACCAAAGATGATTTGTGGCTTACTTTGACTTATCCAGCAAGACAACCTATTGAACCAGAAAAAGCAAGAAAGGATATCAGCTTTTTTTTAGCATATCTAAGGCGAGCATACAAAAAAGAAAATATTGAGCTGAAATATATTTATACAGCAGGAAGAACAAAAAGAGGTATGGTTCACTTTCATATGTTAGTAAATAAATTTGATACATCTATCATTGCTAATCTTTGGCGGAAAATATCAGGTGGTGGTATGAGCTTTAAACATTTATTTCTTAATGAATATGGTTATGTGAATTATAAAAAATAGCAGATTATCTCATTAAAAATAGTCAGGAGACTTTTTATCGTAAAGATAGAATTCATAAAAAGCGTTTTTGTGCATCATTAAATCTTGTTATGCCAGAGATAAGAAAACAATTGATTAAAGCAAAAGAATGGAAATTAAATCCAAGCTCAATAAAGGGATATTTGGTGGATAAAAATAGTATCTACAATGGTTATGGCTGGTTAGACAATGGTGAGCATTGGGATTGCTGTCGAGTCCAACGATATACATTAATTCATATTGGGGTAATTTGTAATAGGCGAAGGACGAAAAAACATTCATTGCCTAGTATGCCTGAAATATTTAGTAAAGATAATTGGTGGGAAGAAAGAGGAGATGATATTAGATATGTTAGATAAATCTTATCGTGGATTGATGAATAATAAGCAAGGTAGTTTTTTTGAAAATAGAATTATTGGCGGTTGTATTGGCTATGATTTATTCAATAGGGCTTTCATCGAAAAGACACCTGAACCATTTAAAATATCTAAGCCAATTGGTCAAGGTAAATTTCAAGGAAGTTTCACAAAGAAAGCTCAACCAGATTTTAAAGGTACATTAAAATTTGGTAAGGCAATAGTCTTTGAAGCAAAATACACTTCACAAGACAAAATGAATGCAAGTGTATTAAGCGATGAACAAATAAAATGTTTGAAAAAGCATTATGATTTGGGTGCTATAACAGGTGTTGTTATAGGCATTAAAGATAGGGCTTTTTTTGTGCCATGGCGATTGTGGTCAGTGATGAAAGAAGAATATAATCGAGCTTATTTAAAAATAGAAGATATAAAAGCCTATGAAGTAAAACAAGATTTAAATTGCATAAAATTTTTAGATTTAAAAAGTGGCCAAAAAATAGAAAATATGGAGTTTTATTCTAGGCCCATATCTTGTATTGAGGAGTGATGGCATTGTCAATGATTTTGATAAAGAAGATAACATATGATGGCTTAAAAGGAAAAATAAGCATTAGTTATACAAATGGCTATAAAAAAGTGGATATAAGTGATTGTGAACCACCTCGACCAGAATTTATAAAAGCACTAAAAAAATTATCTGAAATAGGTGTAAGTATATTATCATATCCTTTTTCAATCAAGGATAGATTGATGATAACAGGAGCAAAATTCACTTATGAAAATGATATTGTTGATTCTGTAGTATTTTTAGGTCAATATGTATTGCCTACAAGAGAAGTATTAAAACAAAATTTCCCTAAAAGATATTGTAGACCAGCTAAAAAGAAGATTAATTTATCTGAAGCTGAACAGCAAGATATAGATAAATTTGTTGAAGAATGTAAATTATATGTATTAGGTGAAAGAGCACAAACAAAATTACAAGCAAATGAAAATAAGAGATGATGTGCTCTATCAGTATCAGCATCTAGGAAATGAACATGAATAATGAAGAACATGCTAAAAAAGTAAGAATGATAATTATAAAACGTATGCATAGTAAAGATATATCTATAGCGAAGTTGGCTCAATTATCGCATATGAGTTATAAATCTTTGTATCATTACATCAAAGGCGATAAAGATATACGTTCAGGAGATTTACTGGCGGTACTTTGGGCATTGAAAGCAAAGATATTGATAAAATCGAATGGCGGTGAATAGATGTTTTTTGAATTTAATAATGACATTGATTTATCTATCAAGGTAAATGCAACGAATAATAGATTGCCTAGAAGAAAAATACATTATATAAATCTTCAAAGGGCTTATAAATTAAAAAAGAATGTATCAGATATAGTGAGATGTAGAAAATTTATCATGGCAAGTAGAAAGATTGAGTTAAAGATATGGAGAAATAAGGGAAGAATTTTTTATTAAGGTGTGATGAAGATGATAAGAAATTGTATGAAAGAAGTAGCAAATATGTTTGGTCTTGAATTAGGAGATAAATTTAATTTAAGAATAGTTGCTTATGATAAAGACTATGAGCATAATCCTTGTTATTTCAGTGAAGAAGGTTTGATGTCTTGTGAAGATAAAAATGTGCATCTTATTTTATTGCATTGTATTTTAACTGGTGAGGTAGAAGTAAATAAACTTAAGTAATAATAAAAAAACTCAATAAACTGGAATATTTATTGAGGTGATAAAAATGAGTGAACTTATTTGCTATGAAGCTTTGAAACTAATTGAAAAAAGATTAAGCCAATATGAACTTATAAAAAAAGCTGTGGCGGATTGTAGAGCAGACCATAATTATAATGGTAAATCTGGTGGTAAAGGTAAAGCTTTATTTCTGATCCAACAGCGAATGAAGCTGTAAGTAATACTACACCATTAAATTCAGTAGTAATTGAAATTGATAATAAGATAATTAAAATTAAAAAGCCTGAAAAATGGCTAGAATTGGCAAGAGCTGTATTTGAACATTTTGCAAAAACTGCTCCTATTCCAGTAAAAGTATCAAGATGATATTATATTATAAATTTATAAGACATAAGAATTATAATTTTATATGTACCAAACTAGAGATAAGTAAAAATAAAGTATTATAAAGAATTAAGAATAAAATACTGTGGTTTTCCTTGTCTTATTGCTTGTCAAATAGGACTTATAAAAGTACGTTGAAAATTTATTATGCAAATGAGAAATATTGATATATAATATTAATAAGAGGGGGCGTCTATTATGTGGCACAAAATGAGAAAAATCGTTATTATGGTTAATAAAGGTTTAATTAGTATACAATTAGATAATAAACAAGATTATAAAAATTTGTCCCTAAAAATGCAAATGAATTATCTCGAAAAAACTGGACTAATTTAGGCTTTAGATTGCGAAAAGCAATGGGAGAAGTAACTAAATAGATGGCAAATAAAAGTAATCAAAGAAATAAACTTGTAACAAGAGAACATAAGGTAGGTGTAAATTGTAATTCTGAAAATGAATTACATGTATTGCAAGCTAAACAGTATGAAGGCCCTATACCTGCAGCTGAAGAACTTCAAAGATATAAAGAAATAAGTCCTGATTTACCTAATAGAATTTTAACTGTATTTGAAGAAGATTCTAAACATACACGAGATATGGGAAAAAGAGCATTAGAGGGAAGTATTAATTTGATAAAAGAAGTCAACTTATGGCTTTTACTATTATTATTGTAGGTTTATTAGGTACATTCTTTTTAGCTTATTTAGATAAAGATATTGCATCTATTATAACTGGTCTTGGTACAATAGCTTTAATTTTTAAAGGTGTTTTTTCAAAAAACAATAATGGTAAATAATTTTTTTATTTGAAAATTATTAAGGCATATGACGAATTAGAGGTCATATGCCTTTTTTATGCTTATTTAATGTAATGAAGTCATATTTGAGTATTTTGCACTGTTCTAATAAATAGATCTAGAATAAATATCATAAAAAAATTAGATAAAGTATTGTAAATTATCTGTATTTTATATCTGTCAGATAAGATTTATAAAGATGAAATAAATGTACGCATTGCAACAAATATTCTTGACAGGAATAAAAATAAAATATATGCTAAGAATGTGTTAATAAATAACACAAAGTTAATAAAAAAGCAAGAGACTGCCAATCTCTTGCTTTATAAAGTAGATAATAAGATTAAATACCTTTGCTACGTTAATTATTTTTATTTAGATGTTCTTTATAAATTAGAATAATATCTTTAGTATTTTAACACTAGATGTATATATTTTAATATTCTCAAATAAATCACCTCACTTCAAGAAGGTGATGGTATAATCTTATTATCTAAGATATAGTTTAATACTGCCAATATTAAACTTATCAAAGGAGCCAAAGTTGCCATGTTGGCTCCTTTTTTATTATATATAATTAAGTATTTTAACGCAACTAACACACACTTTTAATAAGACCTAATAAAGTCTAATGAAACTTAATAAAACCTAATAAAGTCTAATAAAGTCTATAAAATAAAAAAATATTTTTAATAGATGAATTTAGACATAATGAAAATAATTGTAAAAAATAAAAAATTTTTATTTTTTCTAGGAAAAATTTATCGATTTTTATGTTATAATGATATCAAGGTTTTTTATATCCATTTGAAAGTTATTAAGGCATATGACTAAGATAGAGGTCATGTGCCTTTTTTAATGCTCATTTTTAATCAAGGAAGGTGGTGAAATGCCAAATGAAGTAAAAAAATATGAGTTGGCGGAAAAAGATTATAAGAAAGGCATGAAATATGCAGAAATAGCCACTAAATACGAGGTTAGTTTATCTACTGTAAAGTCATGGAAAAACGATACTGGTCTGATAATGCAACCATGGTAAAAGCAACTACAAAAAAGTGCAAAAAATAAAAAGGTTGCAACTTCTAAAACAATAGATATTTCTCCTAATTTAACAGAAGCTGAACAAGTGTTTTGTGCTTATTATGTGGAAAAGTGGAATGGCACTCAAGCTATATTAAAATCAGGCTTAGCCACTAATAAAAAGAGTGCAGCTAAGAAAGCAAATATACTGCTAAAACGTGATGATATTCGTGCTGAAATAAAACATCTTAAAAAATGTAATTTGCGAGGGAATAAAAGTAGACATAAATGATTTGCTAAAATATTGTCTGAAAATTATCGGTGCAGATATCGGCGATTATGTAAAATGGGGACAGCGTGAAGAACAAGTAATAGGACAATTTGGGCCTGTGAAAGTAGATGGAAAACCATTAAAGAAGTTGATAAATTATGTTGATTTGATTGATAGTGATTTAGTAGATACATCAGTAATAAATGAAGTGAAAATGGGTAAAGATGGGCCTTCAATAAAAATGATGGATAAAAATGGGCATGGGAAATCGTGATGAGGTATTTTGATTTGGTACCTAATTTATATCAGCGTGAAATGGATAAACAACGTCTGGTAATTGAACAAGAAAAATTAAATATAACTAAGATAAAATCTACTCCACCGCAACCGCCAGCAGAACCGCTGATTTTACAACCATTTTATGGCAAACCACCTGATGAAGAAGGTAGTGAGGTGCAAGAAGATGGCGGAAACTAGAGTTTATTTCAATCCAATATTTAAACAAGCAAATGAAACAAGATGTCGATATCGTTGTATGAGAGGTAGTGCTGGTAGTGGTAAAAGTGTAAATATAGCACAAGACTATATCTTAAAATTAATGAACCCTAAATATAAAGGTGCTAACTTATTAGTTATTCGTAAAATAGGGGATTGGAACCGTCAAAGTACATATAGCGAATTAGTATCTGCGATTAATCGTATATGTGGTAGTATGGCGGATTTTTATTGGGATATAGGTAAATCACCATTAGCACTGCGATGTAAAACAACAGGAAATGAAGTATTATTCCGTGGTATGAAAGATGATAAACAACGTGAAGGTGTTAAGTCTGTTACTTTTACACGTGGTAAATTAACTTGGATTTGGGCTGAAGAAGCAACAGAATTAGAAGAAAATGATATAGATATACTAGATGACCGCTTGCGTGGAAAACTGATTAATGAAAATCTATATTATCAAATAACATTATCTTTTAATCCTGTATCTGCAACTCATTGGATAAAAGCAAAATATTTTGATACACCACGAGCATCGATATTTACACATAAATCTACTTATCAAGATAACTTATTTATTGATCCAGCGTATAGCGAACGTATGATGATGAGAAAAGAGCAAGATCCTGAAGGGTATCGTGTATATGGTCTTGGCGAATGGGGCTTACTTGGCGGACAGTTTTTTTCTAATTTCTCGGAAAAACGACATATCGTAAAACCTTTTAAAATACCAGATAATTGGGTGAGATTTAGAAGTATGGACTGGGGAAGTGCAAAGCCTTATGCTGTAGGTTGGTATGCAGTAGATTATGATGGTAATCTTTGGAAATATCGTGAATTATATGGCTATGGTGGTAAAGCAAATGTAGGGACAAAAGAAAACAGCTGCACAAGTGGCTCAAAAAATAGTCGATAGAGAATGTGATGAAAAAATAGCTTATGGAGTATTAGATAGTGCATGTTGGGCCAATATAAATACAGGTGTTCCTACTGTAGCTGAAGAAATAAATAAAGTATTAATAAAAAATGGTCATACTACATTTAGAGAATGTGGTAAAGGAAGAATGGCTATGGCGGAAGAAATAAAACTAAGATTAGAAGGATATAAGCGTAAAGACGGGGTACAAATACCAGCTTTACGCTTTTTTAGTACATGTTTTCATAATTTGAGAACATTCCCTTTAGTTACTCATGATAAACGTCAGCCTGAAAAAATCGATACGAATGGTGAAGACCATTGTGTTGATGAAACAGGATATGCCTGTTTATCTAGACCATATAAGCCAACAAGACCTGAAAAAGATGGTTGGAAGTTTAAGAAAAATGATTATGAAAATATAAGCCATGAACCTAGTGCATGGGCTTATTAAAAGGAGAATGTATGGTTTATTTTACAAAAATAAGTTCACCTGCAAATGAAAATATCATTGGTCTTTTAGTTCGTGGACATGCAAATTATGCCAAAAAAGACAAAGAGGATATTGTTTGCAGTGCTGTTTCTGCTATCGCACAAACAGCATTATATGGTTGCAATGAATATAGTAAATGTAATGTAAATAAAATACAAAAAGGATATGTATCTTTTACTTGTGATAAAACAATACAGACAGAAGCAATAATAAAATCTGCTATATTGGGCTTAAAAGCAATAAAAGAAACATATCCAAAATGTTTTAAAGAGGAATAATAAATGTTTGATGAAGTAAATAATGATGTAAGAGCTGCACCAGAAGAAAATAAAATTGGGCTAGGAAAGATAAGAGAATGGTTTCAAGATGCTGTAGATAAATCAAGAGATTGGCGGAAAGAAGCTAAAGAAGATTATAGATTTGTATCTGGTAAGCAATGGAAAAATGCAGATAAAGAACAGCTTGAAAAATTTGGTAGACCTGCAATTACTATTAATAAAATAAAACCACTTATGAATGTATTATCAGGATATCAAAGGCTTAATCGTTATGATATTTCCTTTTTGCCTAGGACAAATGATGATATGGAGCTTTGTAAAGTCCGTGAAGGTGTTACAAAATATATCTTTGATGATTGTGGTTATGAATATCAAGAGTCTCAAGTTTTTATGGATGGTGCTATTGGCGGTATTGGTTGGTTTTGGGTTTATTACAAATTTGATGAAGAAATGGGCGATGGAGAAATAAAAATTGCTCGTGAAAATCCTTTCAATATGTATATAGATCCAGAAGCAAAAGAAATAGATTATTCTGATGCCAATTATATTATTCGTGCTAAATGGGTAAATAAAGCTGACTTAATAAATGTATATCCAGAAAAAGCAGAAGAAATAAAAAATCAACAGCAAGAATATGACTCTATGGAACCAGTAGATGAACAATATGACCATCTATATTACAAAAGAGATTTGCAAAAATTACGTTTAGTTGAATGCTGGTATAAGGTAAAAGTTAAAGAAAAAATTTATATAATGCCTGGTGGAAAAATAATTAATGAACAAGATATGCAAAATATATCTGAAGAACAATTAATGCAAATGTATTTGTCAGGGCAAATACCGATAGAACAAACAATTACTGTAGACAAGGTAAGGGTTTGTTCTTTTTTTGGCGGTGTTTTGCTAGAAGATATCGAAAGTCCTTATGAACATGGACAAATACCATTTATTCCCTTTGTAGTATTTAAATTTTTTGATGAAGATGAGCCTGCTGGTATTGTCAGAGACTTAAAAGATCCACAGCGAGAAGTTAATAAACGTAGAAGTCAATCACTTCACATATTAAATACTTCTTCATATAATAACTGGATTCGTGAAGCAGATGCACAATCTGATGAACAAAAAGCCAATATGAAAAAATTGGCTAGTCTTCCAGGTGGTGTAATAGAAGTTCAGCCAGGGACATTATCTCGTGGAGCTATGCAAAGATTAGAAGCACCACAGCCACCATTATCATTATTTCAAGCAGGACAAGAAGCTGCTGCTGATTTGCCTTCTATTTCTGGTATAAACGAAGCTTTAATGGGTGTAGATATGCCTGCTAATGCAAGTGGTAGAGCAATAGAATTAAAGCAAAAGCAAGCTATAACGCATATTGCGACAACTTTTGATAATCTTCGTAAATGTAAAAAACGTTTAGCATCGTTGTTATGGGGAAAACATGGTCGTAAAGGTTTAGTACAACAATTTTATACAGAAAAAAAGGTTTTTCGTATTGAAGGTGTTGGTGGAAAACCAGATTTATCACAATAAATCAACAAGTTACACAAATAGGGCCTTTTGGGCAAGCTGTAACAACGACTTTAAATGATATAACTCAAGGTGATTTTGATATCATTGTGGCGGATACACAGGCTAGTGCTTCACAAAGACAAGCACAGATGTATTCACTTATTGACGCTGTTAAAACATTGGGTGTTCCAGGTGATGCTGTATTTGATTTAATCTTAGATTTATCAGATATCCCTAATAAAGAAGATATAAAACAGAGATTACAACAAAGACAGCAAGCACAACAAAAGGCACAAGAAGCTCAAGCTGCTGCTGAACAAGCAAAACAAATCCGTATGAGTAATTCTATTGCTTTTAAAGACGCACCACCTGCTATTCAGCTCGCTATGGCGGCAAAAGCAGGACTTATTGACCAAAAAATTGCTGATGAAGCTATTAAGCAGTTTGTTGCTTATAATTATCCACAATTATTACAACAGCAAGCAAATAAACAACAAGTGAATAATCAGCAAATTACAAATCAAATAATGCAAGCTATAAATCAAGGTATACCGACTAATCAGATTTTATCGCAATTAATTAATTTAGGTATACCAGCACAGACAGCTCAAATATTATTACAGCAAGTAAAAAATCAGGCAGAAATTAATAGTCAACCAATAAATCAAAATCAAGCACCACAACAAAATAATAGCAATATGACTTTAGCAGCTTTAAATTCGTTGAGGTCAGGAAATATTCCAGCTATGTAAAAGGAGAAAATATTGATGAAATATCGTAGAAGAGTAAATGAAGTAGAAGCTATAAAATTAAGTTTTAACAATGTAGAAGATTTAAAAAATATTCAAGATGTATTAGGCGAACCATTTTTAAATGTAGATTTTTCTGATGTTAAAAATCCAAGACTTTTGGTCGAAGATATTTATAAAAATAGAAAATTTACAGCTAGATTTAATAAAGATTATCTTGTAAAAAGTATTGATGGAAAAGTATATCCTGTACCAAATGAAGTATTTGAAAAAGTCTTTGAGCCTATTTATCAGATTGATTATCAAAATGATGAAGACAAGGAGTAATTTGTAATGGCGGTAAGAAAAATAACAAAAGCAATTAGTAAAGAAGTGGAAGATAAAAAGTGGAAGATAAAAATACTCAAGAACAACAATCTATCAG
>ENA-OQCN01001085-OQCN01001085.1-human-gut-metagenome-genome-assembly--contig:-NODE-1085-length-13865-cov-2.264886_pt1 | contig 13865 bp, 20 predicted proteins | sample MGYA00242497_ERZ504576 | MGnify/ENA primary metagenome ERZ504576 (study PRJEB26092, sample SAMD00036296) | human gut metagenome | host: Homo sapiens | study: EMG produced TPA metagenomics assembly of...
CTTTTCCTTCTTCCAATCAGTTCGTATCTGACGTTCTCTCTCACCCTCGATCGCATGGGTGATCGCTTTGAAAGAGTTCAGGTTCTTCATCTCGGTACGGTTCCCATACGATCGCTTCCCACCTCTCTTACGGAGAGATTGACGTCGGCACGCATGGAGCCTTCCTGTAATTTACAGTCGGAGATACCAAGATACTGACAGATCATACGCAGCTTTTCCAGATAAGCAATAACCTCTTGGGCTGTACGCATATCCGGCTCGGATACGATCTCGATCAGCGGGACACCGCTTCGATTATAATCTACCAGAGAGCAGTCTTCCCATTCATCATGGATCAGCTTTCCGGCATCCTCTTCCATATGCATCTCGTGGATCCGGATGGTTTTCTTGCCGTTTTCTGTCGTGATCTCGAGATGTCCATCGTGGCAGATCGGCAGGTATAACTGGGAAATCTGGTAGTTTTGCGGGTTGTCCGGGTAGAAATAGTTTTTCCGGTCAAACCGGCAGTACCGGTTGATCTCACAGTTTGCAGCCATTCCAAGTGCAAGTGCATATTCCACTACTTTTTTTATTTAATACCGGGAGGGATCCTGGCATACCGGTACAAACCGGGCAGGTATGGGTATTCGGTGCTGCACCAAACTTTGTGGAGCATCCGCAAAAGATTTTCGTTGCCGTGGCAAGTTCTACGTGAACTTCCAGACCGATCACGGTTTCATACTGTTTTGCCATTTATTTTTCCTCCTTTGCCCAGGCTTTTGGGAATTCTCCCCGCAGTTGTTCGTAAGCGGCTGCTGCCCGGAGTATCTTCTTTTCCTGGAAGCAGTCACCGATCAGCTGCATACCGATCGGCAGTCCCCTGCTGTCCATACCGCATGGAAGGCTGACGGCCGGAAGACCTGCCAGGTTCACGGCCACGGTGTAGATATCACTCAGGTACATCTGCAGCGGATCACTTAAACTGGTGCCGATCTTCGGGGCAGTGGTCGGAGAAGCCGGAGCCAGGATGCAGTCGTATTTCTGGAATGCTTTGTCAAATTCTTTCTTGATCAGCCTTTGGCGCGCAGTGCTTTCATATAATAGGCATCGTAGTAACCGGCACTCAGTACGAAAGATCCCAGAAGAATTCTTCGTTTTACTTCCTCGCCGAAGCCTTCCGCACGACTCTTTTTGTACATTTCATGCAGTTCTGTCGCACCCGGGGTACGGTAGCCGTATTTTACACCGTCGAAACGCTCCAGGTTGGAGCTTGCTTCCGCACAGGCGATGATATAATATGCCGGAATTACATAATCTACCATTCCCAGGGAGAAGAATTCTACTACAGCACCGTTTTTACTCAAGGTATGAACGGCATCTGCCAGAGCTTTTTTCACTTCTTCGTCACAGCCTTCTGCCAGATATTCTTTTGGAATACCGATACGCATGCCGCTTAATCCACCGGATACCAGGCTATCATAAGATTCCACCGGTACATCGGCGCTGGTGCTGTCTTTGCTGTCATGTCCTGCGATAATCTCAAAAAGAGCTGCACAGTCTTTTACATTTTTACCGATCGGTCCGATCTGATCCAGAGAGGATGCATAAGCGATCAGACCATAACGGGATACTCTTCCGTAAGTCGGTTTCAGTCCGGTCACACCACAGTAGCTGCCGGCTGACGGATGGAACCACCGGTATCGGAACCGAGTGCCATTACCGCTTCTCCCGCTGCCACAGCCGCGCAGGAACCGCCGGAAGAGCCGCCCGGTACATGTTCCGGATTCCAGGGGTTTCTGGTAACGCCGAAAGCGGAAGTCTCTGTCGTACTTCCCATGGCGAATTCATCCATATTAGTTTTTCCGAGGATAACCATTCCGGCATCTTCTAACTGCTTCACTACCTGTGCATCATAGGTCGGGACAAAGTTTCCAGCATTTTTGAAGAACAGGTGGTTTTCTGTCCTCTGGTACAGATATTATCTTTCACGGCGATCGGTACACCTGCCAGCGGACCGGTATACCTGCCGCTTTTGATTCCTTCTTCTACTTCTTTGATCCGATGAGCAGAATCTTTTCATCCATGGAAACATAAGCATGTACCTGGGACTCTGACTTCTGTATCTGTTTTTTGCAGGCTTCCACTGCTTCTTTTACACTGACGGAGCCGTGCCGGATCTGTTTTGACAGTTCCAGCGCAGACATCTGTAAGATTTCTTCCATTGCTTCTTCCTCCTGCTATACGGTCTTTGGTACGATATACTGATCTTCTTTTGCCTTCGGGGCATTTGCCAGAGAGTCTTTTCTGCCGTCCCCGTTGGTCACCTGGTCTTCCCGGAAGACATTCACCTCCGGTAAGATATGTACCAGCGGCTCTGCCTGATCCGTATCCAGTTCATTTAATTTTTCCACATAGGTCAGGATTTTTCCATCTCATCCATGGCTTTTTGTCTCTCCTGTGGCGTCAGCGCCAGTTTTGCAAGGATCTCTACGTTATCCATGGTTACTTCATCTATTTTTCTCTCGCTCATTCCCTGACTCCTTTCTGCCGTCTTACGGCTCCAGTCTGCTCATATCTCTCGGGAATAAGCAGGCTTCTCTTACATTATCTTCTCCCAGTAACTGCATGGTCAGTCGTTCCAGACCGATACCCAGTCCACCGTGTGGCGGCATACCGAAGCGGAACGCATCCAGATACTGTTCCAGGCCTTCTTCTGTCATACCTTTCTCCTGAATCTTCTCTTCCAGCATGGACAGATCGTGAATACGCTGTCCTCCGGTGGTGATCTCGAGACCATGATACAGCAGGTCAAAGCTTAACGTATAACGGGTATCCTCCGGATCATCCATCGCATAGAACGGACGTTTTTTACTCGGATAGTGTGTCACAAATACAAAATCTGCATTGTATTCTTCTTTGAAATATTTTCCGATCAGTTCCTCTTCTTCCGGTTCCAGGTCGAAAGGGTTTCTGATCTTTCTGTTGTATTTTTCGGAAACCAGGCGTTTCGCTTCATCAAAGCGAACATAAGGGATCTTTTCCACATCCGGCAGTGTGATATTCAGAAGTTTCAACTCTTTACTGTACTCTTTTTCCAGCAGGTTCATCGTATACTGCAGGAAGCCGGTTTCCATCGCACAGATATCAAGGAAACTGTGGATATATCCCATCTCAAAGTCCAGACTGGTGTATTCATTCAGATGTCTTCTGGTGTTGTGCTTTTCTGCACGGAATACCGGACCGGTTTCAAAGACACGGTCAAATACACCGACCATCATCTGTTTATATAACTGAGGACTCTGCTGCAGAACCGCCGGTCTGTGAAAATAAGAAAGCCGGAACATGTTTGCACCACCCTCAGCACTCTTTGCACCGATCTTTGGTGTGTGGATCTCGGTAAATCCCTGCTCATAGAGAAAATCACGGAAGCCTCGAACGATTCCTTCCTGAATACGGAATCTTGCCCGTTCTCTGATATTTCTCAAAGAAAGGGAGCGACGGTCTAATTTTGCTTCCAGAGAAGTGTTTAATTTCCATTTGTCAATGGGAAGTGGCAATGGACAGGATACGTGAGACAGGTGACGGATGGTGGACAGCCGTACTTCTTTCCCATGGGGAGCACGCTCTTCGTCTTTGATCTGACCGGTCACATGGATGTAATCTCCCTCTCTGATCTCAGAAAGTTCCATATCTGTCTTTCCTTCTTCCCATACGGTCTGGATCAGTCCTTCCCTTTTTCTCAAAATCACAAATGCGATTTCACCCATATCACGGATGCTGTGCACTGCCCCTTCCAGAATAATCGTTGTTCCTTCCTCTGCTTTCAGCAGATCTTCTAATTCTGCTTCTTCCTGTTGTTTTAATCCTGTAATGAATTCCATATCACATTCTCCTTTCATGCAATTTCCGTCAGCCTTCTTCAAACAGTAAGGTCAGGATCATCTGTGCTGTCTCTACCATGTTGGTCCATTATCCATGCTGCTTTTTTGAATATAGCGATGAGCCTCCTCTTCACTCAGATGATTACGTTCCATTAAAAGTATTTTCGCATTTTTTATATAATTGTCTTCCCGTTCACTGCGCCGTTTCGGCTTTCTGGCTTTCTTTGCCATCCGTTCCATCTGGTGCAGTACCATCTCTGCAGTATTGACCAGATCATAGACCTTTAACGGTGTGGTAAGAGATAAGATTCCGGTGTCTGCCGCACTGACAGTACTGGCAGATCCTAGAAGAACCAGTTCGAAGTGAGGAGGAAGGCTGTCAGCGAGTTCCGTATAATACATATCTTTCAGATGATACCCGCTGATCACCATTCCCGACTCATGTTCCCTGATCTCCGAAAGAGCAGCGGAAGCGGTAGCATAAGCAAATACCTGTGGAAATCCATGTCCCATCAGGATCTTACGGATTTTCTTTGCGTCTTCCATCTTTGGTAAGACGATTACCACCACACTCATCAGCTGCCTCCCTTATCTATACGCGATAAAGATACCGGTTCAGTTCCCATTCGGACACCTGTTCCAGATAATCTTTCCATTCTTTTCGTTTGGCCTTCATATATCCTTTACGGTATGTTTCTCCCAGAACTTTTGATACAAGAGTATCCTGTCCCATGGCTTTGATGGCTCCCCAAGATTTTCCGGCAACATCTGGATTCCAAGAAGTTTTTTCTCTTCTTCATTCAGGTTCCGGATATCCTTGGTAAGTTCTTCCGGAACCTGCAGTCCTTTTTCAATACCTTCCATACCTGCTGCCAGACACAGAGCAAATACCAGATACGGATTAGACGCGGAGTCCGGACTGCGAAGTTCCAGATTCACTTCTCCACCACGTTCTTTTCTTACATGGACCAGTGCATTTCTCTGTGTTCTTGACCAGGTCACTTCTGAAGGTGCCTCGAATCCGGGAACCAGCCGTTTATAAGAATTCACCAGTGGATTCATTACCGCAGTCATACCCTGTATATGATACAGGATACCCGCAAGAAATGCTTCACCTTCTGCACTTAATGCTCCATCCTCACCTTTGAATATATTCTTTCCGTCTTTCAACAGCCGCATGTTCAGATGCATGCCGGAACCATTAACTTCTGCCGTGGTTTCGGCATAAAAGTTGCATGGAGACCGTAACGTTTTGCAATTGTACGGACTGCCATCTTAAAAGTCATGATCTTATCTGCAGTGGCCATCGCATTTTCATAAGTAAAATCAATTTCATGCTGTGCCGGAGAAATCTCATGATGGGAGGAATCGATCTCATATCCCATCTCTTCTAATGTAAGAATAATATCTCTTCTCGTATTTTCTCCCAGATCAATAGGGGAAGTATCCAGATAACCGGCCTTTTCATGCGTCAGCGTGGTTGGCATTCCATTGTCATCGGTATGAAACAGGAAGAATTCGCACTCCGGATTGACCTTCAGTGTGTACCCTTTTTCCTGTGCCTTTTTTACTACTCTTTTTAAAATAGATCTCGGACTGTCCTCAATCTCTGTGCCATCTTCTCTGCACACATCACAGAGAAAACGAGCAACCTTCCCCTGCTGGGGTCTCCATGGCAGAATGGAAAACGTGCTCAGATCCGGTTTTAGATACAGATCACATTCTTCCCCACCGGTAAATCCATCCAGGGATGCGGTATCGATGGTACAACGGTTTTCCATAGCTTTGATCAGTCTGCTGCTCGGGATTGCCACATTTTTAATACTCCAAACATATCTGTAAACTGCAGGCGGATGAATTCTACATCTTCTTCCTCCACCATCTGCAGAATCTCCGATTTACTATAATTCTCCATATTGTTCTCCTTTTTCTTACGCATATATTATCAGTTACGTTCTGTCATTCCAAAGGATGCTATTGCAGCTGTTCGGCAGTTTCACGTTACTGTCTGCTGAACAGTTACGTTTTTTACAACTCAAAAAGGGCGACCTTATCCAGAGTTTTCCCTCCGGATAAGACGCCCTTGCCTTTTATGTTCCGTATTATAGCAATCGGACTTTCTCTTGTCAATATCTTCAAATTAATTTACAGGTTTGTATATCCCATCAGGGATCGATCCACGGCTTTCGCTGCCTCTCTTCCTTCCCGGATAGCCCATACAACCAGTGACTGACCGCGGTGCATGTCACCGGCGGTGAAAACACCCGGAACGCTGGTTTCGTATTCGTCCGGTTTTGTCAGAACATTGGTTCTCGGGTTCAGATCGATTTTGAAGGCATCGGTGACGTATTTCTGGCTTCCCAGAAAACCGGCTGCGATCAATACCAGCTGCGCATCTATAACTTTCTCACTTCTCTCAACGGGAACCATCATCATACGTCCGCTCTTTTCATCTTTTTTAGGCTCCAGGCTGACGATCACTGCTTTTTTCACATTTCCGTTTTTGTCTTTCTGGAATTCTTTTACCGTTGTTTTATAGATTCGCGGATCCTGACCGAAGACTGCGATAGCTTCTTCCTGACCGTAATCAGTTTTCAGTACCTTCGGCCACTCCGGCCACGGGTTGGATGGCAGTCGCTCCACGGACGGTTTTGGCATCATCTCCAGCTGTGTGACGGATTTTGCTCCCTGGCGGACAGCGGTACCCACACAGTCGTTACCGGTATCACCACCACCGATGACTAACACGTGTTTTCCTTTTGCAGAGATTGCCTTTCCATCTGCAAATCCTGAATCCAGCAGGCTCTTGGTCACAGAAGAAAGATATTCCACTGCGAAGTAAATATTGCCACTCTCTCTTCCCGGCACATTGATATCCCTGGGGTTGGAAGCTCCGCATGCATGATCACACGGTCAAACTGTCTTTTCAGTTCTTCTGCCGTGATATCTTTTCCCACATCCACACCGGTCTTAAATTCCACACCTTCGGCTTTCATCAGCTCGATTCTGCGATCCAGAATCTTTTTATCCAGCTTCATGTTAGGTATACCATAACGGAGCAGTCCACCGATCCGGTCATGGCGTTCGAAAACGGTCACACTGTGTCCTCTGCGGTTTAACTGCTGCGCTGCTGCCAGTCCGGAAGGACCACTTCCTACTACCGCCACTTTCTTTCCGGTACGGATCTTCGGAGTCTGTGGCTGTACCCAGCCCATCTCGTAAGCATGTTCGATGATGGCACGCTCATTTTCCTTTGTGGATACCGGTTTTCCGTTCAGATTACAGGTACATGCCGCCTCGCAGAGTGCAGGGCAGACACGGCTGGTAAACTCCGGGAAACTGTGTGTTTTTGTAAGTCTTTCATAGGCCTGTTTCCAGTTGCCACTGTACACCAGATCATTGGTTTCCGGCACCAGATTATGCAACGGACAGCCCGAAGCCATGCCGGCTAACATGGCTCCGTTCTGGCAGAAAGGAACGCCACACTCCATACAGCGTGCTCCCTGTTTCTGCTGTTCTTCTAAAGGCAGTGGAGTACGGAATTCGTTAAAATGACGGATTCGTTTCAAAGGTTCCTCTACTGCTGCGTTTTTCTTTCATATTCCAAAAATCCTGTCGCTTTTCCCATTTCTCTTACTCCTCCGTCGATTTGGTCTGGAAACTTTCATAGAATGCTTCCATCTGTGCCTGCTCTGTGCTCATTCCTTTCTCTTCCAGCTTTGCAGAAAGAGCGATCATCTTCTTGAAATCATTCGGGATGATCTTTTTGAATTTGGGCAGATACTCCTGGAAATGCTCCAGAATCAACGCACCTCTCTCGGATCCTGTGGCTTCCACATGTTCCTCGATCAGTTCTTTCAGTTCTTTGATATCGTATTTGTTTTCCACTTTTTCAATGGAAATCATATCTTTGTTCAGATTCCGATACAGATGGCTGTTCTCATCGAGTACATAAGCGATACCACCGCTCATACCTGCTGCAAAGTTCTTTCCTGTCTTACCAAGAACGACCACGCAGCCACCAGTCATATATTCACATCCATGTTCTCCCACACCCTCTACAACTGCATAGGCTCCGGAGTTACGGACTGCAAAACGTTCCCCTGCCACACCATTGATAAATACTTTACCGCTGGTGGCTCCATACAGGGCTACGTTACCGGCGATGATATTCTCTTCTGCTTTGTATCCTCTGTTCTTCGGCGGGAAGACAACCAGTTTTCCACCGGAAAGTCCTTTTCCATAATAATCGTTGGTATCACCGCACAGGCGCAGTGTCAGTCCTTTCGGGATAAATGCCCCGAAGCTCTGTCCGCCGGCACCGGTACAGTTGATGGTAATAGTGTCTTCCGGCAGTCCGTCTTTGTGCTGACGGGTGATCTCCGCACCGAGGATCGTACCGAAGGAACGGTCGGTGTTGCCGACTTTCAGATCCAGAGAAGCTTTCGTTCCCTTCTCTACGGATTTCTCCAGTTTCTTTAACAGTACTTTCTCATCCAGCGTTTTTTCCAGCTGGAAATCGTATACTTTTTCCGGACTGAACGTAACACACTCTTTTTCTCCCGCATATGGGTTGTACAGGATCTGAGACAGATCCATCTTTGCTGCCATCGGTGTTTTTGCGTCTTCTTTTACTTTCAGAAGGTCACTTCTTCCTACCATCTCATCAATCGTGCGAACACCCAGTTTTGCCATATATTCCCGCAGCTCCTGAGCGATAAAGCGCATGAAGTTCTCTACGTATTCCGGTTTTCCTTTGAAGCGTTTTCTCAGTTCCGGATTCTGGGTAGCCACACCTACCGGGCAGGTATCCAGGTTGCAGACTCTCATCATCACGCAGCCCATGGTTACTAGCGGAGCGGTTGCAAAACCGAACTCTTCCGCACCGAGCAGTGCTGCGATAGCCACATCACGCCGCTCATCAGTTACCGTCTGTCTCGATCCGGACACGGTTTCTCAGACCATTCTGTAACAGAGTCTGATGGGTCTCTGCAAGTCCCATCTCCCATGGAAGACCTGCGTTGTGGATAGAACTTTCCGGAGCGGCTCCGGTACCTCCGTCGTATCCGGAGATCAGGATAACCTGTGCACCGGCTTTGGCAACACCTGCCGCAACCGTACCAACACCTGCTTCTGAAACCAGTTTTACGGAGATTCCTGCGTATTTATTTGCGTTTTTCAGGTCGTAGATCAGCTGTGCCAGGTCTTCAATCGAATAAATATCATGATGTGGTGGCGGGGAGATCAGACTCACACCCGGTGTGGAATGTCTGGTCTTTGCGATCCACGGATATACTTTTTTCGCCGGAAGATGTCCGCCTTCACCGGGTTTTGCACCCTGCGCCATCTTGATCTGAATCTCTCTTGCACTTACCAGATATCGGCTGGTAACACCAAAACGACCGGATGCTACCTGTTTGATTGCAGAACATCTGTCATTATCGCTTCCTGCGGAATCCAGTCTGTCATCACTTTCACCGCCTTCACCGGTATTGGATTTTCCATGGAGATGATTCATGGCGATTGCCAGTGTCTCATGGGCTTCCTGAGAAATAGAACCATAGGACATGGCACCGGTTTTGAATCGTTTTACGATCTCATCCACGCTTTCTACTTCGTCGATCGGCACACCGTTTTCCGGATAATTAAAGTCCATCAGACTTCTCAGATAGCCGCTCTGTTCTTCGTCTACCATTGCAGTATACTGTTTGAACATATCATAGCTTCCAGTCCAGGTGGACTGCTGCAGCATATGAATGGTCTGTGGATTGTAACGGTGTTCTTCTCCACCGCTTCTTCTTTTATGTTTTCCAAGGCTGTCCAGTGTCAGATCACTGCCAGTCCCAGCGGGTCAAATGCCTGGGAATGTTTCTCATCCACCTGTTTTGCGATATCTTCCATAGTGATACCACCCACGCGGCTGACGGTTCCGGAGAAATATTTGTCGATAACTTTCTGAGAGATACCGATGGCTTCAAAAATCTTCGCACCCTGGTAAGACTGAATAGTGGAAATACCCATCTTGGAAGCAATCTTTACGATACCATGCAGGATTGCTGCATTGTAATCATCCACTGCGGCATAATAATCTTTGTCAAGCAGTCCTTCTTCGATCAGTTCCCGGATACTGTCCTGGGCCAGATATGGGTTGACTGCACAGGCACCATAACCTAACAGTGTTGCAAAATGATGGACTTCTCTCGGTTCCCCGGACTCCAGGATCAGAGCCAGAGATGTCTGTTTCTTTGTATTGACCAGATGCTGATGTACGGCAGATACCGCTAACAGGGACGGAATCGGCACATGGTTTTCATCCACACCTCGATCGGAAAGAACCAGAATATTGGCACCGTCTTTGTATGCTTTATCCACTTCCACAAACAGACGATCGATCGCGCGTTCCAGTTTCGTACTCTTATAATAGGTAATCGGAACAACTGCTACCTTGAATCCCGGTTTGTGCATCTGTTTGATCTTCAGCATATCCGTATTGGTCAGGATCGGATTGTTGATCTTTAATACCTGGCAGTTTTCCGGTTTTTCCTCCAGCAGATTACCTTTTTTACCTACATAGATCGTGGTGCTGGTGACGATCTCCTCACGTATCGCATCGATCGGCGGGTTGGTTACCTGGGCAAATAACTGTTTGAAGTAATCAAATAACGGTCTCTGTTTTTCAGAAAGTACTGCCAGTGGTGTATCCACACCCATGGCTGCAATTGACTCTCCGCCGTTCAATGCCATGGTACGGATAGAATTCTTATATTCTTCATAGGTATAGCCGAATGCTTTCTGAAGCTGTTTTCTCTGCTCTTTACCGTATTCTTCCACATGTTTGTTCGGGATCTTCAGTTCTTTCAATTCTACCAGATTGCTGTCGAGCCATTCACCATACGGCTGTTTGGTCGCATAGATTTCTTTCAGTTCTTCATCCTGATAGATTTTTCCTTTTACAGTATCGACTAACAGCATCTTTCCAGGGTGCAGACGCTCTTTTAACACGATTTCTTCTTCCGGTACTTCCAGAACGCCGACCTCGGAAGCCAGGATCACATCCCCGCTCTTTAATACATAGTAACGGGATGGACGCAGACCGTTACGGTCAAGAACCGCACCGACCAGATCACCGTCAGAAAATACAATGGAGGCAGGACCGTCCCACGGCTCCATCATAGTTGCATAATATTGATAGAAATCTCTCTCATCCTGATCCAGTGTTTTATTGTTCGTCCATGGTTCCGGAATGGTGATCATAACTGCCAGTGGAAGCGGCATACCACTCATGACCAGAAATTCCAGTGTATTGTCAAGCATGGCAGAGTCAGATCCTCTGGTATCTACAACCGGCAGGATCTTATGCAGCTGATTTTTCAGATGGGAGGATTCCATTGTTTCCTCACGTGCCAGCATCTTGTCGGCATTACCGCGAATAGTGTTGATCTCACCGTTGTGTACGATAAAGCGGTTCGGATGTGCTCTCTCCCAGCTTGGATTCGTGTTGGTACTGAAACGGGAGTGTACCATGGCGATGGCTGATTCATAATCTTTATCCTGCAGATCGCCAAAGAAGGTGCGCAACTGTCCTACCAGAAACATACCTTTGTATACAATCGTACGGCTGGACATAGATACTACATACGTATTTTCATTACTCTGTTCAAAGACGCGGCGGGCGATGTACAGTTTCCGGTCAAATTCCAGTCCTTTTTCCACACGGGCAGGTTTTTTGATGAACGCCTGCACGATGTGCGGCATACAGACTCTCGCTTTATGACCGAGAACATCCGGATAAACCGGAACTTCACGATAACCAAGCAGTTCCAGGCCTTCTTTTTCCACGATGATCTCAAACATCTTCTTTGCCTGGTTGCACTTCAGTTCATCCTGCGGGAAAAAGAGCTGGGCGATACCATATTCTCTCTCCTCTCCGATCTCGATTCCCAGTTTTTCACATTCTTTTTTTGAAAAACTTATGGGAGATCTGCAGGAGGATACCTACACCGTCTCCGGTTTTTCCTTCTGCATCTTTTCCTGCACGATGTTCCAGATTTTCTACGATTTTCAGAGCATTCTCTACAGTAGTGTGGCTTTTGATACCTTTGCTGTTGATGACCGCTCCGATACCACAGTTATCATGCTCAAATTGCTGTCGATATAAACCTTGATTTTCTTTCATCACATTTTCTCCTCTCACTGGTGATACGCTACTGCCGCCTGGATCAGTCCGCGGAACAGCGGATGTGCGCGGTTTGGTCTGGATTTCAGTTCCGGATGTCCCTGAGTTCCCACGAAGAACGGATGACCGGGAATCTCAAGCATCTCTACGATGCGTTTGTCCGGTGACAGTCCGGAAAGTACCATTCCGTTTTCTTCCAGTTCCTGTCGATAATCGTTATTAACTTCATAGCGATGACGATGTCTTTCACTGATTTCTTCGGTTCCGTATAATTCTCTTGCCTTGCTTCCTTCTTTCAGGACACACGGGTAAGCACCAAGCGAAGGGTTCCGCCCAGATCTTCCACACCGTTTTGTTCCGGCATCAGCGCAATGACCGGATGTGTGGTTTCCGGATCCAACTCGATGCTGTTGGCATCTTTATAGCCGATCACATCTCTGGCAAATTCTACAATTGCCATCTGCATACCAACAGATGCCAAGGAACGGGATCTTTTCTTCTCTTGCATAGCGGATCGCTTCAATCTTTCCTTCCGTACCACGGGTTCCGAAACCTCCCGGTACCAGGATACCATCCACGCCTTTTAATTTTTCAGCTACATTTTCCGGTGTGATCTCTTCGGAATCTACCCAGCGGATCTTTACGTTTGCACGGGCTGCGATTCCGCCGTGTTTCAGCGCTTCTACCACACTCAGGTAGGCATCATGCAGCTGGATGTATTTTCCGACCATTGCGATCTCCACTTCGTGGATCGGATTTCTCAGATCTTCTACCATCTGTTTCCAGTCGGCAGATCCGGTTCCGGGCAAGGCAGCTGAAGGGATTCACATACCACCTGTGCCAGATGTTCTTTCTCCATGGCAAGCGGTGCTTCATACAGATACTCCACATCGAGGTTCTGCAGTACATGATTGACCGGCACATTACAGAACAGTGCGATCTTGGCTTTCATCTCTTCCGAGATCTCATATTCGCTCCGACATACCAGAACATCCGGCCACAGACCCATTCCCTGCAGTTCCTTGACACTCTGCTGCGTTGGTTTTGTCTTCATCTCCCCGGATGCTTTCAGATACGGAATCAGAGTCACATGGATCAAAACCGCATTCTCATGACCGATTTCATGCTGAAACTGACGGATGGCCTCCAGAAACGGCTGGCTTTCGATATCACCTACCGTACCACCCACCTCGATGATTGCTATGCGGTTATCATCCTCTGACTTTGGTTTATAAAAACGATCTTTGATTTCATTAGTTATATGCGGGATTACCTGTACGGTTCCTCCGCCATAATCTCCGTGACGTTCTTTTTGCAGAACGGACCAGTAGATTTTTCCAGTTGTCACATTGGAATTTTTATCCAGGCTCTCATCAATGAATCGTTCATAGTGTCCCAGATCCAGATCCGTCTCGGTACCGTCATCCGTAACGAACACTTCCCCATGCTGAATAGGATTCATCGTACCCGGATCCACATTGATATATGGGTCAAACTTCTGCATAGTCACTTTATAGCCTCTGGCTTTCAGAAGTCTCCCAAGCGAAGCTGCCGTAATTCCCTTTCCAAGACCGGATACTACGCCACCTGTCACAAACACATATTTTACTGCCATCACATTTTCCTCCTCGTTTGAAAAACTATGAGAAATACGTTTTCCGAATTTCTCAGATTGTCGCAACAGTCGCCAAGGCTCATGCAGCCACATACTTTGGCTCGTTGCTTACGCAAAAAGGCGTCAGAAACCCTTTCGGATCTCTGACGCCTTTGTCAGTGCTTTTTAATGCTAATATTATGTCCCTTTCCTTTTATTTTGTCAATTCTTTTCT
>ENA-OQCN01001086-OQCN01001086.1-human-gut-metagenome-genome-assembly--contig:-NODE-1086-length-13865-cov-2.068860_pt1 | contig 13865 bp, 16 predicted proteins | sample MGYA00242497_ERZ504576 | MGnify/ENA primary metagenome ERZ504576 (study PRJEB26092, sample SAMD00036296) | human gut metagenome | host: Homo sapiens | study: EMG produced TPA metagenomics assembly of...
CAAAAATTTGCGATAGCATAAAGTTTTGTGGGCGTTGCCCACACCCACAACCTTTGAAAAGGTTGACCAAACTTTTAACTTCGGGACGGAAAATTTGGCTTTTACTTTACTTTGTTACCTGACCGAGAGAGTGTTAAACCATAAATTAATGCTCACCTATTAACAAAAAGTTTTTTAAAATGAACAGCAAAAGCGTATCGAAAAACGATACCGCTGAATTTTATGCTATATTAAATTACTCAATACCAAGTAGCTTTTTAGATGCGTCTACAAGACTGTCTTTAATGCTTTCGGCATCGTTGAAGTCTTTGCCGACTGCTGTGATATAAGCCTTAATCTTTGGCTCTGTACCGCTCGGACGAATAATTACGCCGTTGTCACCCTCAAGACCAAATGAAATTACATTTGAAGTCGGGAGGTCAATAGCAGTCTTTTCACCTGTTACTGTGTCAAGCTCATACTTAAGGAGATAGTCGGAAACCTTAACAACCTTTTTGCCGTCAATTTCAGTAGGAATATTCTCTCTGATTTCAGCCATAATGTTGTTCATTTTTTCCATACCTGCCGCACCGTCAAATTCAAATGCAGATGTATGGTTGAGGTAGTAGCCGTACTCCTCATAAAGTGAGTCAATAACCTGTGCAAGTGACTTGCCATGTTTCTTATAGAAAGCAGCCATTTCGCAAACAAGCATTGATGCAACTACTGCGTCCTTATCACGAACATAAGTACCTGCAAGGTAGCCGTAGCTCTCTTCAAAGCCGAACACATATCTGTCCTCTTCGCCTTTCTTTTCAAGGTTGAGGATAACTTCACCGATGTACTTAAAAACCTGTAAGAACATTTTTAAGTTCACAGCCGTACTTTTCACAAAGCTTGTTGATAAGTTTTGTTGTAACAATTGTCTTAACCAAAACAGGTTTTTCGGGAAGTGTGCCGTTTGCCTTGCGTGAAGAAAGAATATAGTCTGTAAGCATAATGCCGTCTTCATTACCTGAAATAAGGCGGTAGCTGCGTCGTAATCTTTAACCGCAATACCTACACGGTCTGCGTCAGGGTCTGTTGCAAGAAGAAGGTCAGGCTGTACTTTTTCGCAAAGTTCAATACCTTTTTGGAGAGCCTCTTTAATTTCAGGGTTCGGGTACGGGCAAGTGGTAAAGTTGCCGTCAGGAAGCTCCTGCTCAGGTACAACTGTAATTTCTTCAACACCGATTTTCTTAAGAACTTTTCTTACAAGTTTGTTGCCTGTACCGTTGAGTGGGGTATAAACTACCTTTAAGCCTGCACCTTCGCAAACGCCCGGGTTTACCTGCTGTTCCATAACTTTTTCAAGGTAGCTGTCATAAACATCATCGGAAACATATTCAATAAGACCGCTCTTAACAGCCTCGTCAAGGTCAGCAATCTTTACATCTTTAAACATATCAAGTTTGCAGATTTCGTCATATACAATACCTGCGGCAACATCTGTCATCTGACAACCGTCTTCGCCGTATGCCTTGTAACCGTTGTACTTAGCAGGGTTGTGGCTTGCTGTAACCATAATACCTGCCTGACACTTGAAGTAACGAACAAGGTATGAAAGTACAGGTGTAGGCTGTAATTCAGATGTGATGTAAACCTTAATGCCGTTGCCTGCAAGAACTCTTGCAGCCTCAAGCATAAAGAGGTCGGCTTTAATTCTGCTGTCGTGAGAAATTGCAACAGAGCCTTTGCCGTACTTCTGAATGATGTAATTTGCAAGTCCCTGAGTAGCCTGACGAACTACATAAATGTTCATTCTGTTAGTACCTGCTCCGATTACGCCTCTAAGACCTGCTGTACCAAAGGTGAGAGCCTTGTAAAAGCGATCATAGATCTCGTCCTCGTTGCCCTTTATGCTCTCAAGCTCGGCAATAAGGTCAGCATCTTCGGTAGCGCTTTCTAACCATTCATTGTAAAGTTTCATAAAATCCATAAATAACCCCCGAGATATACTTTCACAGCACAAATATTGTGTGTAAAAATGGTATAAATTTATTTATTTTAAAAATTTTCACTATTTAGTATAACATAATTACATAGGAAATTCAAGTAAATTATTTATGCCCGGCGATTTTTCAAGAGGCGTGCATAAATGGTTATATGTTTTTGTAAATTTCCGTTAAACAATTAAAATTTTAATATTAATGTCAATCTTTATCATTAACGATAATCTCGGATTTGTTTTTCTTTTTAAAAACAAATCATGAAAAAACAACATATTTTTCCCAACAAAATTCAATGCCTGCGGCTATAATATTGAGTATTGCAGAGCTTAACAGAGCGCTGACAAATACCCAGAGTACCATAAGCGGCATAAACGGAAAACGGGCATAAAAATCAGGCGTATTTATATTAAGAATTTCGTAATAATAAATTGAATCAAAAATAAACGACACAAGGTAAGTGCCGAGCACCAAATCCGAAATTTTCCAAAGTGCAAATTTTGCTTTTACATTAATATTTTCGAGTTTGAGCTTGCTTATTATCAAGAAAATCAGAACAGACATTACATACGGTTCAATACCGTACCAATACACATAATTTGCTGTGGTGAATGTACTGCCGTAGCATCTGTAAAAATTAAATGTGCCAAATCCGAAAATTGCAATTACAAGTGCGATTATAAGAAAAACATTTTTTATTTTCGTGCGTATTCACGGATATAACAGCCTGTAAAGTAATAGGTGATAGGGTAAATGCCAACCACCAGCTTGGCATAAGTTTTTGAGTATCGGTATCGGCTGCGGGATTTGCCCACCATTCGTAAGAGTCAAATTTAAAAGCATTAAATAACGACGGCAGAATAGTAATTGCAATCAAAGTAATAAGTAAAATATTTTTTTGCTTTCTGCTGTCAAGATTTTTATAGATAATGTTAAGAAACGGTACAATTAAAAACAGACCTATGTACATTTCTATGTACCAGGAATAATTTGCACCCGTAAAATCAAAAATACCCATAAAAAATGTAAGCGTAGTCAGTGTGTAACTTCCGTTACAGGATTTATAAATTATGCATGCGATTGCCACAAGAATATAAACTATAATTGTTTTTCGTATTCCTGAGTAATAGCCTTTTTTCAGCGTTTTGTTACACAAAAGAAATCCCGACAGTATCATAAACAGCGGTACGCAAACAGAAAACAGAGTGCGCAGAACCGTTGCAAAATACATCAAATCATTGTCTGCGGTTGTGTTGTAGTAGCCTGTATGGTAAAAAAAGTGAATACTTATTACACAAAGCACAGCAACTATTCGCAGGATGTCCATGGCAGGATTTCGGTTTTGTAGCTTTTCAAGATTCATTGTTACCTCTCATTAAATGCCCTCCGTAAAATTACGAAAGGCATTTTTAAATCATTACATATTATTGTATAAGCTTGTCAGTCCTCAAGAAATTCCTCAACAATAAATCTCGGGCGCCTTTTGACTTCCAAATAAATTTTTCCGATATACTCGCCGATAATACCGATTGCAAGAATTTGAAGTCCGCCGATAGCCAGATAGAACACAAAATACTTGCCCAGCCGCTAACCGCAAAGCCCATAAAGTAGCTTACAAGGCTGTAAATAATCATAATAATGCTTATGGCAAATACAATTGCGCCAAGACCCGTTATCATTCTTATCGGCTGAATACTTAGAGAAGTAATGCCTCCCAAGCAAGAGCAAGCATTTTTTTAAGCGGATATTTGCTTTCACCCGCAAGTCTTTCAAAACGCTCGTATGTAACTATATCCGACTTATAGCCGATAAGCGGTACCATACCTCTTAAAAAGATGTTTGTTTCTTTATATTCTGCAAAAGCGTTCAGTGCTCTTTTGCTCATAAGTCTGAAATCGGCGTGGTTAAAAATAACCTTTGCACCCATTTTGTTGAGAATTTTATAGAATGCCTCGGCTGTAAATCTTTTAAAGAATGTGTCGGTTTCACGCTTTGAACGCACACCATACACAACATCACAGCCGTTTTCGTATTTTTCAACCATTTCGTCAAATGTGTTGATGTCATCCTGTAAGTCTGCGTCAATTGAAATAACAGCGTCTGCCTTGTCTTTTAATGTAATAAGACCGCAGAGCAGAGCATTTTGATGTCCTCTGTTGCGTGTGAGTTTGATTCCCTGAAATACAGGATTTTCTTTGTGAAGGTCGCTGATAATGCTCCATGTTTTATCCTTAGAACCGTCATCAATGAAAACAATTTTGCTGTCATCTGTAATTTTGCCCTCAAGCATCATTTTGCTGAATTTGTCAGAGAGCTTTTGCGCCGAATCCCTTAGTACCTCTTCTTCGTTGTAGCAGGGAATGGCAAGATATAATTTTGTCATATATGATATGCCTCCAAAAATAAATAATATGAAGAATTATCCATCAAATTAATAATACTATTATATAACTTATATAATTTAAAGTCAATAACGCACAAAACCAAGAAAATGTATCTTTACTGATGTAAAAATGCCGCCAAAAAAGAAAATTTTAATAAAATAGTAAATTTAGTCTTGTAAAGGGTGAAATATTGTATTATAATTAAGAAGTAAAAAACCTTATGGAGGTATAATCAAATGGCTCAGAAATCAATAGCAGTATTAACAAGTGGCGGTGACGCTCCCGGTATGAATGCCGCTGTAAGAGCAGTAGTTCGTGCAGGTATAAATAAAGGAATGAGAGTTTACGGTGTTTACCGTGGATACAACGGATTACTTAACGGCGATGTTCAGGAAATGAATCTTCGCAGTGTATCTGATATAATCGGTTTTGGCGGTACAATGCTTTACACAGCAAGAAGTGAAGAGTTTGCTACTCCTGCAGGTATTAAGAAAGCAGCGGATTTTTGCAGAAGCATTGATGTATCGGGCGTTGTTGTAATCGGCGGTGACGGTTCTTTCAAGGGTGCTCGTGCTCTTACCAATGCAGGTATTAACTGTATCGGTATTCCTGGTACTATTGATAATGATATTGCTTGTTCGGAATATACAGTAGGCTTTGACACAGCAATGAATACAGCACTTCAGATGGTAGACCGTATTCGTGATACAGCACAGTCACATGACCGTTGTTCAATCGTAGAGGTTATGGGCAGACGCTGCGGTGATATTGCTTTGCAGACAGGTATCGCAACAGGTGCTACGGCTATTCTTGTTCCTGAAATTCCTTACAACATTGAAAGAGATGTTATTCAGAGAATTGTCAACACTCAGAAAACAGGTAAGAAACACTTTATCATTGTTGTTGCCGAGGGTGTAGGTAAGGTTGCTGAGCTTGCTAATTATATAGAAAACAGACTCGGTATTGAAACTCGTGCCACAATTCTCGGTCATGTTCAGCGTGGCGGTTCACCTACACTTCGTGACAGAGTTGTTGCAAGTGAGATGGGATTCAGAGCAGTAGAGTTGCTTGAGAAGAATCTCGGTAACCGTGTAGTAGCAATGAAAGACGGCAAAATCATTGATCTCGACATCAATGAGGCTCTTGATATGCAGCGTGTATTTGATGAAGATCTTTACAAGATTGCTATGACAATTTCTATCTGATAATTTATTCGGATTAATTTAATCGGTATTTAAAATGTCGGGGCGGACTATGTTCGCCCTGACTTTGTATTCTTATTTATTTGAAAGGATTTTCGCCTTATGATAACCTCTCAACAGGAATTGACAAGGGATTTGATTTTTTATTCTGTTTGTGTGTCGGATTTTGAAAAACTTGACTTTAAAAATGACGCACTTGCAGGAGTTCGTGCAAATTATTTTAATTCAAATCATCGTCCGCAAGCAGATGATACGGATATTTCCTTGGACGATGTTTCGTACAAGCTCTCTTACAAAATGAGTAAAAATCAGCCTTTATCGTGGAAAGTAACAAAAAACCTCCGCCCATATCAATCTGTAAAGCGTGAAACAGGCGGAATTTACTGTGTGAGATATTATACAGAAAAAGCAACAGTCTATAAAAAGCAATTTTTTGACAGTTCGCATTTATGGATAAGGACGGAATATTTTGACAAAAGCATAGAGGGAGAAAGACTTTGTACTGTTTCTCCTAAAAAAATTGACGGTGTTATCGCAATTGAAAAAATACTTTTCAGCAATAACCATATGGTCGCCGGTGTTACTCTTTTTCCGTCAGACAAAAATCCCGAGAATAACAGCGCCGCACTTGTGTATTCAAATAACGGAATGATTTGGTATGACAGTGCGTTTGCTCCCGCTTCTTTGAATAAAGTCAATGCAAATTATAAGACGAAACACGCTAAACTTATGCTTGATGCAGATAAATTTTTGCCTGATTACAAACCTGAAAATCCTATAGATTTATCATTGCTTGAATATCTTGACGATACATTTACAGAACCAAAGCCACAGGTTACGGCTTATGACAGAATTGAGAAAATTCTTGAGGAGGCACATAAGACAAATAAAAATCTGTTCGGTCAGGTTATTGAACATTCGGGTGTAGAAGTAGCAGATGAAGAAACCGATGTTCTCGCACAAACCGATGAAAGCGTTGAAGAAAAAGTTACCGAAAATCACGATGATGAAGTTATCGAACAGGCTGAAAAGTTTGAAAAATCCGACGAAACGGAAAGTAAAGACGATAATAATTTACAAAATACCGTTGTTGAGGAAGTTGATGTTACAATTGCAGAAGAAGAAAGAAAATCTGACGCAGTGGTAAGCACTACTTCGGGCAATTATGAGTATTTTGGTGCGGTTGATGAAAACGGTTTGCGTACAGGCAGAGGAAGAACCGTATCTCCAAGCGGAATTACAGCGTATGACGGTGAATATGCACAAGGCAAGCGTGACGGCTTTGGTGTATTTTACTATAAAAACGGTGATATTAACTATGTCGGCGATTGGAAAGAGAATCAACGCAGCGGCGCAGGTGTAGGATACAGAACTTCTGACGGAACAATGCATATAGGTAAATGGGAGAATAATTCTCCGACAAACTACGGCGCAAGGTTTAATAAAGACGGTACATTTATTGATGTTGCCGATTATGCAAACGGAGTTAAAAACGGAAAATGCATTTCTTTAGACGAGAACGGCAATTTCTATATTTCAATATGGGAAAACGGAAAGAAAATTTCAGAACATATTATTGAATGGTGATAAAATGGATGATTTGATTTTATTTCTGCACTAAATTCTTTTAATGAAAAATATTTGCCGAAAATTCTTATTTTTCTGCTTGTATTTGTTGTAGGCAGTTTAATTGTAAAATTACTGTTAAAGCTAATCAGAAAAATTATTGATAAAAGTAAGATTGAGCGTACTGTTATTACATTTTTCTTTTCTATATTAAAAATAGTTTTATATTTGATTGTTGTTATGACAGCGCTCTCTACAATCGGAGTTAATGTTTCTTCAATCATAACTACATTTGCCGCTGCGGCAATTACTGCCGGTCTTGCATTGCAGGAATCACTGGGAAATGTGGCGAGTGGCGTGGTAATTCTTATAAGTAAACCTTTTGTTGCAGGAGATATTCTTGAATTTGAGGGCATAAAAGGATATGTTAGAAGTATTCGTGTTTTTTCAACTCAAATTCATACTTTTGACAATAAAATTGTAAATATTCCAAATTCAAGACTTACCGCAAACAATGTAACAAACTGTACAGGTCAGACAAACCGCAGAATTAATTTGTCATATACTGTAGGCTATGATGATGACATTGACCTTGTTCGTAAGATAATTCTCGACCTTGCAAAGTCAGATGAAAGGGTTTTAAAAGATCCCGAACCAAAGGTATATGTTGATAAATATCTTGACAGCGGTATTCAAATTGTTGCTTGGGTGTGGGTAGAACCTGATGATTATTACGGTGTTTATTATATGATGCAGGAAAATGTACTAAAAGAATTTAAAAAGAACGGAGTAACAATTCCGTATCCGCATATTCAGCTTGTTAAAGAATAAAAATTCATAAAATCATAACTATTGCTAAAAATAATAGTGCCTTCATTTGAGGGCACTATTTTTATTTATTAAGGATGGTTTTATGAAAAAAATAATTGCTGCATTGCTTGCAGCCATTGCATTTGCTACGGCACTTACAGGTTGCGGCGGTAATAAGAATATTCTAAAAACGAAACTTCTGCACATAGTTCCGCAACTTCCGAGAATTCCAAAAACGAGGACTCTAAATCAGACGATAAAACAAAGTCGAGAGTAAAGTCGATTCTATGACAGATGATGCCGAGCGTAACGGCAGAGTTCGTGACGGTGACGGAATTATCGGAAATGAAGAATACGAAAATCGTGACGACGGTTTAACAGACGGTGTTGAAGATTATGTAGAGGGCAGAATGGAAAACGGCTCTACACTTGCTGATGATGCGATTTTTTAATGAAAAACGGGCGTTTTTAAGCGCCCGTTTCATCTTATAGATTATTTATTGAAAAATGAAGAATTATAGTTTAGTGTATAGCTTAATTAAGAATTAAAAATTTAGGTTAATGTATATAGTTATTATACAGCCTTTTCAAGTTCATGCTTAAGCCTGCGAATAATCTTTTTTTCTAATCGAGAAATATATGATTGCGAATATACCGAGTTTGTCGGCAACCTGTTTTTGTGTATGTTCTTTTCTGCCGTTAAGACCGAATCGCAATTCCATAATCAAACATTCTCTTTGATTAAGTTTTGATACCGCTTGCAGTACAAGCCTTTTTTCAAGTTCATTTTCAATATCTTTTATTTACAAGGTCAGGGTCACTTCCTAAAATATCACATAATAACAGTTCGTTGCCGTCCCAATCTGTATTTAACGGTTCATCAATAGATACTTCGTTTTTCAATTGAGAGGATTTTCGCAGAAACATCAGTATTTCATTTTCAATACAGCGTGAAGCATATGTAGCAAGTTTTATGTTTTTTTCGGGTGAAAATGTTTTTACCGCTTTTATAAGCCCTATAGTTCCTATTGAAATTAAATCCTCTGCGCTTGCGCTCGGCGAATCGTATTTCTTGGCAATATATACAACAAGTCTTAAGTTATGGGTAATCAATTCTTCTCTGGCACTGTTGTCACCGTCTGTTATTCTTTGCATTATTTCAGCTTCTTCTGATTTTGTAAGAGGCGGAGGCAGAGTTTCACTTCCGTTAATATAAAATACTTCATCGTCAAAATTAAAATAATCTTATTTTTCTTAGAATCTGCATAATGTTCATTGCAATTTCTCCTGTCAGTTATTGATAAGTTCACTTGGTATTATTGCCTTTATATCATCTTTAAAGATGTTTTCGCAAATTCCTATATAAACCGAATTATCCGCTTCCTTTCCGTCAATAATAATGTTGTCGGCACAAAAGCCTTGCAGTATTCCGCTGCCGCCAAGGCTTGTGAACGGAATTAATCTGACCTTTGTTTTGTCGGGGACAAAATCATTAAACACCTCTTTTTTCGGCTACTATCACGCTCTTGCCCGAAAACGGCTCTTTTTTACATTGCAGCCTGTATCAAGTTTTGCGTTAAATATATAGCACTTGTCATTTATTTTTATTTCTATATTATGAATATCTGGCTTGTAAACGCTTTTCGTCAGTTTTTTTATAAGTAAAAGAATATAATAGCATACGAGGGTAAGAATTATCAGCAAAACAGGGGAGATGTCAAAGTAAATTACATCATTGTATATTCCCATACCTTTTGGTTTAAAAGCGAGGTATATAAAAATCATAAGTCCGCCAAAAGAAAATGAAAGTGCAAAGAAAATAAGTACCCGCTTTATGTATGTTTTAATTTTGCATTTTCCAAAGGTAATAAAAATTATTAACATAGCGACCGCCAAATCGGTGAGAATATTTAATCCGAACGGCAGTACAGGGAGCAGAGCGGTGAGCTGAAAAGTCGCCGACAATACTTCCTATTATTACTCTGAAATATTTTATATTTGAACCGATGATTTTCTTTGTCAGCATCAGTAAAAAATAATCTATAAATATGTTTACCGTGATTAGAACATCAATGTAAATATTATTCATAAAAAGCCCCTTTACTATTATTACATACATTCAAAATAATAAATGTCAAATTGTGTATAGGAGGTAAAATATGATTGTCGGTATAATTATAGGTGTATTTATAGGAGGCATTATCGGAGTAAGCGTAATGTGTCTGCTGTATTATCATAATTGAAGAAAATAAAAACGCTGAGTCTTCGCTTTGAAAACTCAGCCGTATATTTTGCCTGAATATTAAGATTTTAAATTTCTTGTGCCGAGGAAAAGAATAGCAAGCATACCTGAACCTACATGAGAACCGATAACCGGACCTATATCGCAGATAATTGATTTTTGCACATACCCTTGATTCTTTTTTGAAGTTCAAGAGCACCTTCTTTGTTGTCTGCATGACCTATAAATACAGTCTGCTCTTTCGGGTTTTCAGCGTCACGCTCAAAATGCGAAACAAGAGAATTATACACATTGCTTGCGCCTCTTACTTTACCTACATTAATAAGATGACCTCCTTCATCTACACTTATAAGAGGTTTAATCTGCAAAGCCTTACCGAATGTAGCCGCAACGGCGGAAATTCTGCCGCCTCTCTTAAGATGGTCGAGGTCTTCAACAATGAACCAGTGACAAACCTTGAGTTTAATATCATTTATATACTGTTCAAGCTCTTCGATTGAAACACCTTCTGTGTACTTCTGACCTGCAAGGTAAATAAGCAGGCCAAGTCCGACAGAGTCGCACATAGAATCAATAATAACAATTTTTCTGTCAGAATATTTTTCCTGCAAATCTTTTACAGCCATAAGACAAGTGTTATAAGTTCCGCTAAGACCTGTACAGATACCTGTATAAAGTATATCCTTTCCGGCTTTTAAATACGGTTCAAAATAATTTATAAAATTATTGTAGTTAATTTGGGTCGTTTTTGAGTCAATACCGCTTTTGAGCTTAGAATAAAAGTCATCAAGACTCATCATTCTTGCATCTGCATAGTGGAGGTAAGACTTGTCCTCCATAGTAAATTCCATTGGCAGAATTTCAACATTAATCTCCTTGGCAATTTCAGCAGAAAGGTCACAGGAGGAATCGGTCATAAAAATATAATCCATAAAAACATCTCCTTTGTAGTGTACATTTGTCATATAAGTTTATTCTATCAATATATATAATAAAAGTCAATGAATGGAGCTTTTTTATGAATTGCAGACTTACAGATATAAGACATAAGGAAGTAATAAGTGCGTGTGACGGCTGCAGAATAGGTTTTGTGGATGATGTTATAGTAGATACCAAGTGTGCAAAAATAGTGTCGCTTGTTATATTCGGCAGGAGCAGTTTTCTGGGCTTTATAGGTAAATGTGAGGATTATATAATTCCGTGGGAGAAAATTGAACTTATAGGTGAAGATACAATTATCATATCCTGTTCCATGCCGAATCCCGTAAAAAGGTGCAAAAAGCCAAGATTTAAAGAGAAATTCTAAAAAAATTGATTTTCTACCTATTTTGCACAATCCACTAAGAAGTATTCGCTAATTTATGCAAATTAAACAATTATTTGTGTTTATGAGAAAATTAAAATTTGATTGTTACAATAATATAACAAAAGTAACAAAAAATAACAGGGCTGAAAATTTGCATTTTTCAAAAAAATGTGGTTTAATAACAACGAATTGTGTGTTTGATAAAATTTTAACGACTAAAGGAAGTCGCATAAAACACAGCCGAATATTGGTTTTGAATTATGCTAATCACAGGGAGGATAAATTTTTGAGAACAAATAATAAACATACAGAAAATGGCAAAAAACAGGTTACTGCAAAAAAGACAAGCAGAGCACTTAAACCTATTTCTTTTATAAGTGCTATAATACTGGCATCTGCTTGCCTGCTTATTCCTACCACAACACTTGCGCCAAGTGTTGATGCTTATGCTGACAGCAGAGCGGCTGCATACTCCGTTGGCGGTATTGATACTTTCTCACAGTCAATTGCTGAAAATTGTGCGGAAACAGTACCTACGGAAACTGCTGACAAAAAAGCAGAGGAAACTACAGCGGCAACCAAACCGACAGAAAAGGCTACCAAGCCTACAACAGCTCCCGCAAAGGAGAACAAAACAGAAACTAAGGCAACTACTAAGCCTGTTGAAGAAAAAGAAGAAGAAACACAGCCTACAGAGAGTGTACAGACTTATCTTGTAAGTATTGATAATCCTGACACATCTTATTCTCCGAGCCGGGTAACTCTTTCTGATTATGACAGAGCAAAACTCGAGCGCCTTGTAATGGGTGAGGCAGGTACTATGGGTTATGAGGGATGTGCTCTCGTTGCTCAATCAATCAGAGATGCTATGAACCTTTCCGGTAATACATCTATTGATTACATTATAGATGAATATAAGTACTATGCCCCGACAAACATTGAGCCAAACTCAGATGTTAAAGCAGCGGTTTCTTATATTTTTGACAACAACGGTTCGGCTGTTCAGCACAGAATCATCTGTTTCTACACAGGTGAAAGTAAATGGCACGAAACACAGAATTTCATTATCAGCTGCGGTAATGTAAGGTTTTTTGATCTGGCAGTCTGATACATACAATATGCAAAAATCAAGTGTTATTTCAAAAAACACTTGATTTTTTGCATTTTATGGTATAATAATATAGCATTTCGCACGTTGGGCTTGTCGGAACGGTGGCAAATTGCTCTTAACCCGATAAAAATCAAGGCCCGGCGGAGGTTTTAACCTAAGGAGGATATTTAAAATGGCAGTAGTTTCAATGAAACAGCTCTTAGAAGCAGGTGTACACTTTGGTCACCAGACAAGAAGATGGAACCCTAAGATGGCTGAATACATCTTCACAGAGCGTAACGGTATTTACATTATTGACCTTCAGAAGAGCGTTAAGAAGCTCGAAGAGGCTTACAACTTTGTTCGTGAGCTTTCAGCAGAAGGCAAGAGCGTACTCTTTGTAGGTACAAAGAAGCAGGCTCAGGATTCAGTTAAAGAAGAGGCTCTCCGTGCAGGCGCTTACTATGTAAACGCAAGATGGCTCGGCGGTATGCTCACAAACTTTGCTACAATCCGCAGAAGAATTGCTCGTTTAAAGCAGCTCCGCACAATGCAGGAGGACGGTACATTTGATCTTCTTCCTAAGAAGGAAGTTATCAAGCTTAACCTTGAGATTGAAAAGCTTGAGAAGTTTATGGGCGGTATTAAGGATATGACTTCAATGCCGGGCGCACTCTTTATTGTTGACCCAAGAAAAGAGAGAATCGCCGTTGCTGAAGCTAAGAAACTCAACATTCCGATTGTTGCTATTGTTGATACAAACTGTGACCCTGATGAAATCGACTACGTTATCCCAGGTAACGATGACGCTATCCGTGCAGTAAAGCTTATTGCAGGTGCTATGGCTGACGCTATCATTGAGGGTAAAGAAGGTCAGATGGGTGCAGCTGCTGTTGAAGAAGAAACAGCAGAAGAGGCAGCTGAATAATTTTATTTATCTTATAATTATATCAATCGAAAGGATGTAATATAAATGGCAGCATTTACAGCTCAGGATGTTAAAACATTAAGAGAAAAAACAGGTTGCGGCATGATGGATTGCAAAAAGGCTCTCACAAATGCCGATGGTGATATGGACAAGGCTATTGACTTCTTAAGAGAACAGGGCCTTGCAAAAGCAGCTAAAAAGGCAAGCAGAATTGCTGCTGAAGGTGTTGCTTATGCAACAACTAATGCAGACGCTTCTGTTGGCGTAGTTATCGAAGTAAACGCTGAAACAGACTTCGTTGCTAAGAACGATTCATTTATGGATTTTGTTAAGGCTTGTGCTCAGACAGTTATCGAGCAGAATCCTGCTG
>ENA-OQCN01001087-OQCN01001087.1-human-gut-metagenome-genome-assembly--contig:-NODE-1087-length-13861-cov-2.571574_pt1 | contig 13861 bp, 12 predicted proteins | sample MGYA00242497_ERZ504576 | MGnify/ENA primary metagenome ERZ504576 (study PRJEB26092, sample SAMD00036296) | human gut metagenome | host: Homo sapiens | study: EMG produced TPA metagenomics assembly of...
TCCGCCGTCCGCATGGAACACGTTCGAATACCCCTTGTCCGAGGTCAGCACGGTCTCCGCCGTCTCCGTATTGTCCGCGAGCAGCTGTGTGTTGAACGCCTGATATGCCTGTTCTGCGGTGTATTCGCCCGCGATCATGCGCGAGACCACATCCTTCGAGATGGAAAAGAAGTCGTTCGAGGCGATGCGGATGTACATATGGTTCTGCTCGACCACCGGGCGCACGTCCTCGAGATAATCGGTCAGGCGAAGGCTGACATTCTGGCTGTAGCTCAGGATATCCTGTCCGTCATAGACGATGCGGTTCTGCGCGCCCTCGGAGAGCATGACATGGAGCACCTGCATCGCCTTTTCGCGGCGTGCGCTGTCCTGTTCCAGCTCGCGGTTCAGCGCAACCTGGAAATACGGGGTGGTCATCAGCCACTGCTGGCCGTTCTGCCCGAAGAACGGCAGGAAGGCCGTATCGATGCCCTCGTCCTCCAGAATTTTGACGTTAGCAGAGGTGCCGAAGAACATGGCGAGCCTGCCGCCGCGCATCCGGTCCATGATGTCGTCGTAGGTCAGCGTCAGGTCAGCGGCGTTCAGTCCGGTGTCGCGGATGAAGTTCTCGAGGTTCTCGAAGGCCGCCGGCCAGACGGCGTCGTCCAGACCGACCTTCTCGGTGCTCGCCGGGTCGCTGTACGCGGTGCGCCACCGGCGGCCCTCCGCCGAGGAAAGCTCGGAGACCGAAAGGCCCTGAAGCGTCTCCATGCAGGTGTAGTCGTAGAAATAGTCCGCATCAAAGCCGCGGATGCCGTGCCTTTCGAACGCCTTGCAGGCGGAAACGAAGCTCGCGTAATCGGTCGGCAGCGGAATGCCGTATTCCTCGAACAGGCCGCGGTTGACCACGAAGCCGTGCGCGTCCGCGCAGACCGGAAGCCAGTTGACGCTGCCGTCCTCGTTCTTGAAGCTGTCGAGGTAGGTGTTATAGACCGCGCCCGCCTCGTTGGTCAGGGCGAGGTTCATCAGGCTGTCCTTCAGCGGCGCGGCGTCGTGCAGCGAGAAGCGGCAGCTGGTGATGATGTCCGGCAGACCGCCGTTTTCGTTCAGAAATTTGTAAAAATCCAGATCATTGTTGCCGACGATGAACTCAATGTTCACATCCGGCAGCTGCGACTGGATATAGGGGGCGTAATTTTCGTACAGCGTGGTGTTCCACAGATAGACCTGAATGGTCTCCGCGTTCTCCTGCGCCTCGTTCTTCTGCGCGCCGCAGCCGGACAGCAGGCAGACGCCTGCGATCAGTACCGCGAGCAGGAGGGACAGACCGCGCCGCAGCTTTTTCTTTTTCATAAACCGTTCTCCTTACCCCGTGACGGCCGCCGCTCCCCGGAAGGCCGCGCCTTTCTCTTTTTTTCTCTCCTGACGCCGCAAAAAATGGCGATATATAAACAGCATAACACTTTTCGGGCACAAATACAAGGATTTCGCTTTATCCGCCTCAAACAGGCAAAAAATGCACGCGGTACGCCGTGTGCATCGTGCTTTTCCCGGCGCTGCACCTGTAAGCCGGATGGAAGGCGCCGAAGGGGAAACGTTATAAAGCTATAACTTTTTAACTGTATAACTGCATAACGTTATAACTGCTGTTTGCAAAATCGTTAGAAAATCCTTCTTGTTTTCGCTTTTTCGTCTCTTTCGCCGGAGGTTTTAGACGAAAGGTTTGATTCGAGAAGAATAAATCGGTAAGGATTTTATTAGATACCGCCGATTTGCACGCCTTCAAAAACCATGGCTTCTGTTTCCATATGACCCATAAACGGCCTACCCTGTAAAAACAGGGGAATGGTGCGGCGGACAAAGAAAAAGGGCGGCCGGGGAGCCGTCCTTCATGCTTCAGCCGGGAAGTTTCGTTTTCCGTGCACGACCATCAGCATGACGCTTGTCATGGCTGACTATGTACTTAATCTTGGTACTCGCCGCGGGCGATCGCTTCTTCGCGGCGGCGGCGTGCCTCGGCCTTCTGCGCGAGCCATGCCTGCTCCCAGTCGGCAAGCGGCTTGTCCGGTGTTGTCTCGGCAGGGGAGGCGTCCGTGCTGCACTGCTTTTCGAGAAGTCGAACAGCGCGGTCTGTAAGTAAGCGACCGGGTTTTCAATGCGGCTGAAATGCAGCGCGGTGCTGTCGAGGAAGCGTTCTACGCTTTCCGGGGAAATCATCTGCGCGACGGTCTCGCGGCGCTCCTGCGTGATCTCCGCGCCCTTGATGAACAGCTTGTCCGCGTGCTTGATATTATAGACCGCCGTCACGACCGTTCCGGTCAAATCGTTGCCGAAGCGCTTGCGGAGTGCGTCAGCGTTGATCTGCGCTTCAACCTGTCTGCGCTCCTTGCGGCGGACAGCGCGCGGCTTGTCCTTCTTCTTGATAGGCACGTTCTTGCGGATGCGGGAAACGCGCTTTTTGAGCTTCTCGAGGAAATCACCGATGGTTGCAATCGTGGAAACCGAGCCGTCAACGTGATGGTTGGTCAGATACGGCGTTTCCAGATCGGGCGTCTCGCAGATCTCATACTCATATGTCCAGCGGTTTTCCTCGCCGGCCGGATGGCGGTGCTGCTTGAGCAGACCGGAAATCTTGAAGCGCTTCCAGAGCGTCGAGAAATGCTTGATTTTTTCCAAACAGAACGAACGGATGCCCTCGGGACGGAGGACAAAGCCGGGAATTTCATCAGATGGCTGACGAGCGCGAACAGACCCTTGCTGGCAAGGGAAATGGTCTTGTCGCGCAGAATGGCGGTGGAAATATTCGTGTAGTCGCGCTGCGCATCGGAAATGCAGACAACGTCACCGTTCGGGCGGTCGATGGCCGGGGAATAGACGAAGTCGACCGGCGCGGACGGGTGCTGCATCAGGTTATAGACATGGCAGAACGCACCATTTTCCGCCTGGGAAAAATAGTGCTGCAAATATCCCTTTTGCTTGAGCTCCTTCCACGCCGCGTTCAGCAGGTAGGCGCTGTCCGAGCAGGCATAGCCGAGGCGGCGCTTGCTGAGCGCAAAATCCGGCAGGCCGATAAAGGACTTGATGACGGCGAACAGACCCTTGGCGTCGAGGGAAAGCGTTCTGTCGCGCAGGACTTCGTTGTAAATTGTGGTGTAGCCGGTCGCGGACATTGCTTCCCTCCTTTCCGATGGTCAAGTTTTTTTGCAGAAGAAACAAAAAATCGTCTGATGCTCTCACACCAGACGATTGAAAAACCATGTCTAAATTCGCACTAAAAATCGAAAATTCGTAATGTTGCACAAGTAAAATGTGTCGTACAAGGAAGAAAAATTGATTTTTGTCGAAAAACGCGCGTCGTATTGACATAACCGCTTGTTGATTGTATAATAGTTATACAAGTAAGCGGTATGCGCCATTTGGCGCGTTATTGGTCTCAGTTTGGGTGAGATCTTACCGCCCGCTGGTGTTGGTTGCACCAAGTGCGGATACCGTTTATCAAAGAGCTGATGTTTCCTAGGCATCGGCTCTTTTTTGTTTTCTGTAATTAAGAATACCATGATAGCTGGCCGATGTCAAGAAAAAATATAATTTTGTGCTCAAAAAGGCGAAAAAGTGCGAATAAATGTTGCAATCTTGATCAATTAGTGATATAATGCGCAACTTGAAATTGAAGTGCAGGATGAATTAAAGTGATATGCTACGGACAAATATTTATTTTAAAACCAGATTATACAATAAAAGTGGTAGTATTAGGTATGCTGTAATGGAATTTGATTAAGGGAATATAACCGAAAAAGCATAAAATGTAAGAACGAAGCCTAGTGACGCAGCACCGGGGCTTTTCTGCATTTGGAAAATTATAATGTTTTAACTTTATAACCTTTAATTAAATATACTTTTCAGATTATATTTCTGTTGAAATACCTAAAAAAATTGGATATAATATATCTAATAAAAGATATTTTTGAGGTGTTCTATGAGTGATTTCCAAAAATATTTAGATGAAGCATTCTCTAAAATAAATACTTCTGATTTTTCTGATTCTGAAGAAGATCTTCCGCGCGATGATGTTTATAAAGAAATTCAGCAGCTGATTGTCAGCGAAAGAAAAAAACAAAAGGTAACACAGAAAGAACTGGCGCACAGAACTGGTTTGTCACAGGCTAATATCAGCAATATAGAAAATGGTGTAACGCGCCCAACGATTGATTCATTACAGAAGATTGCAGAAGCACTGGGTAAGCGTCTTCTGGTTTGCTTTGAAGAAAGCGAGGATATTTGACTATGAAAACATTAACTCAGCTTCGGATTGACCATTTTCGTGGAATACGGGATTTGAATATAGAGCATTTGACTTCAATCAATGTAATTGTGGGTGACAATAACTGCGGCAAGACCAGCGTAATGGAAGCTATTCAGTTTCTACGCTCGGGAAGTTCTGCAAATATTTACAACATTGCCAGACTGCGTGATCGCACGTTGACCTTTTTTTCTAATTCGCTGTATGACAGCTTTATTTGTATGTTTCCCAAAGAAGATGATAAATTGCAAATCAAACTTTCGGGAGAGTATGACAGTCAGCCTGTTTCCTATGTGCTTTCGGGAACCGAGTCAAAAGAGCTGATAGACCTAAATGAGCTGGATCGTATAGCACGCAGAGAATTTGCAGAAGCAAATGGAGAAACGGAAACCGATGTTTTTGATGGCAGCTCGGTTTATATGATCGGTGAACAGACATTAACGGAAAGTATTCGATTGAACCGATTGACTCGCGTGACCGGTACATTAATTCGGCTGAAACCGCAGATCAAGATCAGTTATATATCGCCATTTGAGCATCTTAACGGGAATATTGTAAACAGAATTATAAAAAATGATGCTTATAAGTTAATCTGTCTGAATGCGCTGCAATTGTTTGATCCGGAAATAGAAGATATAATGATTTTCAGAAGTGATGTCAGCAATCGACCGGTAGAGTATCTGAAGCATAAACGGCTTGGCAATATGCCGCTGTCTACGTATGGCGATGGCATAAAAAAGTTCTTGTATTGGCAAATGCGATCATTGGAGCGACTGACGGAATTTTACTGATTGATGAGATTGAAACCGCAATCCACAGAAAATATTATAATGATATTTTTCGTTTTATTGTCAAGGCTTGCCACACATTTAATGTGCAGGTCTTTATTACAACCCACAGCATCGAAGCAATTGACGGTTTACTTGCTACACAGGATTATGATATCCAGTCAAAAGAAGATGCTATTACCGTTGTCACATTAAGAAGAGAAAACCATAAGACATATTCTCGCGTCCTTCAGGGGCGAGAGGTCTTTAAAAACAGGGAAGCGTTCGGCTTGAGGTGCGTCTATGAATAAACTGATTCTTTGTGAAGGCGCAACCGATGCAATCTTGCTCAGCTACTATCTGGAACGAACAGCAGGATGGAAGTTTGTTCGTCAACCGCCGCAGGGCGTATCCATTCGAGCAACAGAACAAAATGAAGAAGTCACATGGTATAAAAAGAACAACGACTATCTGTTGATCTGTGCAGTAGGCGGAAAAGATAATTTCGGGAAATTCTTTGACGATAAATTCAAAAACCGCTCGTTATGTCAGATGCCTTTGAGAAGATCGCCATTGTAGCCGATCGAGATAACAGAGAGGTCAGTGAAATCGAAACAGAAGCATCCGCTTTTCTGAAAGTACCGTGTGGCACCATTAAAAACAATCAGTGGAACGATTGCAGTTATACGAACGAGTTTAGAATGGAAAAAACTTTTTCGGCGTTGCTGGTCGTCATTCCACAGGAGCAGCAGGGCGCATCTGAGATTGACATGGGCTGTACAGTATCCGGAAAAAGTCTTTTCCTTAATTGATGAACAGATTAGAACTGTGAAATGGGAAGAGTCGGAAACGCTGCGGTTGTGCTTTGCGTCTCTGGTGGAAATTTAAGGCGGAATATTTCTTTTAAGGGCAGTAGTATCACGCTGGGAAGATAAAGTATCAGTTACCCGTTTTGTATGAACGGGTAAACTGATAACCTATGAAAATAGCAGGTTATCTTTGTGGGAAATGCTTGCCTTTCAAGCGGAAATATCGTATAATATATATGTAAAGTCTGTCTTAGCTCACTTGGTGAGTATTGTCTCTTTTCGCTCCCTTGTAGGAGTACTGTATCTAAATTTAAAAGTTCAAGACTCTTATCAGATGTATTCTGATAAGAGTCTTTTTATATATAGATTTGCCCATATGAACGTTTCTCCATCCCTAAAAAGAAAGGAAGTATCCGAGCTGAATTAGTGAAAACATTTGTTGCGAAAGCGTAGAAAAATACAGCTATCACCGAAAATGCAGGAGAGAAAACCAACGTAAAAACGTGCCCGGTACGCCGTAAAAGTACCGGTGAGATAGAGTCCCGACTCTACCTCGGCTGCTAAAAGAACAGCCAAAATTTAATAAAACGGGCCGGATTTAGCGCTGCCGGAAAACGTAAAAGCGCAGTTAGAGACTCAACTCTATCTTACGATCTAATAAAATGAGCCGGCTTGGAAGTGCCGGAAAAAGAAAATTTCTCGTCGTGCATAAGACGCTAAGAGTGCCCAAGGTCGTGCATAAGACCTCGCTGTTGAGCGATAAAAAAGAGTGCGTGCCTGATGATGAAAAGTCAGAAGGCGACTAATGTTTTAACAACAATTTTGAGATAATAAGAGGAACTTTCTCCATGGGACACAAGAAAAAAGACGGAAAAGCTGGCCGTACATTACACCAACAAGCGTATGATAAACTGCAAAAAATGCAGCGTTTGGTGACAGCAAGCGTCTTGATAAGCTCGAAAATCCGGAGGATTTTGCAAGAAAAATTTACAGCTTTTCGACCTACCAGACGTACTTTAAGCACATAAAATACTTTATCAAATGGCTGCAAAGGGAACATCCCGAAGTAAAAACGCTGAAAAAAGCCGAAAAATTTGTGCCGGAATGGCTGCAAACCCGCGTGGATAAAGGCCTTTCTGCATGGACGGTTCAAACCGAAGAGGCTGCTTTGAATAAGCTGTACCAGATAAAATTGGACGATGAAAATCGCTTTCAGCCGCCGAGAAGATTAAAGGAAAATATCACGCGCAGCCGCGGAACAAAGAAGCGCGACACGCATTTTTCGGAAGTAAATAATGCAGAACTCATCAATTTCTGCAAGGCCTGCGGATTCCGCCGCAATGTATTGGAGCGGTTGACCGGCAGTGATTTATACGACCGCGTAAAGGCTGAAACCGCATTCGCTGAAGCGCAGGAAGCAGGTAATGAAGCGCTCGCGGAAGCACTGCTTGTGGGTTTGAAAACCTTCCCGGAACAGGATTATTTCATCCTGCATCACCGCGACAAAGGCGGGAAAACGCGCCTATCTCCCATCGTCGGGCCGCACATAGATGCGGTCGTTCGGCGCATGAAAGCCACGCCGCCGAGCGAAAAAGTGTGGCAGTATGTCAGCTCAAATTGCGATGTCCATGGCTATCGCGCGGACTACGCGACCAGCATTTACAGGCAGTACGCGCGGCCGATCGAACAGCTGGATTACCGCAAAAAGATACGATGTTCCGACGGAAAATACCGCTCTGAAATTTATATCTGCCGCGGCAGTGAGCGTGGGAAACAGCTCGACCGCCGTGCGGTCGGCATCATCAGCATCGCGCTCGGCCACAGCCGTGAGGACACCGCGATTACAAATTATATTCGTAATCTTTAGGCAGTGACTAGGTTTGGATACAGCTCAGTCGTTCAGGTCAGGGTACATTATTTGTGTAGATACCTGTTTTTATCCGAAACATAATTCTGAATATTATCAATCTCCAAAATAAATGAATACGACAAAATAGTATATTTCACGAATAAAATATGCCTTTCAAAAGAGGTCTCTCAGCGCACACCCTACACAAATAATGTAGGGTATCTACACAGATCGTGCACCCCCTGGAACAAGCGCAATGCAACGGAAATGACCAAATTGGTTGTTTCGCAAGAATCATTGTCGCAGGGGGGTACATTATTTGTGTAGGTGTATATGTACGAAGGACGTTTACCTGAATAATTGGAAGACCGGTTAAGAAGACAGGCGGGAAACCGCCTGCTCTTGACATATCTGCATACAACTGTTATATATAAGACAAGAGCGACAAGCCTAATCCATAAGCTCATCGCCCTTAATTATCATAGAAGAATCTTATTTACAGAGTTTTTCTCACACGCTCGATTTAACAGCAAATGTTATTCTGGTCAATGTTTATAAATGCTGACGTTGCAGAATATCGACAATAATAATAGTTGACCTTTGTCGTTTGTAAATCAAAGTGCCTCTCCGTTTTTTCTTGTGGATGAGCGCGGACTTGCTGATACTGGACAGTTTGACGATTTGTGTATGCGAATGGTCCATAAGCAGAATTATTGTATGGTCAAGCTGTCCGGTGTTGAAATTGGGCGGACAGTCTTCACGGAAATTCGGGTGGGTGACAGGACGGTCCATCGACCGTATCATTGTAATAAGGAGCATCAGAGCATAAATGGCATGAACAGATAGAAACCCGTTTGGTTCTCAGAAACAGCCTAAAACTATGGGCGGGCATACATTTTGAGACAACATCGTAAAGTCCGGACGATTCCGCCTGCAAAAGCATAAGTTCGCACCGCTTTTCCGTATTCTGGACGACGGAGATTACCTGCAGGCCATCGGCGAAGAAGGCGCCATGCGTGCGCGGCTTCGTCTGCTGACCGCGGGCAACAGCTATATCGTTCCGCAGTGCGGTGATATCGTGGGCATCCACAATGTCGATCCGTCACAGATAACATTGGCACGGTGGGAGCGGTTCTGTGCGGCGATGGATGATTTGGCTAAGAGGCAGGGGTGGGGGTAGTACATAATGACGAAAATAAGAATGGCGACCGTAGGTATCCGAGAGGGATGAATCATGGAAACGAATCGCCCGAATCTATTGCAGCGCAACGGATTCGGGCGATTTTCTCTGTGTCAATAAGGTTAGTAAGGGTAATTGTTATACGCGCCTTTGCACTACTTAAGTGTCACTGGTACGGCATTTAGCCTGTTTTTTGAATCAATGATCGATTTATAAATATCTTTGATTCCAGCTTCTCTTGCCATGCTGACAACAAGATTTTCTTCCTTTACTCCCATTCTTAAACCCAGGATAATCCCGCTTGGAACCCATTCCATCATAACTGGCGGCTTCATTGGGCAAGCAGTTATCATACGCCATTCTTCATCGTATTCATGGCATTTCCTCTTGATCAGCGCTGTTCTTTCTCTTTCCCATGTACCATTCCCCACGCTATCATACAGATATTTGGGAATTGTCGTATCAGAAATTTCGCCGATCTTGTTCAGCATTACAAGTTTTGCGAAATTAGTAGCATTATACGGAGCGTCCGAATAGTAGATGGGATATAACGGTGTGCCGAAATTTTTGATTCCACAGTTTTGACATTTTTCCTGTTTCCCGCATAAATAGTTTTCTTTCTTTTCAAGATCATAAATCTGAACAAAGCCTCTGTGTTGGTCTGCGTATTTTAGCCAGAGAACCTCATTAAAACCATTCTCGGAAAAGCAAATAGACCAAGTGTCTTTCTTTATCTCATCTCGCAATGCAAGCGCAGAACTAAGAAAATTTTCGACGAGTCCATTTGAAAGCATCTTTGTCACATTGTCAGCTGTAAAAAAGGCTTTCTGCTCTTCAGTCAGCATGCCGCCAAGAATGTCCTTGACACCTTCTGTGACTGCTTCTGTGCTTTCACGAGTTTGAAATGCTGTCAGAAGTTCTTGGTGAATAGAGTCAATATCAATATGTAGAAATGTATCAAAGGGATCGTCATAATAGTTTGCCGAAGAAAAATAGAGCCTATTTGTACGAAGTGCTTCCAAGCTATTAAGATTGACAGGACGATAGCGAAATAAAAGTTTCGGAAACCGTATCGCTGCCATCAGTTGTTTTGCATCCTGTGATAGGTCAAGTCCGGGTAATGCGCATAAAGTTTTCCAGAACGCTTCTCGTTCTTGTGCATTCATTCTTTCGGCCCCCTATCTTCCACCGCATTCACGCCGCCAGCGCATTGGCATTGACCCGTTCAATCGCCTGTCGGATGCCTGCCCACACGGACAGGTCTGTGAACACTTCCACGATGCTGCCGTAGTCGGTAAACGGTGCTTCCTGCAAAACGGACATATCTTTCATCATGCCGTTATGAACAATGTACTCCACAATCTGGTTTACGAAGTAAATCTGCCTGCTGTCCAAGCTGGCATCGTTCAGATACTGCGCAAACGCCTCCTTTGCCGCGTTCATGTCAACTCCGACGATTTCTCGCACGAACTCGCCCAGCGGCTTCTGGCCGTACTCAGCTACATAATCCTGTTTCGTACCGACCTCGCTCCAGAGTGCTTTCTCCAGCGCCTGCACATCTTCCACAGTCAAAGGGACATTACCCTTTAGTTTGGCAATAACGGCGTCATTCATGTGCTGACGCACGTAGAATTCCGCCTTGGCCTTGTAGTTCTTCAGATCGTCGTTTTCCAGCTCAGATTCCTTCCAGTCCACAGACAGAATTTCGTCATCAAAATTCGTATCATAGCGCACTTTACTGACCGGAATATACTTGATGAGGTCGCGCAGATTCTCCCGTATGTACTCAAATTCATTGATTCCGGCGGTCTCCACATAGTCCGTATGCAAAATCTTGTCAATCAGCTCAGCCTGCACCATGATCTCCGGAATATTTGCCACAGCTGCAACGGCAGAGACCTTTTTAAACAGATCGCTCCGCGCCTTGCCATACTTCTTTCCCGCCAGGTACGCAAGCTCGATGCCGTATAGCAGCGCGTCGAACCGCAGCGCTTTGGCATCGTCCTCTTCCGGTGTAATAAGCGGCGCAAGCTCTTGACCTATGAGCAAGATATCCTCATAGGTCAGAGCGCTATAGCTGTCCGGTTCTGCATACCGCTCTACATATTTTAAATGCTGGCGGACAGCAAAGTTCTCTTTGTTCAGTTCCCGCACCTTGCGCACCATGTCCTCAACCAGCGTCTTGCGGAAGATAATCAGATCCGTTGTCTGATACGCCAAGTCCTGCAATTTGAAGGCAATTTGGGCCTTCAGATGAAAGATTGCGCCTTGCAGGGCGATCATATTGGCGGTAGGTCTGCCCTTGTTCATGCGAAAGAACTCAAAGTTGCCGCAGAAGTCAAAAATATAGAACTTGTCCTTATCCTTACCATCCATCAGCCCGGACACAGACGGGTGCCACGCCCAATCATCTGCCAGAACTTCGCTTTGCTCATGACCTTTTTAAAGAACACCAGATTCAGCACCTCCGGCACGTCGATGCCGGTGTCCAGCATATCCACGGAAATGGCGATTTGCGGCAGCTTTTTCGGATCGGAGAACTCGTCAATCGCGCTCTGGGCGTAAGTCATATAGTTATCAATGACCTTGGCAAAGCCGGGAAGGTGCGGGTATTCTTTATTGAAAACCGCGAGGATTTTCTCCGCATGGGTGTGATTTTTTGCAAAGATGATCGTTTTGCCCAGCTTACTGCCGTAGTCGATGGTCAGACCGTGGGTCATCAGCGTGTTCAGTACCTGTCGGATGGTGTCTTCATTGAAAATCCATTCGTTCAGCGCCGAGGACGCAATGCGCTCCGGTAATTCTCCGTTTTCATCTTCGAAGGTGTCCTCATAGGCCTGCTTGTCCTCGTCGGAAAGCTCATCGTAAACGATGCCCTGTTCAATAAATTTCAGCTTCGTCTCTACCGATAGAAAATCCACCAGATACCCGTCCTTCACCGCCTGCGCCAGTTCATAGCCATAGGTGGGTACGCCGTTTTCTAGTTCAAATATCTCATAGGTGTTCTTGTCGATCTCGTCCTTGGGCGTGGCCGTCAGTCCCACCAGCGAGGCATCAAAGTAGTTGAAAATATCCCGGTACTTGTTGTAAACGGAGCGGTGAGCTTCGTCACAGATGACCAAATCGAAATGTCCGCAGGTGAAAAGCTTACCCTCTTCATCCTGCACGCTGTCAATAACATTGTACATGGTCTGATAGGTGGAAAACACACAGTGGGCTGTGTAGTTGTCCTTCTCCTCACAGAGATTGGTAACGGAGAGATCGGGCAGCAAATTCACAAAGCTGCGCTTGGCCTGCGTCACCAGACTGTTGCGGTCAGCAGGAAGAGAATATTCTTCACCCAGCCGTGTTGGAGCAGCACATCGCATAGGGCGATGACAGTTCTCGTTTTTCCGGAACCGGTGGCCATGACCAGCAGCGCCTTGCGGCGGTTCCGGGCAAAGGCGTCGCAGGCACCTTGATGGCCCCCTCCTGATAGTAGCGCCCGGCGATCTTGCGGTCCACCATGACATTTTTCAGGCTCGTCCGCATACTCTGGAGATTGAAGAGCTTCTCCAGATCACGTTTGGAGTAAATGGCCGCACATTTACGCTCAGGATACAGATTGTCCGTGATGCGGGTCTCAAAGCCGTTGGTCAGGAAGATGACCGGGCGGCGGTGATACTTTTTCTCCAACAGATCGGCGTAGAGCTTTGCCTGCTGGCGGCCCTTAGCTACGTCCACGCAGGTGCGCTTGGCCTCCACCACTGCCAAGGGGCGTCCGTCATCACCGTAGAGCACATAGTCTGCATAGCCGACCTCGGACTTGTTTGGCATACCGGGCAGCTCTACCTCATTCAGCCAGTCTTTGCTCTCCGTCCAGCCCGCATCTGTGAGCATGGTGTCGATATACAGCTTGCGGGTCTGTATTCGGACAGGTCGAGGGGCTTTGGCACATAGGTCTGCTGCTGCTCGGCGCGACGGGCGGTGAGTTCCTCCTTCAGCGCAGCGTTTTCCGCCATCAGCGCGGCGAGCTCCACCTCCGGCACTTCCTGCACCGGCTCGGCGGAAACTTCGCTTTTCTGCGTCAGCAGCGCATGGTCGAAATGTCCTTCGGTGTAGTTCTCGCCGTAGCAGTACGCCACAAAATCCAGAAGAATATAGAGATTTTCCAGACACAGCGCTGCCTGCTCTTCGGTGATTTTCTTGCCGGTGTGGGCGGCGTTGTTGCCCATGCGACGGATCAGATCCATCCGCCGCCAGATGTCCGCGCCCACGATGTCCCGGAAGTCCTCGGTATTCATGAGGCTCACCAGAGAGTCCTGATAAGGCATGACCAGCGCCTTGTCCACGGAATACATCCACTTCACGGCAAACTCCATCGCCCTGCGGCAGTTCAGCACGCAGGCGGAGGGGTCGATGGGCAGAATGCGCTCAGCGGAGACGGCAACAGGGGCGAAGGAGGAAAATTGCGGGTCAGAAGTGAAAATGTCAAAGTTGGTCACACTTATCACCTACCTATTATTTGTTGCCTTTGTACGTCTTGCTCGGGTGAACATTGCTCTTGTTCCCAATTTTTGTAATTGCGGTAGCGCAAAGCTGGGTTAAAGGCTCTCCAATGGCAGCTTTATAATTAAAACCAAGTAGTTGCATAGTTTTTAAAGTGTCGACACTAATCAAGTCCTTAAATACTTCCAAGTTTTCAACTGGCGTTCCAGGGGAAAATTGCTTTATCAATCCAACAACCTGGAAACCGTATTGTGCAAGTGCTCAATATCTTCATCACTAATGACAATGCGCTCAAGTTCAGATTTATATGATTGAGCAATGCGGACGGCTTCATCACGCTCTGACAAAAGTTCATTTACAATTTCGTCATAAGTGCTACGTATTTTTTCTGCGCTTTTCTCATCTTTAATCGTCTTAATTTTATTCGTTACCGCTGTTGCAGTACCTCTGATTGCGAGTTGAGTCAGCGATACCCCCATTTCAATTAAT
>ENA-OQCN01001089-OQCN01001089.1-human-gut-metagenome-genome-assembly--contig:-NODE-1089-length-13859-cov-3.952374_pt1 | contig 13859 bp, 19 predicted proteins | sample MGYA00242497_ERZ504576 | MGnify/ENA primary metagenome ERZ504576 (study PRJEB26092, sample SAMD00036296) | human gut metagenome | host: Homo sapiens | study: EMG produced TPA metagenomics assembly of...
CGCAGCTCCAGAGCCTCGAACTCGCCGGTGGAAGCGCCGGAGGGGGCACAGCCGCGGGCAACCGTGCCGTCGGCCAGAGTGATCTCGGCCTCAACGGTGGGATTTCCGCGGGAGTCCAGGATCTCGCGGCCGATCACAGATTCAATTTCCAGATAGTTCATCACAGTAACCTCCCGATTTTCGATGAGATATTATATAGATAGTCAAAACTAACTAACTGCCTTTATCCTACCACGTCCTGCACCCTTGCGCAAGAGGGTCTGCGGATGTTTGCCGCTGTAAACATTGATAGGATGCCCGCCGGGGCGGGTGCGTATCCGGCAGAAAGCGGGAAAAGGATGGGGGAGTGTGTGGATTTGTGGGTTTACATTCCGAAGAGGGGACGGTAAAATGATAGATGGACAAGAGAGAACCGAAGATTGAGGAGGATTTTTTTACATGAACAAAGACCTGACCGTGGGCTCCCCGTCCAAGGTGCTGTGGCAGTTCTGCCTGCCATGTTCGGCAGCATCCTGTTCCAGCAGCTCTACAACATTGCCGACAGCCTTGTGGCGGGCAAGCTGATCGGTGAAAACGCCCTGGCCGCTGTGGGCAACAGCTACGAGATCACCCTGATCTTCTGGCGTTCTCATTCGGCTGCAACATCGGCGGCTCTGTCATTGTTTCCAGGTACTTTGGCGCAAAGGACTACAACACCATGAAAACCGCTGTCACCACGGCGCTCATTGGTACGGTGGTGCTCTGCGGTGCCTGATGGCGGTGGGCCTGCTGGGCTGCCGGAGCCTGCTGGTGCTCATCCGCACCCCGGCGGAGCTGATGGCCGACTCGGCAGAGTATCTGGACATCTACACCCTGGGCCTGCCCTTCCTGTTCCTTTACAATGTGGCAACGGGCATTTTTACGGCGCTGGGCGACAGCCGCACCCCGTTCCTGTTTCTGGCGGTTTCCTCCACGGCAAACATCGCGGTGGACGTGTTGTTTGTGGCTGCCTTTGATATGGGGGTTGCCGGTGTGGCCTGGGCGACCTTTCTGTGCCAGGGGGTGAGCTGCGTGCTCTCCCTGTGGGTGGTGGCCCGGCGGGTGCGTGCTGTCCCGAGTGAGGGGGAGCGGGTCTGGTTCTCCTGGAAGATGCTGGGCCAGATCGCAGTGGTGGCCATCCCCAGCATTTTGCAGCAGAGCTTTGTCTCAGTGGGCAATATCATCATCCAGAGCGTTGTCAACTCCTTCGGTGCCAGCGTGATCGCGGGCTTTGCCGCGGCCACCAAGCTGAACAATGTGCTCATTTCCTCCCTGACCACGCTGGGCAGCGGCATTTCCAACTACGCCTCCCAGAATCTGGGTGCCGGTAAGAACGAGCGTGTCAAGGCGGGCTTCGGGGCCGGTGTCAGACTGCTGGGCAGCATCTGCCTCTGCTTCACGGCCCTGTACCTGCTGGCAGGCCGCCAGCTGCTCATGCTCTTTATGAACAGCCCCACGGGCGAGGCCATCAACACCGGCCTGACCTTCCTGCAGACGATCGCTCCCTTCTACCTGCTGCTGGCCTTCAAGCTGACCTCAGATGGTCTGATGCGCGGCTGCGGCATGATGGGCCGCTTTATGGCAACCACCCTTTCCGACCTGTTCCTGCGCGTGGTGCTGGCCATCCTGTTTTCCCGCTGGCTGGGCGTGAACGGCATCTGGCTGTCCTGGCCTGTGGCTGGTTTGTGGGCACCGTGCTCTCCATGGTGTTTTATCGTACCTCTATTTACCGGCAGGCAGAAGAAAAAACGACGCTGTAACCTTTTTGACATGGGTGAAAGCCCTTCATTTCACGATGAAACAAAGTGAACAAAATGAAAAAATAACCAAAAATGACACGGTTTTTTTGGTGGCTTTCACATAAAATGCCGGAAAATGCCCGGAAAAGTATGGACGGTTTGTGAATTGCACAACCCGCCCGGCGAGACTATAATGAATACACGCACAAAGCAGGGCCGCTTTGAAGGAAGCGCCCTGCTTTGTGCATCTATCACACGAAAAACTTCCAACAGGAGGATATTGTATTATGAAAAAGATGATCTCTCGCCGCAACTTTCTGACCGCTGCCGGTGTCGTGGCTGCTGCCGGTGTCCTGACCGCCTGCGGCGGCTCCTCCTCCAGCACTGCCGCTTCTTCCACTGCCGCTGCTTCCGGTGACACCATCAAGATCGGTGTGATGGGCCCCCTGACCGGCAACGTTTCCGTTTACGGCCAGGCCGTTGTCAACGGCGCTGCCCTGTACCTGAAGCAGGTCAACGCCGACGGCGGCATCAATGGCAAGCAGATCGAGATCCTGACCGAGGATGAGCAGGGTGATGCTACGCAGGCTGTCAACTGCTTCACCAAGATGGTGGACGAGGGCATCACCGCTCTGGTGGGCGATGTCACCACCACCCCCACTCTGGCAGTTGCTGCGAGAGCGCAGATTACAACATGCCCATGGTCACTGCTTCCGCTACCGCTGAGGCCGTTACCTATGATGCCGAGACCGACACCGTGAACGAGAATGTCTTCCGTGCCACTTTCACCGACCCGTTCCAGGGCATCAAGATGGCCGATTATGCTTACCAGAAGCTGGGCTACACCAAGGCAGCTGTCATCTTCAAGAAGGGCGCTGACTACAACGAGGGTCTGGCCGAGAACTTTGTCAACGAGTTCGAGAGCCTGGGCGGCACCATCGTCGATCAGGAGAGCTACTCCGATGGCGACGTGGACTTCAAGACCCAGCTGACCAGCATCATGGGCAAGGGCCCCGAGACCGTGTTCTGCCCCAACTACTACGAGGAAGTGGGCCAGATCCTGTCTCAGGCTGAGAGCGTCGGCCTGAATGTTCCCTTCCTGGGCGGCGACGGCTGGGATGGCCTGGAGGGCTATGCCACTGCCGATCAGCTGAAGGACAGCTACTTCTGCGCAAACTACGCAAAGGCTCCAGCCCCGAGTTCGAGGATGCCTACAAGGCCGAGTACGGCGAGGATTACCCCAACGGCTTTGCTCCTCTGGGCTACGATGCCGCCAAGACCGTGGTTTACGGCGTGCAGGCTGCTGAGGATGCCGGCTTGGAGGCCGGTACCGATGAGTACAAGCAGGCTGTCAACGATGCCATTGCCTCCGGCACCATCGAGGGCATCACCGGCACCTTTACCTTTGATGAGCACCACGATCCCGTCAAGAAGACTGCGATCCTGACCTATGTGGACGGCAAGCCCGAACTGAAGGAGATGTTCTGATCCCGCTTCTGCGCCGCGCACCGGTGTGCGGCCTGAATGCCGGAACCAGAGAATGATGTACCCTTGCGGAGGCCGCCGGAACAGGTTGTCTCCGCTTTTTGGTAGAAAGAAAGGAAGTGTCCATCCAATGACAGTGTTCTTTAGTCAGCTGATCAACGGCCTGTCCCTTGGCAGCATCTATGCACTGATCGCACTGGGTTACAGCATGGTGTACGGCATCATCCTGCTGCTGAATTTTGCCCACGGCGATGTTATCATGGTGGGTGCATACATGTCCTGGTTCGTTATGAACCAGCTGGGCCTTGGCCCGGTGACGGCTGTGTGCGCCACCATTATTACCTGCACTCTGCTGGGTGTGGTGATTGAAAAGGTCGCCTACACCCCGCTGCGCAACGCGCCCCGCATCTCCCTGCTGATCACAGCCATTGGTGTCTCCTTCTTCTTGGAGTACACCGCCGAGCTGGTGATGGGTTCCGGCGCAAAGGTCATCCCTTCCTACTACGGCAACAAGACCTTTATGATCGGCAGTGTGCCCCTGGGCCTGACCTCCGTGATCACACTGGTGGTCACCGTGCTGTCCATGCTGGTGCTGACCTTTCTGGTGCAGAAGACCAAGCTGGGCAAGGCCATGCGCGCTGTCTCTGAGGATATGGATGCTGCCCGCCTGATGGGCATCAATGTCAACAGTACCATCTCCTTTACCTTTGCAGTCGGCTCCGCTCTGGCCGGTATCGGCTCGGTGCTGTACTGCTGCTCCTACCCGCAGGCTACCCCCACCATGGTTCCATGCTGGGCCTGAAAGCCTTTGTTGCCGCCGTTCTGGGCGGCATCGGCTCCATCCCGGGCGCAATGATCGGCGGCATTGCCATCGGCCTGTGCGAGTGCTTTGTCTCCGCCATCGGCCTTTCCGCCTGGAAGGATGCCGTCACGTTTGCCATCCTGATCATCGTGCTGCTGTTCAAGCCCACCGGCTTCCTCGGCCGCAAGGTGCAGGAAAAGGTGTAAGGAGGGCAGGAAGATGAATAAGAACCGTAAAACGATCAAAATGCCTGTGCGCTACCTGATGAACGCGGTGCTGGTGGCGCTGCTGTTCGTGGCGCTTTCCTACCTGACCCGGAATATCCTGTCCACCTACCAGAACAAGGTGCTGATGACGGTGGGCATCAATATCATCCTGGCGGTCTCCCTGAACGTTGCCACCGGCTATCTGGGGCAGCTGCCGCTGGGCCATGCCGGTTTCATGGCTGTGGGTGCCTACACCTGCGCCCTGTTCACCAAGTTCTGCCCGCTGCCGGACGGTGTCTCTTTTGCCATCGGTCTGGTGCTGGCCTGCATCGTGGCTGGTCTGTTCGGTGTGCTCATCGGCATCCCGGCCCTGCGTCTGACCGGCGACTATCTGGCCATCCTGACGCTGGGCTTTGGCGAGATCATCCGCATCACCCTGAACAATATCGATGATGTGCTGGGCTTCAAGCTGTTCTATGGCTCCAAGGGCCTGAAGAACATCCCCAAGTACTCCAACTTCACCAACGTGTTCCTTTGCGTGGTCATCACCTGCTTTTTGATCCACGCCATGATGAAGAGCCGCCACGGTCGTGCCGTATTGGCCATCCGCGACAATGAGATCGCCGCCGAGAGCTGCGGCATCCAGACCACCTACTACAAGGTCATGGCCTTTGCCTTTTCCGCTGCCTTTGCGGGTCTGGCAGGCGGCCTGTATGCCTGCTACATCGGCGTGCTGAACCCCTCCACCTTCGGCTTTATGAAGTCCATCGAGATCCTGGTCATGGTGGTTCTGGGCGGCATGGGCTCCATGCTGGGCTCCATCCTCTCTGCAACGGTCCTGACCATCCTGCCTGAGGCGACCCGCAGCTTCGACAGCTACCGCATGGTCATCTACTCGCTGGTGCTGATCCTGATGATGATCTTCCGCCCGGGCGGACTGCTGGGCAGCTACGATTTCTCCATGAGCCGCCTTGTGGAGCGTGTCCTGTTTGGCAAGAAAAAGAAGGAGGGTGCAGACCATGAGTGAGTTCCAGACCAGACTGAACAGTGTCCCCTCCGGCGGCTTCCTGACGGACCGCGATAAGGACAAAAAGCCCATTCTGGATGTCCGTGAGCTGGGCATCGATTTCGGCGGCCTGACCGCGTGGATGGCTTCAACCTGATGATCGGCCGCAACGAGATCACCGGCTGATCGGCCCCAACGGTGCCGGTAAGACCACGGTGTTCAATCTGCTGACCAATGTTTACCAGCCTACCCGCGGCTCCATCCTGATCGATGGAATGCCCACGGCAGGCAAAAAGACCTACCAGGTCAACCGGATGGGCGTGGCCCGTACCTTCCAGAACATTCGTCTGTTCAAGGAGATGAGCGTCATCGACAACATCAAGGTCGGCCTGCATGAGTCCATGAAGTACGATCTTGCTTCTTCGCTGATCCGCCTGCCCAACTACTGGAAAGAGGAAAAGCACTGCACCGAGCGTGCTTTTGAGCTGCTGGACATCTTCCACATGGCAGATATGGCCTATACGCAGGCCGGCAGCCTGCCCTATGGCGCACAGCGCCGTTTGGAGATCATGCGTGCGCTGGCCACCAGCCCCAAGCTGCTGCTGCTGGATGAGCCTGCCGCGGGTATGAACCCCTCGGAAACCGCTGAGCTGACCGAGACCATCCGCCGCATCCGCGATGAGTTCAACATCGCTGTGCTGCTGATCGAACATGACATGAGCCTGGTCATGGGCATCTGCGAGGGTATCGCGGTGCTGAACTTTGGCCGCATCATCGCCAAGGGCACCCCGGATGAGATCCGCAACAATCCCCAGGTCATCGAGGCCTACCTGGGCAAGAAGGAGGGCTGAACCGATGGCAGAAACGATGCTGAAAGTTGATAACATCAACGTCTATTACGGCAACATCCACGCTGTCAAGGATGTTTCGTTTGAGGTGAATGAGGCGAGATCGTGACCCTGATCGGTGCCAACGGTGCCGGTAAGTCCACCACCCTGAAAACCATCTCCGGCCTGCTCCACCCCAAAACGGGCGACATCCTGTACAAGGGCAAGAGCATCAAGGCGTGCGCGCCCATAAGATCGTGGAGGCCGGTCTGGCACAGGTGCCGGAGGGCCGCCATGTGTTCCTGCACATGACCGTGGAAGAAAACCTGGATATGGGGGCCTACACCCAACCCGCTTCCACCATTGCGGCCAACAAGGAAAAGGTGTTCACCCTCTTCCCCCGCCTGAAGGAGCGCCGCAGGCAGCTGGCCGGTACCATGTCCGGCGGCGAGCAGCAGATGCTGGCCATGGGCCGTGCCTGATGAGCAACGCCTCCATGCTGATGCTGGATGAGCCTCCATGGGCCTTTCCCCGCTGCTGGTGCAGGAGATCTTTGATATCATCCGCGATATCCACAAGGCAGGCATGACCATCCTGCTGGTGGAGCAGAACGCACAGATGGCCCTTTCCGTGGCCGACCGCGCCTATGTTCTTGAGACGGGCCATGTGGTCATGGATGGCACAGGTGCAGAGCTGCTGACCAATGAGCGCGTCCGCAGCGCTTATCTGGGCGGCTGAGACCGCAGCTGGACAGAACGCAAAAACAATACGCCCGCCGGGCGGTACGAGAAGTACCACACCCGGCGGGCGTTGTTCTGTCTGTAAGGGAATTATTCCGGCGCTTTCATGCTTTCCACCATGCTGATCTGGCGGACATGGCGGCGCATGAGCAGGCAGACGGCAAAGTTGAAGAGCATGGTGAGCGCCACGCTGAACACAAAGCTGCGGGGGGCAATGGAACGGATGAACATCATCTGGTCCATTTCTACAGTGCGGATGATGAACTGGTGCAGGGGAATGCCCACCACCAGACCCACCAGCGAGCCGATGAGAGAGAGCAGGTCGATCTCCCGGAAGATGTAGCGGTAGACCTCCTTGTCATAGAAGCCAAGAACTTTGATGGTGGCAAGCTCCTTTTTGCGCTCGCCCAGGTTGACGCTGATGAGGTTGTAGAGCACCACGGCGGCCAATGCGGCAGCGCAGACGATGACCAGCATGACCACATAGTTCAGGCAGCCGATCAGGCCATCGAACATCTGGGTGGTGTCCTCGATGAAGGAGACGGAGCTGACATAGTTGCAGGCCAGAATGGCGGAGGAGAGGGAGGCGCGGGCTGTATCGGTGGGGCAGTCGGTCTGACCGTAAACGGCGTTCCAGGCGGGCAGAGCACCGCCGTTCAGTGTTTTGAGCTGCGCCTGCGAGAGGTACAGCCGGGTAAAGACATAGTTTTCGGTGATGCCGGTCAGGGTCAGGGACCTGCGCCCGCCGTCGGTGGTCTCCACCTCAAAGCTGTCGCCCACGGAAAGCCCCAGCTTTTCAGCGGTCTTTTCGGTCAGAATGACGCTGGAATCGTCAAAGGCAATGGCCTTGTGGCCCTGCCGGGTGCGGAAGGTGAAGTATTCGGTCATTTGGCTTTCGTCTGCAGCGGCAACCAGGCTGACGGTCTCTTTTTCACCCTCGGCGTTGTAAAGGGTGACGCTCTTGGTGTAATAGCGGCCCCAGCTGGTGATCCCGCTGCTGGAATCCAGCAGGTCGGCCAGACCGTTCTCCATGGTCAGCGCCTTTTCGTCGCTCAGGGAGATGGTCAGGTCGGCATGGGTCAGCTCGGTGGTCTGCTTGGTCAGCATGGGCAGCAGGGAATCCTGAATGCCGAAGCCGATGAGGAGCAGAGCTGTGCAGCCCGCCACGCCCAGAACGGTCATAAAGAAGCGCTTTTTATAGCGGAACAGGTTGCGGGCGGTGGTTTTCTGGGAGAAGCTCATCCGCTTCCACAGCGGGGTGAGATATTCAAGGAGGATGCGCTTGCCCGCTACAGGCGCACGGGGCAGCAGCAGGGCGGCGGATTTTTCCTTGAGGCTGGCGCGGCAGGCCTGCAGGGTGGCAAGGCCGATGACCGCCGCGCTGAGGGCCATGCTGCCCAATGCCAGGCCCGGGTAGAAGTGCAGCGTAAAGGTGGGGATGGAGAACATCATGGTGCGGTAGGCGTACCAGAAGATGGTGGGGAACACCACAAAGCCTACGGCAATGCCCACGATGCTGCCCAGAACGCTGGCGGCAATGCCGTACAGTAAGTACTTGCCTGCGATACTGACGTTGGAGTATCCCAGCGCCTTGAGGGTGCCCATCTGCAGGCGGTTCTCGTCCACCATGCGGGTCATGGTGGTGGAAGCCACCAGTGCTGCCACCAGGAAGAAGAACACCGGGAACACCCGGGCAATGGCAGCCATCCGGTCGGCGTACTGTTCCAGCGTGACAATGCTCAGGGTGCTGCCGCGGTCCAGTACATACCACTCGCCGTTCTGGATGTCCGCGATCTTCTCTTCCGCATCGTTGATCTGCTGCTGGCCTTCGGCGAGCTTCTGCTCCGCATCGGCCTTCTGGGTCTCGTACTCGGTGCGGGAAGCGTCCAGCTGCTCCTGCCCGGACCGGTACTGTGCCCAGCCCTCGTCCAGCTGGGCGCGGGCGGCCTCAAACTGGGTGTAGGCTGTGGCAGTACCGGTGCTCAGCTGGAGCTGGCCCTGCAGCAACTGTACCTTCATTTTGCGCAGGGCGGCTTTGGCCTCGGTGACAAGGTCCGTGTTGGAGAGGTTGGGCGAGGAGATGAGCCTTTGGCGTACATCTGCTGCTTGCCGGCATCCAGCTGGGCCTGATAACCGTCCAGCTGGCCCTTGATGTTATCGTAGGCTGCCTGTGCCTTGGCAAGCGCGTCCCGCAGCTCGGTGTATTCCTCGTCCTCGGGTTCAGCCTCGTCCAGCGCCTTTTGAGCATTGTTCAGGGCGGTCTCGGCATAGCCCAGCAGGGGGTCAGCCACCTGTTTCAGGTTGACCAGCAGCTGGATCTGCTGAAGCTGATCCTCAAATTCCAATACCTGCTCTTCGCTGCTCACCAGCGTGGCGGCACCGCTCTGCATGGTATCGGGCAGGGCGGCCTTCTGGGCGGCAAGCTCGGCTTCGCCTGCGTCCAGCTGGGCCTTGGCGGCATCCAACTCCCGCTGCGCGTCGGTCAGCTTCTGCTCGGCTTGTGCAAACTGGCGCTCGGCTTCGGCCTTCTGCTCACTGTAGGTCTGTTTGGCATCGTCCAGCTGGGCAGTGGCATCCTCGATAAGCTGGGCCCGGCGGGCCACACAGTGCTCCTTGCTGATGGCATCCAGCCGGTCAGCCACAGTATCCACAGCGGTCTGGTATTCATCGCTGTAATTGTCATACTGTGCGGCATCTGCTACCTTGAGATAACAGACGGTATAATAATCTGCGGTCAATTCACCGTCCTGCACGAACACAAGAGCATCCAGGATGCCGTCGCCGACGGTGCTGGTCTCCTGATTGGCAGAAAAATATTGAGGGTCCTGCACCTGGCCCACCACGGTATATTCGGTGCGGCGGATATCCTCGGTGTCCTCGGGCAGGGTGACCACGGTGCCCAGCGGGACAGGGTCAGCATGGCCCAGCACCTGTACCACACACTCGTTGGCGGTTTCGGGCATCCGGCCCTCCAGCAGGGTCAGGCGGTTCATATTGGCCTCGGCATCCGCAGCCGGGTCGGCGGGAAGCTGCTGCACCCGCAGCACGGCTCCGTCGGTAGAGCTTGACCAGCGGCCCTCAGTGTCCAGATACTTCACGGGCATCACGGCGCTTACGCCCTCCGTGGCGGCAATGGCGGAGAGATCCGATTCCGAAAGGCCCAGCGTGGAGAGCACCCGCAGGTCGAACACATTTTGCTGGACATAGTACTTCTGCCCGGCAGTGCGCATACTGGGGGCAAAGCTGACCAGACCTGTCAGCATCATCACGCCCAGCGCCACGATGCCAAACAGGGAAAGGAACCGGTTCAGGTTGCTCCGGAAGTCACGCCGGATATTTTTACGATAGCTTTTCTGCATAGCGGTCACCACTCGATCTGTTCCACCGGCACCGGGTGTTCGTTGACCTTGTTGGACAGGATCTGTCCGCTCTTGACCTGGATGATCCGGTCCGCCATGGCCGTCAGGGCCGTGTTGTGGGTAATGACGATGACGGTGCGCCCTGTTTCGCGGCAGGTGCGCTGGAGCAGGGCCAGCACCTGCTTGCCGGTCTTGTAGTCCAGCGCACCGGTGGGCTCATCGCAGAGCAGGAGCTTTGGGTTCTTGGCCAGCGCCCGGGCAATGGAAACGCGCTGCTGCTCGCCGCCCGAAAGCTGGGCAGGGAAGTTGTTGAGCCGCTCGCCCAGACCCACGCTTTCCAGCGTGGCGGCGGGGTCCAGCGGATCACGGCAGATCTCGCTGGCCAGCTCCACATTTTCCAGTGCAGTCAGATTCTGCACCAGATTGTAGAACTGGAACACGAAGCCAACATCATACCGGCGGTAGGTGGTGAGCTCTTTTTCGGAAAAGTGGCTCACATCCTGCCCATCCAGCCAGACATGGCCCTCATCGCAGGTGTCCATGCCGCCCAGAATGTTCAGCAGAGTGGTCTTGCCTGCACCCGAGGGACCCACAATGATGCAAAACTCGCCCTTGTCTACATAAAAATTCAGGTGATCGGCCGCCGCAATGCGGACACTGCCGGTCTGATAATATTTGGAAACATCCTCAAACTGCACAAAATGTTCCATATGCTGCTCCTTGCCTTGAAAAAATTATTGTTCCATCCTAACTATAACATATTTTGCAGCAGGTTTGCAGGGGCAGAGCGCTGGAATTTGCAAAAAGTTAACAGGTCGTATCAAGGATAAAGTCAACGGTCTGCTCGATCTGGAATTTTGCGAAATACCCCTCTTCCAGCGGGATCCACCGGGCGGTGAAGCCGGAATAGCGTTCTCCCTCCCGCGCCAGCAGACGGCGGGCCTGCTCTTCCTTGGAGCAGGTGACAAAAACCTTCAGATCATAACAGTCCGCAAGGGTGGGGTGGCAGCTGTAACTGCCCTCCACGATGACCAGCGGCTGGGGCGCAAAGCATTGTTCCGGCAGGTAGGCACCCGCCCGGCAGGAGTAGGCACGGTAGGGGACGGCCTGCCCGCCCGGGCGGGGGTGAGCACCTGGGCACGCAGGCGCTCCAAGTCCATGTTGGCGCAGGGGATCTGCTCCCAGTTTGCCACACGGCTGGCTGGGGGAAGATAGAAGTCATCGGTATGCACCGTGATGCTCTGGGGAAACTGCCGGGCCAGCTGTGCCGCCAGCATGGTTTTGCCGCTGCCGCACCGGCCGTCCAGCGCCACCAGCACCGGGGCGGCAGGATGGGCAGAGAGCAAAGTGGAGAGCTTTTCCACGAGAGGGGAAAGGGTGGTTGAAATCATAATTCCTTCTTAAACGTCAGATTTTTGTATTCGGTCTGAGAGCCGCTTCGGCGGAAGGTTCCATTTTCAGTGGGCGTGAAACCTAGTGCACGCATCACGCCGCAGGAACCGGCATTTTCGGCGGCAACATCGGCCAGAACGGTTTTTATACCGTTCTGTGCACCGAACTGCACCAGAGCGTTTACCATTTCTTTGGCATAACCCTTGTGCCAGCAGGTAGGGTGGATGCAGTAACCGATATCCCAGCAGCTGCCGCCATCCTTGACCACAGCACAGCAGGTACCAATGGGCTGGTGGGTGACTTTGTCCTCTGCAATGACATAATAGCAGTCGGTGCTGTCGCTCAGGCTGCGGAGCAATTCCATATATTCGTTCAGGTCATCGATATCGTCCAGCACCGGGTCGGACAAATATTTTCCGGTGATGGGGTCACCCCAGATGCAGAGTGCAAACCCGGCATCCCGAGCTTCCTGCGGGCGCAGGCGAAGCCGGGCGGTTTCAAAAGGTGTGAAAGTCATAGAAAGCGCTCCTTCTTGACAAATCGTTAAAAATTGACTATTCTGCAAAAAGAAAAAGGCACTGCGACAAGCGGTTGACCTCTTTCAATGTGAAGTTTTTAATTGAAAAAAGTCACCTTGGCCGTAGTGGCGATTTTACTATACCATGAATTTCGACACGCCGCAACACGTGCAAAAAGTTTGATGCAGAAAACTTGTCAGAACCCCTTGACACCACCCCGATGCTGTGGTAAGATAATGCAACGTTAGAAACAGCTAACCACAAAGCGGTCAGCAGGCAAATGGTCTGTGCCGCATTCTTTTAGAGTTTGAGGTTAGAAATATCTAACTGCTGCACCTGCATAGAATGCGGTGCAGCGGGGAACGCTGTTCCTCAAATGGATAAAAGCGGAGGGAAAGCGGCTATGGAGCGTAATTTTGAGACCGTGATGATCGAACAGTGCGCGCCAGTGCTGGCAGGGCTGAAGCCTGCCGGGCTGTTCCGCTATGAGACCCGGGACTGCGCCGACCTGGCTGCCCGGGTGCGCCGCTGGAATGACCAGCTGGGGGAGAAGGGGCTGAAGGTTCGGGTCCTCGAGGGTTGTGCTCAAACCCACCGGTATCTCATTTATGTTTACCGCGAGAGCCGCCTGCGTCAGGTGCTGGCCGATGAGGCGGTGCGGGAGTTCCTGCAACGCGAGGGCTATGCCCTGCCGGAAGATGCTTCCGATTGTGACGGTATGCTGCAGCAGCTGTCCCGGCGGCTGTGCTGCGAAGCCGATTTTCCCCATGAGATCGGCGTGTTTCTTGGTTATCCGCTCACCGATGTGGTGGGCTTTATCGAAAATCAGGGCCGCAATTTCACCTGCTGCGGCTGCTGGAAGGCTTACGGCGACCCCGATGCCGCCGCACGTCATTTTGCCCAGTTGAACAAGTGCACCAGAGTGTATCTGCGCCTGTTCCATGAGGGTATCCCCATTTTCCGCCTTGCTGTGGCGGCTTGACAAGTCATTCTCTACCAATACTCTCTTTTTATCCTGGCACCCACCGGAACAAACCACGCTCCGGCGGGAAGAAATCCTCCTTTTGACACGCGGCCCGTCCGTTGCACCTTGACCACTGCATCGGGCGGCTGTGTCATTTCATGGATAGAAAAAATGACGGTAAAATGTAAACAATAGCTAACTTTTACTCAGAAATTTGAGTTAGTTATTGTTGATTGTGATAAAAAAACTGGGATATTTGGGCAGAAAAACTGTTTGTTCATATAAACTAACTTTCAATGATGAAAAAACTGTTGACAACAAAGGTTAGTAAGCGTAAACTATCTATGCTGATAGTTCCGACTGACTAACCGCTCCGGTGCATCAGCAGCCCACAAACAGTATGAAAAAGGGAGTGGAATGTTATGATGCCTCTGACAATGGCGAAGGCGGGCGAGACCGTCACCATTAAGAAGATCACCGGCAAAGATGAAGTCCGCCTGCATCTGGCAGAGCTTGGTTTTGTGGTGGACAGCGAAGTGACCGTGGTCAACGAGATCGCAGCAACCTGATCGTACAGGTCAAGGAAAGCCGCCTGGCACTCGACAGGACGATGGCGAATCGCATTATGATCGGCTGAACAGCGCAGCACGCTGTTTGGGACCTGCTCCGACACTGGAATGGTCTCTGAATAAAGACAAGTAGAGGAGGAAATTTGTATGAAAACTCTGAAGGACGTGAAGGTCGGCGAGACCTGCACCGTGGCACGCCTGCATGGCGAAGGCCCGGTCAAGCGCCGCATCATG
>ENA-OQCN01001091-OQCN01001091.1-human-gut-metagenome-genome-assembly--contig:-NODE-1091-length-13839-cov-1.665184_pt1 | contig 13839 bp, 21 predicted proteins | sample MGYA00242497_ERZ504576 | MGnify/ENA primary metagenome ERZ504576 (study PRJEB26092, sample SAMD00036296) | human gut metagenome | host: Homo sapiens | study: EMG produced TPA metagenomics assembly of...
TACAAATTTGAGGTAGAATGATGAAATCATCCATAAGAACACAGATTATGACTGCTTTGTTGCAATTCTTACATTGACAATGGTGTTGTGTATAGGGTTAAATAACGGACTGCTGAAGGATTTTTATTATCAGAAGAAGCAGGAAAAGGTTGTTCATTATTATGAAAAGCTTGATCAGCTGACTAATAATAAAAGTGAAAATGATAGTAAAGTCAGCGCAGTTTTGATTAGCATGCGTGATGCAGATAATATTTCTTTTATTCAGACAACATCAGACTGGTCACTAGATGAAGTGAGTGCAAACTGTGTATCTAACATGCAGGCGAGCGAACTTCGTCATCGTCTTATGCAGTATATTTTGGTATGGGATCGCATGGACACGGTCACAACATTAAAGCAAGGGGAACGATATAAAAATTTTAAAATATTATGATCCTATTGAAGGAACCTCCTATATGGACTGTTATGGTTCTTTGAACAATGGAACATTATTTTTAATGTCTACGCCTTTAGAAGCTGTGCAGGACAGTGCACAGATTTCCAATCAATTTTTCATGTTCACCTGCTTAGGAGGAATGCTGCTTGCACTTATTGTCATCAGTGTGATATCTAATCGTCTGACAAGACGCTTCTGCAGCTTGCTGAGCTTGCTGATCATATGGCAAATCTTGATTTTACGAGCAAATATACGGGCGATCTGAATAATGAAATTGGTCTTTTGGGAAACAGCATGAACTCAATGTCAGAGCAGTTAGAGAGTACAATTAATCAGCTGCAGACAGCAAATGAACAGTTAAAAAAGGATATTGATGAAAAGATCCAGATTGACGAGGTGCGAAAAGAATTTTTGTCAAATGTTTCGCATGAGTTAAAGACGCCAATTGCACTGATCCAGGGCTATGCGGAAGGTCTTCAGGAAGGTATCAGTGACGATCCAGAGAGCCGTGCTTTTTATTGTGATGTAATTGTCGATGAGGCAAAAAAAATGAACCGCATGGTGCGAAAGCTTCTTACACTCAATCATCTTGAATTTGGGCAGGATGCGCTCACAGAAGAACCATTTGATATTTGTGAGATGCTTACAACGCTTCTCAACTCAAGTGCACTGGAAATGCAAAAGAAGGAAATTAATGTGATAAAACAGTATCCTGCTTCCTGTATGGTGATTGGTGATGAATTTAAAATTGAGGAAGTTTGTACTAATTATATAAGCAATGCAATGAACCATGTAAATGGAGACATGCGTATTTGTGTGACGCTAGAGGAACAAGAGGATACTGTAAAGATAACGGTAGCCAATACGGGCGATCCTATTCCAGAAGATTCCCTTGATAAAGTATGGATCAAGTTTTATAAGGTCGATAAAGCAAGAACAAGAGAATATGGAGGAAGCGGTATCGGTCTTTCTATTGTAAAAGCCATTATGGATGCTCATAAGCAGCCGTTTGGTGTATATAATACAGCAGAAGGCGTTGCATTCTGGTTTTGCTTAAAAAAAGCGCCAAAAGAAGAAACAGATGTACAGGAGAATGAGAATGACACAGGAAGTATGGAATAAGATAATAAACAGTGAAATGCTGTTAATCGGAATCGGCACACAGCTGTCAGTGAAAGAGGATAATGAAAAACAAATTGACGAGGTATATGATACGCTGGCAAAGCTGGCAAAAGGAAGAAATTGTTTTGTAATTACCTCAAATACGGATCAAAAGCTGTTAGATGGACGAATTTCTAAGTTTTTGACGGCAGCACCGAAGGTGGAAGGACAAGAAAAGCAGTGGGAAGCCTATATGAACTGGCTTAGCTGCTCATTGACGCATGAACTTACGATTTTAGAGCTTGGTGAAGGCTTTGCTGATCCGATGGTTATGCGCTGGCCATTTGAGAAAGTGCTGTCCATGCATCAGAAGGCAACGCTGATTCGTGTACATCCGATGCTGTATCAGGTGCCGGCCGATTTAAATGGCAGAGGAATTGGTGTGAAGGAAAACTGCATCCAATTTGTAAAAGAAATAGCAGAACAGTTGTCACATGAATAATCATATGATATAATCAAGCTGTTTTTATACACATGAATCAGGGGGATGGCACGTTGATAGCGATTATTGATTATGATGCAGGAAACATCAAAAGTGTAGAAAAGGCGCTTTTGTCAATCGGAGAGACACCAGTTTTGACAAGAGATCCTGAGGTAATTCTTCAGGCAGATCATATTATCTTGCCGGGAGTGGGATCATTTGGAGATGCGATGGAAAACTTAAATAAGTTTGGATTAATTGATGTTATCCATGAGGCAATAAACAGAAAAATTCCATTTTTAGGTATCTGTCTGGGTCTGCAGCTTCTTTTTGAGAGCAGTGAGGAGACACCTGGCGTAGCTGGTCTTGGTATTCTTAAGGGAAAGATTGTGCGCATTCCAGAAGGTTCAGGTCTTAAAATACCACATATGGGCTGGAACTCCCTGAATGTACGTAAGGTGCAGCATTGTTTAAAGGGCTTGAAAAAGAAACCTTATGTGTATTTTGTACATTCATATTATCTGCAGGCCAAAGACCCCAAAATCGTAGCAGCAACTGCAGAATATGGTGTTACGATCCACGCATCAGTAGAAAAAGAAAATGTTTTTGCCTGTCAGTTTCACCCAGAGAAGAGCTCAAAGACAGGTCTGGCAATTCTTAAAAATTTCTTGGCGCAAAGGAGGGAAGCTGATGTTTACAAAGCGAATTATTCCTTGCCTTGACGTACATAACGGGCGTGTTGTAAAGGGTGTTAATTTTGTGAATTTAAAGGATGCCGGAGATCCAGTTGAGATAGCAGCGGCATATGATGCGCTAGGTGCAGATGAGCTGGTGTTTCTTGATATTACAGCGTCAAGTGATTCCAGAAACATTGTTGTTGATATGGTGCGCAGAGTAGCACAGAAGGTATTTATTCCTTTCACTGTAGGCGGCGGAATCCGCACGGTAGAGGATTTTCGTATGCTTCTTCGTGAGGGCGCAGACAAAATTTCAATTAATTCATCTGCCATCAATACACCACAGCTTATAAGTGATGCAGCTGATAAATTTGGAAGTCAGTGTGTAGTTGTGGCAATTGATGCAAAAAAAAGAGAGACGGCAGCGGATGGAATGTTTATAAAAACGGAGGCCGTATTGATACTGGGCTTGATGCAGTAGAGTGGGCAAGCAAAGGTGTAAGAATGGGCGCAGGCGAAATTCTTCTAACAAGTATGGACTGTGATGGCATGAAGACAGGCTATGACATTGCGCTGACTAGACAGGTATCAGAGGCAGTTAGTGTTCCTGTAATTGCATCAGGCGGTGCAGGCACGAAGGAGCATTTTTACGAGGCACTCACAGATGGAAAGGCAGATGCTGCGCTTGCAGCAAGCTTGTTCCATTACAAGGAGCTTGAGATTGCGATTTAAACAGTATTTGAAGGAACGCGGCATCAGCGTGCGTATCAATTAATTCATTTGTGGAGGAAAACAATGGGAGCAATTGCGAATGATTGGCTTGTGCCGCTGAGTGCAGAGTTTAAAAAGCCATATTATGCCAGTCTCTATAAAAAAGTAGTTGAAGAGTATACCACACATGTGGTGTATCCGCCATCCGATGAGATCTTTACTGCGTTTAATTTAACACCGCTCTCTAAAGTAAAGGTAGTCATTCTAGGGCAGGATCCGTATCATGAGCCAGGTCAGGCACATGGTTTGTCTTTCTCTGTAAAGCCGGGCGTAGAAATTCCGCCTTCTCTGGTCAACATTTATAAAGAACTGCACGAAGATTTGGGCTGCTATATTCCAGACAATGGATATCTGGTAAAATGGGCAAATCAGGGTGTTTTGATGTTAAATACTCTTTTAACAGTCCGTGCACATCAGGCATTCTCTCACAAGGGAATTGGCTGGGAGCAGTTTACAGATGCTGCTATTGAAGCACTTGCCCGACAGGATCGTCCTATGGTGTTTATTTTGTGGGGCAGACCTGCACAGTCAAAAAAGCCGATGATTTACAATTCAAAGCATCTAATCCTTGAATCAGCGCATCCAAGTCCTCTGTCTGCATACCGCGGATTTTTTGGAAGCAGGCCATTTAGCCGTACAAATGAGTACTTAAAAGAAAATGGCCTTGCGCCAATCGACTGGCAGATTGAGAATCGCATGTAAATAGGGAATAACAGAAAGGAAAATTAAAAAATGAATATTATTGAGTGGCTGAGAGTCATTTTTCTTGGCATCGTAGAGGGAATTACCGAGTGGCTTCCTGTCAGCAGTACTGGACATCTGATTTTGGTAGATGCCTTTTGGAAAACAAGTGCACCAGAGGTGTTTACTGATAGTTTTACAGAGATGTTTGATGTCGTTATCCAGCTAGGCGCAATATTAGCTGTCGTCACCGTGTTCTTTTATAAACTGAATCCATTTTCAGCCAGAAAAACAAAAGAGCAGAAGCACAATACTATTGAGTTGTGGAAGAAGGTAATTATTGGCTGTATCCCGGCTGGTGTGATTGGTGTATTGTTCAATGATCTTATTGATAAATATCTGATGAATTGGCTTGTTGTAGCAATTATGCTGATTGTAGTTGGTATTGCATTCATCGCAATCGAGATGAGAAACCATAAGGTTCGTCCATCAATTGTAAAATTTACACAGCTTAGCTATAAGACGGCATTTATTATAGGTGTATTTCAGTTGTTGGCATTGATTCCAGGAACATCCCGTTCAGGAATAACAATCATCGGTGGTATGCTTTTTGGATGCTCTCGTTTCATCGCAGCAGAGTACACCTTCTATCTGGCAATTCCTGTTATGTTTGGTGCCAGCGGCTTGAAGCTTGTAAAATTCCTCGTAAAGGGTGGTGGATTCTCACCAGAGCAGTTCTTTGTCGTATTATTGGCATCAATTGTATCTTACGGTGTGTCCATGATCGTAATTAAGTTCTTAATGCAGTATATCAAGCGTCACAATTTCAACAGCTTTGCGCTTTATCGTATAGCACTTGGTATTATTGTTTTAATTGTTGGTTTTGCAGTTGGCCTGTAATTGACACAGGAGATTGTAACAAAAGAACGAAAAAACACGAATACTCCCACAAAGTAAACTATTGGTTGCTTTTTGGGAGTATTTTTTTAGTTTCGAGACACAAAAAGGCACCTACAAAAAGTTTTTTGATTTTTTTTTGAAAAAAGTGTTGACAAATCATTGCCCATGTGATAATATATATATCGTCAGGTGAGCAACAGAGAAAACAAAGAAACAACAAACGAAGTTGCTCAACAGACAAAAACAAAATATGCAGTTGTGGCGGAATTGGCATACGCGCAAGACTAAGGATCTTGTGAGCCTAGCTCGTACGGGTTCAAGTCCCGTCAACTGCATTTTTCTAATGTGTATCATTAGAAAAACAAAATTGAATATGCAGTTGTGGCGGAATTGGCATACGCGCATGATTCAGGTTCATGTCCATGTACTTGGGTAGGGGTTCAAGTCCCCTCAACTGCATTACAAGCTAAGAGAGAAGATGAGAGTCTTCTCTTTTTTGTGTATTATCGAAAAGCTGCCTCTAGGCAAAGTGCTCCCCAACCTGTGCGAGGATTAGGTACGGGATAGCCTGGAAGTTCTTTTGCACCTGCAATCAGCCATGCCTTTAATTGTTCTCCGTATAAAAATAAATTATTTTCTCTTACAATTCCCCATTCCATTAAAAGAGCAGCGCTGCCTGTGACAAATGGTGCAGCAAAGGATGTACCAGATACGGTTTGATATCCGCCAGGAAATGAAGGTACTGTGACAGAAACACCTGGAGCGACAAGATCAGGCTTTGTTAAAAGATTTGGCATTGAAGCAGCTCCGCGCCCTGAAAAATCTGCTGGAGTATTCGTTTTTGCATCATAGGCTCCTACAGTAATAACTGAATTAGCAGAAGATGGTACTGTGAGTGTATTATATGGATCGGGAGAAAGAAAACGTGTAGCACCATTTAAGCTAGAGGCAGCAGGAAGCCACATCTCGAATGTACCATTTTTATTGAAATTGGTTCAATGATAAGACTCCACACACCAGAAGTTAAATAAAAGCTGTCAGCTATTGGAAAAAATTCAAAATAATATTCCTGCAGACGCTGAAACGGAGAAGGTGCACTATTATAAAAAGCTATTTGTGTTTGATCCAGCACTTCCATATTTGTTCCAAATTTGTCAGAAAGAGTGTATTCTATTCCAGAAGGCGCTCTTAGTCTAATACGCACAGCATCTGCGTAATCTTTCCATAGCTGCATATTAAGAGAAGTCTGACGTTCCGAAATAGAAAAATCAACATTTACTGTCTGATCAAGAAAACCCAAGGTATGTATTGGCGAGGCACCTTCATTTCCAGATGCAGCAATTATGCTGATGCGGCCAAGCAGTGATACACGGTTTAGATAAAGTTCCGAAAGTGAGTTTCCTGTATGTGAACCGTAATTATTTCCAAAGCTTATATTTAGTACGAGCGGACGATTAAATTTTAATGCCTTTCTTATGCAGTAATCAATTCCACTAATTAATTCTGTAGTTCTAGGGTACAGCCCTTTATTTTTTCGCATTTTCACTACGATTAGTTCAGTATCAGGCGCAATACCGCGATAGCGTCCTTTAGAAGCATTGCCATTACCGCAGGCAAATCCCAGCTGCAGCAGTACCGTGTCCAGAATCATCTTTTGACAAAGTTTTCCCAGCCCGGAGTGCCTCATTAATTTGTTCATTATTATATTCTGTGCCAAACAGATATCCATCTGGTGGATCTTCATCTCTAGTTTGATCCCACAAAAATAAAACGCGGCTGTTTCCATTTGAATCTTGAAAATCTGGGTGTGTCAGGTCAATGCCGGAATCCACAAAACCAACTAAAACTCCATTTCCCGTCAGTGAAAGTGGCGGTAGTGTTACCTGTGTAATACAGGATGAGCGTTTCCCAGAAAGAATTTCAAAAGAAATATAGTGAGGCATCTCTATATAAAGAATTTGCGGCAGTGCGCTAACTGTTGGAATTAGTGATGGTGGCAGCCGAAGCAGTGCAAAATTTTCAAGAAGCATTGATACTTCAATTTGTGGGTATAGCTTTGCCAAAAAAGATAAATCCTGTGATGCCAGCACTAATATTTCCCATACACTGCCAGTCAAAACAGCAGACAAAGACGTCGACTTTTCATGTAAGCTTTCAGGCAGCGACAAAGATAAATTTAAAGCGGCATCTGCTTTGGGGTTATTCATATATTTTCTCCTTAAATTTTTAATTTTTTAGAATGAAAAGTTATATTTCTGCATATATATTTACGATGTTACAATTTTACAGACCTAACCCTTCCTTGAATTTTTGTATAAAATATGGTATGATGCAACAGGACTTAAAAGTAACAAAACAGGGAAAAGAAAGGAGCGGCGCTCATGCGGTATTCAGATGAAGTGATAGAGGAAGTACGTGCAAGAAATGACGTAGTAGATGTGATCGGAGGATATATTCATCTGCAGAAAAAAGGAAGCAACTATTTTGGACTGTGTCCGTTTCACAATGAAAAGTCACCGTCATTTTTCAGTGTCACCACAGAAACAGATGTATTATTGCTTTGGATGTGGAAAAGGCGGAAATGTTATCACGTTTGTCATGGACTATGAAAATGAAAGTTTTCAGGAGGCAGTTGCGTCGCTGGCAGAAAGAGCTGGAATCGAGCTGCCGCAAGAGGAAGAAAGCGAAGAGAGCAGAAGGCAGGCAGATTATAGAAGCATTCTGTTTTCAATACAAAAGGAAGCAGCCTTATATTTTTACCATCAGCTGATGAGTGAAAATGGAAAACGAGGCTATCTTTATCTTCGCAGCAGAGGACTTTCTGATGAAACAATCAAAAATTTTGGCCTTGGGTATGCAAATCAATACCCAGATGATTTATATCGCTTTTTGCGGCAGAAGGGGTTTTCGGATGCACAGCTTAAAGATTCTGGTCTTGTAAAAATTGATGAGAGAGGCTGTTATGATAAATTTTGGAATCGTGTTATGTTTCCTATTATGGATATAAATAACAAGGTGATAGGCTTTGGTGGTCGTGTTATGGGAGAGGGAGAACCAAAAATATTTAAACTCTCCGGAGACACCGATTTTTGAAAAAAACAGAAATCTTTACGGCATGCATGTTGCAAAGAGAAACAGAAAACCATATTTTCTGATTTGCGAAGGATACATGGATGTCATCAGTCTCCACCAGGCAGGATTTACAAATGCAGTTGCGTCACTTGGAACTGCATTTACAGTACAGCATGGTCTGCTGCTTAAGCGCTATACAAAGGAAGTTGTGCTTACATTTGACAGCGACGGTGCAGGTATCAAGCAGCACTTCGTGCGATACCGATTCTAAAAGAAGCTGGACTGTCAGCTCGCGTGCTGACGATGAAACCATATAAGGATCCTGATGAATTTATTAAAAATATGGGAGCTGAGGCATATCAAAAGCGTATTGATGAAGCAATCCCCTCCTTTATGTTTGAAATTCAGGTGCTGCGAGATGGCTATGATTTTTCAGATCCAAGCAAAAAAACAGAATTTTTCGAGGAAGCAGCGAACAAGCTTCGCACGTTTGAGGATGTGCTTGAACGAAATAATTATATAGAGGCAGTATCTAGAACATACGGCATAGATTATCAAATTTTAAAACAGAAGGTGGAGGAACATGCCTACAAAGCACCTCAGGCTATGCAGCAGGAAAGAAAGCAGGTACAGAAAAAAAGAGAAAAGGATGAGGGGTTAAAGGCGGCACAAAGACTTCTTTTAACATGGCTTAGCGATCATCCTGGACAGCTTAATCAGCTGGCAGATATTATTATGCCAGAAGATTTTTCTGATTCTCTTTATCAAGAGGTGGCTCGCCTTTTATACAAGCAGATCGAGCAGGGAAAAGGAAATCCGGCAGAGTTGTTAACAAATTTTATTGAAGATGAAGTCAGTATCAGGAAGTGGCTAAAATCTTTAATGGTGAACTTGTTCAGGAGACATCCGGATCAGAAAAAACAAGAGGAATACGCGAATGTGTGATTCGCTTAAAGCGTCACAGCCTGCAAAAGGAAGCCGACACGACAGATGATATAAAGAGGCTTCAGGAGGTAATGGAAGCGTTAAAAGGATTGGATCATTTGAATATATCTTTTTAATAAGGCAACAATATAGTCAGATATCATAACGAGTAAAACAAAAAAGCCTGCGGGCAGAATGAAGGCAGACATGAAAATGAAGGCAGACATTGAAATGAAAAGTTAGAATCTGACAAAAGAGTAATGGAATTGATTCGTCTGGGAAAGACACAGGGAGGTTTTGTGGCACTTTCTCAGATTGAGGAAAAATTTCCGGAAGCCATGCGTACAGAGAAGGGATTAGATCATGTGACAGAACTTCTTGGACGCAGCCTGATCTCAATTGGTCAGGAGGAAGAAGAGGATATAGATACGCAAGAAAGCACTTATTACGATGAGGATGAGCCGATAAAGCTTTATATGAAGGATATTGGTAAGGTGCCGTTATTAGATGCAGAGGAAGAGACAAAGCTTGCAAAGCAGGCTTCTCTAGGAGATGAAGAGGCACGAAAGAGGCTTGCAGAGGCTAACCTTCGCCTTGTCGTCAGTGTGGCCAAGCATTATAATGGATGTGGGCTCGCACTTCTTGATCTGATCCAAGAGGGAAATCTTGCTTGATGAAAGCAGTTGAAAAATTTGATTACACAAAAGGTTATAAATTTTCAACATATGCTACCTGGTGGATTCGTCAGGCAGTTACGCGTGCAATTGCCGATCAGTCAAGAACGATCAGGATTCCAGTCCATATGGTAGAAACATGAACCGCATCATACGAAAGTCGCGAAGTATGGTGCAGGAGCTTGGAAGAGAGCCAAGCATTAAAGAGGTTGCACAAGCACTCGATCTTCCTGTGGAAAGGTTAGTGATGCTATTAGGATGAATATGGAGCCAGTGTCTCTTGAAATGCCAATTGGAGAAGAGGAAGAAACACGTCTAGGTGATTTTATTCAGGACTGTGGCTCAATGATTCCACTTGAAGAGACAACACGTGTTTTATTAAATGAGCAGCTTTCTGAAGCACTTAGCACACTTACACGCAGAGAGGAGGAGGTGCTTCGTCTTCGCTATGGACTGACAGATGGCAGGGCAAGAACACTTGAGGAGGTCGGTCAGATCTTTCATGTGACAAGAGAACGTATTCGTCAAATTGAGGCAAAGGCGCTTAGGAAACTAAAGCATCCTACAAGAAGTCGTAAATTAAGGGATTATTAGAATGATTTGTAAAGAAATATAATATGAAATACAATATAGAGAGGAAATAAAATATACGTATGAAATTATCAAAGAGATTGGAAACAGTTGCATCCATGGTGACAAAGGGAAACCGCGCTGCGGATGTTGGCTGTGACCATGGTTTTGTCCCGATTTTTCTTGTAGAGTCGGTATATCACCTTTGGCTGTTGCGGCAGATGTGCGTCCAGGTCCGCTTTCGCGCGCAAAGGAGCATATAAAAGAGTATAGATTAGAAGAAAAAATACAGACAAGGCTGTCTGATGGATTGGCAAATATAAAGCCAGGTGAGGCAGATTCATTAATTATGTCGGGCATTGGCGGCATTTTGATGATGCGTCTGCTGCAGGATGAGGAGCATACAGCAAAAAGCTTTAAAGAATTGATTTTATCACCGCAGTCAGAGCTTTTTGATGTGCGTCGCTATCTTGTATCAAACGGTTATTTGATTGAGTATGAGCATATGCTTTGTGATGAGGGAAAGTATTATTTTATTTTTCATGTTCTTGTAAAAAAAGATGAAAGAGAGTGGTTAGAGGAAGAGTATCGTTACGGAAAAGATATCTGTAAGGACGATATGAAGACATTTTTGGCATATCTTGAAAAGGAAGAAAGACAATATGAGCAGATCCTTGAGAAAATGAAGCAGGCACCAGAAAACGATCGTGCCGCGCAGCGAATTGCACAGCTGCATCAGGATATCACCTGTCTGAAAAAGCGCAGACAGTTAGTATACGATTGTGGTTGCTTCGCATAGTTTTGATCAATTACAAATTTAAGAAAGGCGGATGATACATATATGAAATGCAGTGTATATTGAAAAACAGCTGGAACTTTATTCCAAAAGGATTGGACAACAGGACTGAATAAAAAGAAAATACGGGATTAATAGTAGGCAGAAAGTGATAAAAATGTTTCAACGATTATAGTTGCTTATCGCATTGATCAGGAAACAATAGATTACGCTGTGTCTGCACAGGCAGATATGATTATTTCTTACGAGCCAATAATTGAGGAGCCTATTTTAACAATTGGAAGCACCAATTATCAGGGCCGTCTTTTACTGCAGTTGCTGCGCCATGATATTGCATGTTACGCGACAGGAAGCAGTTTTGATAAATGCAAGGGAGGCAGTGCTGACTGGCTTGCCTCAAGATTAGAACTTTCTGGCGTGTACATTACTCAGCGCAGGCATCATATGCAGGAATGGAAGACACAGTCTGCAGGGTGGTAAAGGACGAATTGGATATTACAAAAAGAAAAAGTCACTTGAGGAACTTACAGACATGATCTGTAATTTATTTTCGTTGGAAGGGATCAATGCATATATCTCAAAAAGAGATGATGGACTGACGTTTTCAGATGTAGCAGTTGTTGTATGGGCAGATGAAAAGAGTATAGATGCTGCTATGGAACGAGGCGTTCAATTGATTGTTACCTGCGGCGTAAGCAGTAAGGAGCGATGAAGGCCTGCAGTGAGCATAGAGCAGTGCTGGAATTGCCTGGTGAGACAGCAACACATATATTTGAGACGTGTGTTGAACAGTATCTGTCAGAGGTATTGAGTTCATCAATTGAGATTTTGACGATTCCAATGCAAAGAAAGAGCCGTTTTTTAAAGTGCAGAAAGGAGTAAGGATGATAACTGTTTATTACAATGGAAAGCCGTATCAATATGCAGACAGCACAAAATATTTAGAGTTAGCAAGAACACTGCAGCCACAGTTTGAACATGATATTGTACTGGCATCAGTGAATGGCAAGCTTCAGGAACTGTGGAAATATATTAAGGACGGAGCAAGTGTAAGTTTCTTACAACGCAAAGTCAGGCTGGAATCATGGCATACAGAAGAAGCGTCGTGCTTCTTTTGTTAAAAGCATTAAAAGATACTATTTCAAAGGAGCGCCTTGGCAGCAATCAGGTAAAGGTGGAATTTTCGCTGAGCAAGGGGTTATTCTGTCATTTTGATAAAGGCCTTGTTTTAGACGAAGAGGAATTAAAACAGGTTCAGACTTCCATGGAGATACTGCGTGAAGCTAATTATCCAATTGAGAAATATAGCATTAGTACTGAAGCTGCTATAGAGCAGTTTGGAAAAGCAAAAATGACAGAATAAGGAAAGATTGTTTCGCTTTCGCCGTGCTTCAAAGGTTAATATTTATTCACTTGATGGCTTGGAGGACTATTATTATGGGTATATGGTGCCGTCTACAGGCTATTTAAAGTATTTTAAGCTGTATTCTTACGAGGATGGTTTTGTGCTTCAAATGCCAGTTAGGGAAGCACCAGAGGTAATTCCTGAATTTGAGCCGCAGCATAAGCTTTTTAAGGTTATGAGAGAGACTGGTAAGTGGGGAGAAGAGCTTGGTGTTGCGACAGTAGGTGAGCTTAATGAGCTGATTACAGGAAAGACAAATAAAAAATCCTCCTGCAGAGATATTACGGATCTGATTTTAGTGCAGGAAGCACTGATGGAAAAAAGAATGGCGCATATTGCAGATGCAATTGCAAAGGATTCAAAGAAAAAAATCATTCTTATTGCTGGTCCGTCTTCATCAGGAAAGACAACCTTTTCCTATCGTTTGTCTGTGCAGTTAAAGGCAGCAGGACTTCGTCCTCATCCAATTGGTGTGGACAACTATTTTGTTGATCGCGAAAAAAGCCCAAAAGATGCAGATGGAAATTATAATTATGAAGATCTTGAGTGCATTGATGTGGCACAATTTAATCAGGATATGGAAGATTTGTTACAAGGGAAGACAGTTTCCATGCCGACTTACAATTTTATTACAGGACGCCGTGAATATAAGGGCAATTTCTTAAGACTTGGTCCAGAAGATATTCTTGTTATAGAGGGAATCCATTGCCTGAATGAAAAGCTTTATCCGTTACTGCCAAAGGAATCCATTTTCCGTATTTATATCAGTGCACTTACACAGTTAAATATTGATGAGCACAATAGAATCCCAACTACAGATGGTCGTCTGATTCGCCGTATGGTTCGCGACGCCAGAACAAGAGGTGCATCAGCACAGGATACTATTGCGATGTGGAATAATGTAAGAAAAGGTGAAGAAAAAAATATTTTCCCATATCAGGAAACGGCAGATGTTGTGTTTAATTCCGCTCTTATTTATGAGCTTGCTGTATTAAAGCCATATGCAGAGCCGCTGTTATTTGGAATAGACAGAAACGCACCAGAATATTCAGAGGCAAAACGCCTGCTGAAATTCTTTGACTACTTTGTTGGTATTGACAGCCAGAAAATTCCGATCAATTCAATTTTAAGAGAGTTTATCGGCGGAAGCTGCTTTAATGTGTAATTTACAGTTCACGCGTCATGTTACGAAAGCCCTTCGGTGCAATGGTTTCGTCGACGGACCAAATTCCGCAGGCTCCTTTTATGTTCTTTCTTATCTTACATTACTTTGAAAGACCTGCTTCAAGTGTCCGCCTTGTGAAAGCCATTCACCTTCGGGCTTTGCTGTAAATATTAGCTTATCCGTGGG
>ENA-OQCN01001092-OQCN01001092.1-human-gut-metagenome-genome-assembly--contig:-NODE-1092-length-13818-cov-3.719816_pt1 | contig 13818 bp, 14 predicted proteins | sample MGYA00242497_ERZ504576 | MGnify/ENA primary metagenome ERZ504576 (study PRJEB26092, sample SAMD00036296) | human gut metagenome | host: Homo sapiens | study: EMG produced TPA metagenomics assembly of...
TATCCGTCATTTTACTTTATCCACACCACCCGGATTCGCTTTTTTGCGGCTTTTCCTTATAATGTGTATATAGATTTCAACGATTTCAGGAGGGAAGTGAGTGGACATTGAACTTATTCTATTCACTTCCCTTTTGTATTTCATCAGGAGAAAGCAGGCATAGAATATTTTTAAAACAAAAAATGTGATGATCCAACTATGATCTGACAGAAAAATAACAGATTAAAATATAAATCAGCTGTTCTTTAAGTGAAAATGTTTTCAGTACTTCGTTCTTCCATACATCTTCAGGATAAACATCGCCCAGATAAGTATCCCGTCCACAGTACAGTCCATAAAGAAGCAGCCTTTTTCCCTCTCGGACAGCCTCCGGTTCCATGATTAGTCCCCAGCGAAGCTGATCCATCAGATGAAGATAAAGAGACACACATAAAACCAGATTGCTGTTTCTGTTTCGCGATAGAAGTATTCCTTCCAGCTCAGAAGCTTTCTTAAAACTAATATTGTATGCATGAAAAAGAATCTCATGCTCTGTATAAAAATCCCACAGAGTTCCCGGGGTGATTCCATATCTGCCAGTACGAACAAGAACCTGAAACTGTCTCGGACCACAGGCAGCTGTCTGTTTCATCAGGGCATGTTTTACTGCCATACGGACTGCCCTGCCAATCAGCTCTCCAAGCTTGGAATGTCCGGAGGCATCGGTAAGTGTCAGCTCTCCCTCCATAGCCGAGGCAATCACCATTCCGTCAGTACCAGAACCCGTCGCGATTTCTTCTGAATAACAGCTTCCAAGTAAGAGATGTGAAACGGCCGCTGCTTTTGCCTCCGAAGCAATCATCATTGAGCGGACCATGGCTGCCTCTGTAACATTCTGATTGATATAGATAAAAACATTGATCGTACCGGGTGGCAGCATCTCGTAAGCGCCGTTTCTTTCATAGTAAGAAGAAGGATCTCCCGGACACATTCCGTTTGAATCAATTCCCCCTGTAACAGCAGCAGTCACGGATAACTCCTGATAACAGATTTTCTCAACAGCACACAGTTCAGTCCATGCCGCTGTGCTGAGTGCGGTTGCTGTCTGCGGGTCAATTCCCAGCTCTTTTGTATGAATGTTCAGGTCTTCCTCATAGGTGTTTCCAAGCATTTCACATTCATAGGCACCATTCATGCAGTTGATATTTAAAGCATGCGTGAGATGAGCAGTGATCCCGCCATTAAGAGGACTGGTGCTAAGAACCCTTGTTTTTCCCGGAAAAGAAAAAACAGTACATCCCTTCTTTTGAAAATAAGTAAAAGTATCATTCATAAACATTCCTCTTTTTTGTCTGTTCAATACAGATTTTGTTGTTATTAGGAAAAGTATTCTACTTTGAATCCTGACTGCTGGCAGTATCTGTCTACTTTAGAACCTTTATAACAGCGGATCGTAGCCGCTTTGTTGATGATCCATTCCCCGATAAATTCAGGATCATGGCGAATCTCCAGATACTGCAGGCGGTTACATCCATGAAAGATCCATTTTCCAAGGTATCTGACATTGGGCGGAATCACCACAGAGGTCAGATTACAGCACTTAAAAAAAGCACTCTCATCAAGAACTTCCAGCGAATCAGGCAGCTGCAGCGAATCCATTCCGCAGAAATAGAAAGCCTGCTTTCCGATAACCCTTAAATCCCCCCCCCGGAAAAGAAATACAACTCAGTTTCTTACATTTATAAAAAGCCCTGTCATCAATTTCTTCCAGAGAGGCAGGGAAAACAACTTCCGTAAGAGTAGCGCATTCTGAAAAGGCATTCGGACCGATAAATGTCAGTTTGCTGTTCGGGGCGAACTCCAGACTGTTCAGTTTCCGGCCATTGTTAAATGCGTTTTTTGGAATACTGGTAAGGCTGGCGGGAATTTTGACTTTTTTCAGAGAAATGCAGTCTGAAAATACCCCTATGCCAAGTTTTTGCAGATGTTCAGGAAGCTCTATTCTGCTTAACCGGGAACATCCCTGAAAGGCTTTGTTTCCAATCTGTTCCATTTCATAGGGAAATACCACAGAACGAATATCAGGTCTGTTAAAAAAGGTTTCTGCTGAGATAGAGCGGCAGTTTTGTGGAAGTTCCATATTCTTCTCAATATACTGTCCGCAGTTACGACGCGTAAGTGTCAGAGAATTTGACATAAAAAAATACTCCTTTGCTGATAGACAATGTTGTTTTCTCTGCATGGGAGTAGTATGGACTATGATAAAAATAACAAGGTACCAATAACTGCCGGTGTTCTATATTCCTTAAAAGGAACAGAGAAAACATATGTAAGGATGATACTTCTGTAAAAAAGAGAACACTAAAGAAGATCACCCTTCCATTTCCTATTGCGTGTAGTTAATGGCGGCAGTTTATAGCAGGTATTCTGACTCACGCAGTAACGCCATGTCTCTCCTTCTCGCATAACGATGCAATGGATATGAGATATGGCTGCACGTATACAGCAGCACGACTGTTCAGGATTCTGACCTGATTCCCTCTTAGCTGAAAGTCCGACATTTCTATACCGTGACTGACAGAACTAAAAACCGGTAATTGTCAATGAATGTTCGATTAAATTGTATTATACGTATTATACACTTTTTTGGAGAAAGACAACAAATTTTTGAGGGGGAGACAAATCAGGGAGGGGACGCGCAGGGAAAGCGTTTCTTTTCTGTGCGCTGGTTATTGGATGTGTGGGGATTTGTATGATTTGCAGGTAATGTTTTTGGTTTTGAAATAGTAGTTGAATAGTAATTGAACAGTAATGTGTGAAATAGTGCTTGATTTTTGAAACAGCGTATTTTAGACTATAGATTATAGTGAAAATCTTATATCACCCGTGCCAGGTCTGGCGGTTCATAACGGGTTTCTCTGGCGTTCGCGACATTTTCACAAAGATAATTTAAATTTTATAATGGTAAAGCAAACATTCCTGAATATTATAACATTCTGCCCGTTGGCTTTGCCTGAACGGGAGGTGGGAATAAAACAGTTCATGGTTGATTAAGGGTTGTTTTGGAGGTTCTCAAAGCTCTGGGAAAATGTTATAATAAGGAGGAATTAAATGAACAATACGATTTTTGATGATGTGTTCCGCACAATGGTTGAATAACTGCGCGTCGCATTCTCGTTACTTTCAGTGATGAGTTAGACGCGCAAATTTTTTTACTAAACAACAGAACAAATGTTTACATAAACCAATACATATGGTATAATATTTATATGGAAAAGATATATTTAATATAGATAAAAACAAACTTTCATATGGTAGGGGATATGTCTATTCCTTGCAGTATCATCTTGTCTGGTGTACAAAATACAGAAAAAAGGTTTTAAAAAACGGAATCGATACAGAATGCAAAGAAATGTTACAGAATCTTGCAGAAGAATATAAATTTCAGATCCTGGCAATGGAGGTGATGCCGGATCATATCCATCTGCTTGTGGACTGTAAACCTCAGTTTTATATTTCAGATATGATCAAGATCATGAAAGGAAATCTTGCACGCCAGATGTTTCTTGCGTATCCGGAGTTAAAAAAGGAACTGTGGGGTGGGCATCTGTGGAATCCGTCTTACTGTGCCATAACGGTCAGTGACAGGAGCAGAGACCAGGTGCTTGCCTACATCGAAGGACAAAAGGAAAAAGCCTGACAGAAGAAATGATTTGTTGGAGGAAAAGAGATGCAGACCGTATCCAGCTATGGCGTAGAATTACGAAAACAGAATATCCCAGTCCGCCAGACACTGGAAATCTACCGGTCTGCGGTCAGTTACCTGACAGAAATATATGAGCAGGTGTGGGAAGAACTGGCAGAGATACCGGATGCCAAAAGGCGGTTTAATGCTGCAGAGCATCTGGTGCATACTACAAAAAAGAATCCTGCACGCTTTGATTTTGATCTTCGCTTTCCGAAGATGCCGTCCTACCTGAGGCGAGCCGCAATCCAGCATGCATTGGGAAGTGTATCTTCTTACGAAACACGGATGGATCTGTGGGAAAAGTCAGGAGAAAAAGCAGGGAAACCCAGACTGGCGTATGAGAATCATGCCATGCCTGTTTTTTATCGTGATGTCATGTACAGAGAGGAAAAAGAAGGAAAAGACGAAGCATACCTGAAACTGTATGATGGTCATGACTGGAAATGGTTTTGTGTGCGTTTAAATCACACAGATATGGAATATCTGCGCAGGAACTGGTCGGGGAAAAAGGCATCAGCCCCGACACTGGAGAAAAGGCACCATAAATATTTCCTGCGTTTTTCTTATACGGAAGAAGTGACACTTACGAAGACACCGGTAAAAGAACAGATCATCTGTAGTGTGGACTTGGGAATCAATACCGATGCGGTCTGTACCATTATGCGGGCAGACGGAACTGTCCTGGGGAGAAAATTTATCAATCATCCCAGTGAAAAAAGACCGGATGTACCGCACACTGGGCCGGATCCGAAGATTCCAGAGGGAACACAGCTCTGCGCAGTCACGGGGAAGATGGCATATACGAAACGCCTGAACATAGAGCTGGGAAGAAAAATTGCAGGTGCGATCGTAAAAAATGCAGAAGAGAACCATGCAGATGTGATCGTATTCGAGTATCTGGAAATGCAGGGAAAGATATCCGGAAAGAAAAAACAGAAACTGCATCTGTGGAGAAAACGGGATATCCAGAAACGCTGTGAGCATCAGGCACACAGAAAAGGAATGCGGGTATCCAGAGTCTGCGCATGGAATACGAGCAGGCTTGCATACGATGGCTCCGGAAGTGTGTCCCGTGACCTGAAAAATCACAGTCTTTGTGTATTCCAGACAGGAAAAAGATATAACTGTGACCTGTCGGCATCGTATAATATCGGAGCAAGATATTTTATCAGAGAACTTTTAAAACCCCTTCCGGTAACGGAAAGGTCTTTGCTGGAGGCAAAAGTCCCTTCGGTAAAGCGTAGAACCTCATGTGTTTATGCAGATCTGAAAGAACTTCATTTACAAATGGAAATCTTAAAGGCAGCATAAATGCAGGCAGATATACAGCGGACTACCTGCAATGTGGGAACCTGCCATATCTGGCATGGAAAAATGCGCATAACTGCGCTGGCCTAAGTTACAGGCGTATCCGCCGATATTTAGTCTGACGCCTAAAGCGTCTGGAAGCACGCGACTTCAGTCGTGTGAGGATAAAGTTTTTAATTCACAAGATACCGCGGCTGGTTATACCATTGATCAATGAGGTGTTTCATACATCCTATCCGGAAGATGTAGAGATCACGCAGCTTCGCAATGAGCACCAGCAGGCGGACGGGGAGGTCATCACGGATTCCTGTCTTCTGATCGGGAAGAAGATGTACCATATTGAATGTCAGAGTACGGATGATACGACAATGGCAGTGCGTATGATAGAGTATGACTTTGCGATTGCTATTGAACATGCGGCAAAGCAGGGACGAAGGTATGAGATAGAGTTCCCGAGATCCTGCGTGTTGTTTTTGAGAAGTTCGGGGAATACGCCGGATTTTCTGGAAACGAATGTGATTTTTCCGGATGGGAGAAAGCAGATGTACCGCGTACCAACTGTAAAAATGGCTGATTATACAGCGGAAAGTATTTTTGAGAAAAATCTGCTGATGCTGCTTCCGTTTTATATCATGAGATATGAGAAAAGAGCCCATGATATGAGGGAGAATCCCCGGTTATTTCAGACATTGTTGAATGAGTATGAGGAGATACGTGTAAAGCTTGAAAAGGAACTGATAAAACTGATTGTAAAAATCTCGGACTATATCTTCCAGGATGAAGAGAAGATCCAGAAAGGGATAGGTGATGCTATGGGTGGAAAAGTTTTGGAACTGGAATCGGAAAGGTTAAGAGCGGAAGGGGAAGCACGTGGCAAGGCGATTGGCGAATCTATTGGAGAAGCGCGTGGCAAGGCAATTGGCGAAGTCAGAGGAGAAGAACGCCTTAGTGTTTTGATTAATAAACTTATTCTTGATAAGAGAAATGATGAGATTCAGATCGTAGTGACAGATGCTAAAAAGCGCAGGCAGTATTATGATGAGTATGGACTTTAGAACCGAGGTGTGGAAGATCATCCTTTGATTTGTATATTCCGCATTGTGGAGATTCTGTAAAAGAGTGTTTTCTCAGACGTATTCCGGGGATAATAAGGGAAGTAATTATTTGTAATCGGGATATTGACAAATTATGGATAAAATGTTAAGATGGTTTCGTAAAAAACGAATAGCGTTTAGCGCACATGTACAGCTCATTACTACGGTAATGATTGAAGAATCGTTGGGTGAGAATCCCAAACAGGGCTTTCGTCCCTTGTAGTATATTCAGTCTGCAATTCACTGTATTCTTGTAGAAGTATTCATAAGGGATACTTTAATATAAAGGATAGGAGTGGATTCTTGGTTTGTACATTGATATTCCCTGCCGAATCCGGCAGGGATTTTTTTTGCACTTTGATAACAGAATATCGGAAGTAACGTTATCTCTTTATCTTTAGCTTTCGGAAATCCGGTGAGATACCGGTACGGTCTCATCCCCACTGTAATAAGGACGAACACTGCGAAGCCATTGGAAATTATTTCTGAGAAGGGCAGTAAGTAGGTTAGAGTATGTCTGAAAAATGCTCTGGAACTTAAGTCAGGAGACGGGCTTTAGAGTAAAAATGAAGAATGGACATCTGCAGGCAGAGCAGAGGTTTATTTTTTGTACCCTTTTTGGGAAAAAGCAATCATTAATCAAGATATTATCAGGAAACAAATTTCCGATAATATAAAGATTTGCAATGCTTTGCGAATCGGTAACAGTTTAATTTCATTTCATAAAAGAAAGGAGAACAATATGAAAAATTCAAAAATGAAATTAACAAAACGTATCATGGCTCTGTTAATAGCTGTTATGATGGTTGTGGCAATGTGTGTTCCAGCCTTTGCATCAGAAACAACAGACAAAAACACCTTTACATTACCAGTATCTATTCAGACTCAAGTTATGAATGGCAAAGTAATTCGCGCTGCTGATGTAACACTGAATGAGGGTGATACTGCTTTGGATGCTTTGAAAAAACTGTATCCAGCTGAAACTGAAACAAAAGAAACTATTTCAGGTGTTGAATATCATTATCTTGGTGATCTGAAATGGTATCAGACTTCTTATACTTTTGATGGTGTAACTTATACAAGTAATTATATTCCTGCAATTAAGATGCCAGGACACTCTCAAAATAATAGATTTTTTGGAGACAACGGTACTATAAGTTCAGATCCAATAGCTTTAAAAGGTAAATACAAATATTTACCTAAATTAAATGCAACTGAAACGAAACTTGGGTTAGCAAAAAACAGCACTTTTAATAATCAGATACATGCTACAGATTGGTTATCTGAAAAAGATTATAATAATTATTCAGGCTGGATGCTTTTGATTAATGGAAATACAAATAACAATGGCGTAGATACAGTTCTTACCAAAGATAGCGGAAGTGTATGCCTTGCATTTAGTATGATGACAGGACTAGATTTAGGTCAGACGGGTTACATTAAAAATAGTGAAGGAGAATGGACGCAGGTAAATCCATGGTAGAAGTTTTCAAAACATATTAATAAAATAAATGGAATTTGAGCAAAGACTGGACATTAAATTATGTCTAGTCTTTGTCTTTTGAGGTAATGAAATGAATAAAAACATAAGAGTAATATGCAGCATTTCATCCCATCTATAGCATTAATGCTATTTATGTTTTTGTGTTTATCCATCATAGATGTAAGAGCAGAAACCGGATTCATAAAAAATGATGCTGGTGAGTATGAAATATGGGATAGTACGGGATTTTATACTTTTAAAGATCAAATTATTAATGGAAAAACCTTTGCTGGAGAAACCATATTATTAAAAAATGATATTTCAATTCAGGTGGATGAAAGTGTAGATGATTCAAATTGGTTAGAATTTATGGTGAGTTTAACGGACAAAATCATAGCATTGAATATTCTACAAATCAATTGAGAAGGGAAAAGAAGTTTTTCCTTTTGATGTAGAAGGAAGCATAGAAAACTTAAAAATTAACATAGATAGATTTAATTTAACGAATAATGATGATATTGGTGCTTCTTTTTGGTAAATGAGTATTCATGCGGTACATTACTTGGAATTGAAGTCACAGGTACAGTAAATGTATATCTGACAGATTTTAATAATAATTTGCTGTTTTCAATTTTTGATTCGGGAGGAGGATTAATAAAAAATTGCAGTTCAGGTGTGGATTTTTCTATTCATGCAGAACAAGAGGAGCAAAAAATTTTAACGTAATTTTAGGTCTGTCAGAATTTGGAAATGCAGAAGTATATACTGGTACAGAATTTGTAAATTGTTTTGCTTATGGAGCATATAATAATGATTTTGCTGAGCAGTTTTCATCTGATACAATCTTCGAAAGAAATATAATGATTGTACCATTTACAGATCTTTTACCAGATCGCTGTTGTACTTTTGAAAATTGTTAACTACGATAATGAAAAATTTATAAATACCTATATATCTGGAAGTAAAACAGAAGATGATCTTTCTGATTTAAAAGATCTCAATCAATCATGTTCACGTACAACCGAGCAGATGCATTCCCAAGAGACATACGAAGGTTTTGATTTTGATAAATATTGGAAAATGTCTGCTGACGAAAATGATGGATATCCATATTATTTTCCACGTGAAGCAATTATAACCTTAGATGTTAAGCCAATAATTACTGAAAAAAAAGTATGGAATACAGAAACGCCAAAAGATCAAAATAAATACAGTACTACGAATACTTATTATTATCCTTATGTGGGTGATACAACTGTTAATATTGATCATTTTGAATTTGCAAATATAACAACAAAACAACAAACATTGATTGATACTTATGGAGTCACACCGGAACTTAATACAGAGGACATCAAATCTGCTAATGTAGAAATGAGTTATCTTGGAAACAGACCTGTGACTGTAGAATGGAAGGATAATACAACTCCAAGTCTGACAGTTGCAAAAGCAGATCAGGCAAAAGAAGATGGATATGTTTTTCGTGTTAATGTTCTTAAAGGGTCTTGTGAAGTTCTTGATAATGGAGCTGAGGTAGCTCATACAAATGACTGGTATTATCAAAAAGCTCAGGATGCGATAGAACTTATTTTGAAAGGCGGTTCTTATAATGTAGAAAATCCATGCTGGACTGATTCGACGGTCTGGTTTGTGTTTACTGCTGCAAGATGTCATTACTATCCGAATGGGGATAAACAGTATTTTGACAAATGGTTTGCTAATACAAAAAAGAAACTTCAGGAAATGAAAGATAATGGTGAAGAATTAGACGTTAACAAATATAATGTTTATCAGAAACTTGTACTTACCATTGAAGCAATTGGATATGATCCAAGAGACATTGACAGTTATGATCTTCTGGAATTTATTTCTCAACCGGATATCGTAAACAGCAAGAACTATTTAGCTAAAGAATATACGATTCATGCATTGAAAGCAGTTGGTTATGAATCCAAAAACTATACAAATGAAGATATGGACAAATGGGCTCATGAAAAAGCTGCAAATATAGCGGCAACTCTGACAGAATCAGAAGATGGTAATCATAATCTGGATAATGCGGACAATTTTATGGCATGGCAGACTTTGCTTTACTGGTATAACAAATCCGGATTTGAAGATGTCACAAATACAATTAACAAGTCGTTTGAAACAGAATATGTTCCAATGCAGGTACAGCGCGCAACGGGAGCATTATGTACAGCTGCATATGAAAATCCAACTCCTCCGCAGGTAGCAGGAAATAATGCATGGAACGATGCGCAGGGACTTTTGTATGCATCGACATATGATAGAGATATTTTAGACAAGAATGCAGGATTTATTAAAAATGGAAACACCATTTTGGATGCGACATTTGATTTGATTAATTTTGAAAAAGGAACAATTCCCGGATTTTACTGGTATGATCCGGCACAGATTGCCAGAGGCTTAGATGGATTTGTCAGATGCTATCAGCGTAATAATCTGGGACAGAAAGATCAGGTAACTGTATTCTGGGATTTCTCAGACGTAACCGTTCCAACCAGATCCGTTAACGACATGATCCTTGCCTTAACGATAACAGTTCGAAAAAAGACATCAAAGCAGCGAGAGAGGCTTACGATGCATTAAACGAAACTCACAAGGCAATCTTTAACAAGGATACACTCAGAAAGCTTCTTGCAGCAGAGACTGGTTCAGGTAATTCTATTGAAAAAGCTATGGCAGCCATTGATGCGATTCCGGCAGCGGATAAGCTGACACTGGATGACAAGGCGGCTGTAGAGAAGGCAAGAACTCTTTATGATTCACTGAATGATGAAGAGAAATCTGTAATTACAAATTACTCTAAGCTGACTGAAGCAGAGGCTAAGATCAGAGAACTTGAGAAACAGCAGGAGCAGAAAGATAAGGATAAGAAAGCGGCAGAGAAGGTTATCGCTGATATTGATGCGCTTCCTTCTTCTTCTGAACTGACTCTTGATCCGTATGTTCTGCAGCTTCTTGACCGCGTACAGGCAGAGTACAATGCTCTTACGGATGCGCAGAAGGCTCTGGTTACGAATTACAGTACGTTACAGTATCTGAGAAATCTGATCCCTGATCTGAAGGCTGCGGCTGCAGTTGTTGATAAGATCAAGGCGATCGGTGAGGTTACTTCCGATAATTATCTGAAGAAACAGGCTCTTGTAGTGGAAGCCAGAACGGCTTATGATGCCCTGACAGCAGATCAGAAGAAGCGTGTGACAAACTATGCAGAGCTTGAAAAAGCAGAACTGTTTATCAGCAGACAGAGTACAGATGAGAAGGTTGCTTATGTGATCTCCTTTATCGATGAACTGAATATCACTACTTCATCTTCAGGTGCTCTTTCTGACGGACCTCTGAGACTGACAGAGAAGAATAACAATGTTCCAACAGAGAAGATCTGGAATGACTGGAAGGCTTATGTGGTAAATGCAAGGGCATTGTATGATACGCTTGATGACCAGCAGAAAGCCCAGGTTACAAATACAGCTTCTCTGGAGAAAGCAGAAGGTTATATTTACCAGCTGAAAGCCGATGCGCTCAAGGCAATGCTTAAAGCACTCCCGGATGCGCAGACAGTACGAGGATATGAGGCACCTCAGCGACTACAGTTCCATCAGCACAGGAGGCAGCTTCTGTTGAAGAGGAACAGGCGGTACCGGCACAGTCTGAGGGATCTGATTTCTCAGATGGAAGTGCGGACGCATTCAGCAGTGATGCAGTTGATGAGCAGGCAGCTGAGACAGTGGATATCCCTCAGGCAGAAGCAGCAGAAGCTGAAGATACTGAAGATGTCCAGACAGATGTTGATTTCTCCTCTGATGAGGAAGTTCCGGCAGCAGGTGATACCTCTAAGCGTGAACTTACAGAAGCAGAGCTGAAACAGATCGCAGAAGCCAAGAATGCTTATGACAGATTAACAGAAACAGAAGAGAAGAAATTCAGAAGCGAAAACACTGCACTGGTTGAGAATATGGAGAAGCTTCTTGCCATGGCACTGACTTATGAGAAAGGCCAGAGTGCATATCAGCAGTTCTTCGCAGATGAAGCAGCACAGATTTATGCAACAGTAAAAGATCACCCGGTAGACAGAGATTCCTACGCAGATGTTAAGGCTTTCCTTGACCGTTATGCTAAGGATTATCAGGGACAGGAAGATGCATGGCAGGCCTGAAAGTCAAAGTCGGCAGTCAGGAGATGACTTTTGCAGAGGTTATCGCAGCACTGACGGCACAGGCTGACAAGCAGGTAAGGACATTTCAGATGCACAGCAGGCAGATGAGTGGATCAGCAATCTTCCGACTGCTGTTACCAAAGAGAACATTGCAAATGTAGAAGCAGAGCTTGCAGCACTTCAGAAGCTGATCGACGGCATGAGCGTGGAAGGCAAGTCCTATATGTGGAATGCGAAGCAGTTAGGGCTGATCAAGACGATCGTGGCAGATACCACATTGAACTTGCGGGCAAACAGGGTGCATTTAAGGCAGATATGCCTGCAGATCTTCAGACAAAGGCAATCAACTATAAGACTGTCCAGATCAGCTGGAGCAGCGTGGATAACGCAGACGGATACATGGTATACCGCAGAACTGCAGACAGCGGATGGAAGAAGATCGCATCCCGGGTAACAGACATTTCCTATAAGGATCAGAAAGCAGTTACAGGAACAACCTATTATTATACTGTTAAGGCGTACTCTTACGCATGGGGCGAGATGACTGTAAGCAGCTATGACAAAGATGGTGTTGCAGGAAAAGCCAGACTTGGCAAAGTAAAGATTGCTACGGCAAATTCTGAAAGCTACAGTACGATCCGCGTAACATGGAATAAGGTTTCCGGTGCAAATGGCTATAAGGTATACCGTTCTACTTCAAAGGATGGCAAATATGCAGCCATTGGTTCTACTGCAAAGAACAGCGCAGTTACTTTCCTTGATAAGAAAGCAGTTACCGGTAAGACTTATTATTACAAAGTACGTGCTTACCGCAATGTAAGCGGAAAGAAAGTATACGGAAGCTATTCAGCAACAGAGAAAGCAAAGGCAGTACTTTCTGCTCCGACCCTGTCCGCAGGCTCAACTTCAAAGACAGCAGTGCTTGAATGGAGTAAGGTAAAGGGTGCCGATGGCTATCAGGTATATGCCAGCGATTCCAAAAATGGTACCTATACCCGCATAAAGATCACCAAAGGTACAGGTGCGACAGACGAGAGCCTCCTCACCGGAAAGACCCGTTACTATAAAGTACGTGCTTACAGAAAAGTAAACGGAAAAGCAGTTTATGGCTCTTTCTCAAAGATTAAAAAAGTAACTGTTAAATAATAAAATCAGTATGCAGTGTGTTATCAACACACTGCATACCCCAAAAGAAGGTAAGAGAATGAAAAAAGCATTTATAATTATAATTTTATGTATGATTTTGCAAATTTTTACAGTTACTGTATATGCAAATGATAGCAATGTAAATATTGTAAGCGCTGATAATTATGAATCACGGGAATTTAATCAATGGAAGCGCGCTAAGTATAATTTTTCATTTAATGTATCTACCGAAAAGAAAACTATAAAGGCATTATGTAGTGCTGTGTTAACTGCAACTGGAACAGCAATTGGATCTTGCGGAGGTGAAGGAGCAGCTATAGCAGGAAGTGCAATTGGAGCGGGAATTTCTTCTTATGCGAGTGATTGTATAGAGGAACATTACAGTAAATTCAAAAAAAAGGGATATGGTACTTCAATTACAGCTATGTATGGTTCAAAATTGCGCGTGATTATATCAATATATTCAGATTCAGCAAGAACAAAATTAGTTTCTGAATATAAAATGTCTACAGATTCCTATCCTGTATAATTTATATATATGAATAAAATAAAAATATTTTTGCTGACTATTTCATTAATGTTTTTGGCGAGCCTGGCAGCTATATTTATATCAAGAGAATTTATATTCCACAATAAAATTTCAGATTTGAGCTGCCTGTTAAACATATGGAAAGATACCTATGGATGGAATTTTCTGATAAATGTAATAATCGCTCTGATAATTGCTGCAAAATTTGGAAAGAATGATACAAAAAAATAAGGCAGATGTCCTTTCTACCTGCTATATGACAGGGGAGAGTCATCTGTCATTTTGTAATTTCAGGAATTGCGGGTGCTATTTTACCCGGATGTAATTTTTTAGATTAAAAACGCGGAG
>ENA-OQCN01001094-OQCN01001094.1-human-gut-metagenome-genome-assembly--contig:-NODE-1094-length-13812-cov-3.221118_pt1 | contig 13812 bp, 16 predicted proteins | sample MGYA00242497_ERZ504576 | MGnify/ENA primary metagenome ERZ504576 (study PRJEB26092, sample SAMD00036296) | human gut metagenome | host: Homo sapiens | study: EMG produced TPA metagenomics assembly of...
GGTCTTTCCATGCGTAAAGGAATGGAACATTTTATCAACAATCCCATCTATACTATAACTGCTGAAGCAATGTCTAACGGTCGCAATAATATTGAAGTTGTAGGCAAAATGCTCGAAGCTGGCATTAAATTTATTCAATATCGTGAAAAAGAAAAGCCTGCACTTGAACGCTATCAAGAATGTATGCAACTAGTAAAAATGACTAAAGAAGCTGGTGCTATATTTATCATTGATGATTTTGTAGACCTTGCTATGGCTGTAAATGCTGATGGTGTGCATATCGGTCAGACAGATTTGCCACCTCAAGTAGTTCGTCAATTAATTGGCGAAGATAAAATCTTAGGTCTTTCCACTCATGAAGAAGCTCAACTTCAAAAAGCAAATGAACTTGGTGATATTATTGACTATATCGGTGTAGGCCCTGTCTATGCTACACAGACAAAAAAAGATGCTGTACCTGTTGGTTTTTCCTATGTAGATTATGCTAGTAAATATGCTAAACATCCATTTGTAGCTATCGGTGGTATCAAAGAACACAATATTTGTGAAGTAGCTTCTCACGGGGCTAAAACATTCGCTATTGTATCTGAAATTGTCAGTGCTGATGATATCGTAAATAAAATAAAATCTATTGAAAAAACATTACAGAATAAATTATAATTTAATATAGTAAATTAACGAGCGGGAGATGATTCTATGCGTTTAGAAGAACAAATGAAATCTGGATTACTTTATCGTGAATATGGTCACAAAGACCCTGTTGACCAAGAATACGAAAAAATTATTGAAAAACAACGTGTAAATGCTAAAGAAATGATGTTTGATTTCAATAATACTCGTCCTAGTGATATGGAAACAAGAACTAAAATTCTCAAAGAATTATTAGGTTCTGTAGGAAAAGGTATCTATCTTGAACCACCTGCACATTTTGCTTATGGTTGCAACACTCATATCGGTAAAAATTTCTATGCAAACTTTAATTTCCAAGTTGTAGATGACTGTGAAGTATTCATCGGCGATGATGTTATGTGTGGTCCAAATGTATTACTTTGTGTAACAGGTCACCCATTAGACCTGAATATCGCCTTGGTGGTACTCAATTCTCCTTGCCAATTCATATCGGTAACCGTGTATGGCTTGGCGCTGGTGTAATGGTTATGCCTGGTGTTACAATCGGTGATAACTGTGTAATCGGTGCAGGTAGTATCGTAACTAAAGATATTCCAGCTAATAGCTTAGCTTATGGTTCTCCATGCAAAGTAATTCGTGAAATCGGCGAATATGATAAAAAATATTTCCGCAAAGATGTTTTAGTAAATGATTTTAAATAAAATGACAAAAGCCTTAGGTTTTCCTAAGGCTTTTTTTATAAATTAAATTTAGCCAAGATATTTCCTGCAAAAATCATTCCATGCATACTAGAAATATCTGACTCTATCTCATCTTTAGCTACTACAGACAATCTACTTTTAAGTGCTAAATAAATAGAATAATGATACATATAAACATTTTCATTTGTATTTCGTTCAATAATCAACTGTTTATAATGATATCTATATCGTTGTAAATCAGGTTTTATACGTTTATACATCTCTGAAATATAATCATTATGTGCAGCCTTAACAATTAAATCATGAAAGCGCTCATCATTTTTACAAAACAATTCATCATCAATTGGTTCGTCATTGCCCTTGCGAAAGTTCAACAAAATTTCCTTTAAACCCATAAGTTCTGCTTTCGTTATGCGTTTAGCTGCCAAATAAGCAGCTTGTCCTTCCAAAAATTTACGAGCTTCATATAGATAAAAACATTCTTGTGGACTTATCTTTCGCACCGTCAAAAACCTTTTACTGCGTCGCTCAAGCCAACCATCTTTTAAAGCTCTATTAAGAGCTATATTTACAGGTGTTCTACTCACATCTAATTGCTGTGCAATCTTTGACTCAACAATCTTATCACCTGGCAATAATAAGCCCTGCATAATATCATTTTTTAAATGTTTATAAATAACGTCAGCTAATACGATAAAAGGATTTTCTTTTTTACATGCTTCAATATCTAATTTATCCATATATTTTCACCACCACAAGCATAATTTCCTTAATTATACTATATAAAGCTCATATAAGCTTAAGAAAATGCCCTTTTCGTCTGAACTTTTAAAGCAGGGAATGTAAATACAAAAATTATATATATGCAACTACATACAATATAAAATACCATGGATAAATCCCAACCATAATACGAAAGTATAATACTCCAAATAAAATTCAATACAGTATAAATAGTATAGCCCAATGCCCAAAACACACCAAACATAATAGTTAGTTTACGTGGGTTCATATTTGGCAATTCATGAGGAAAATTCAGATACACAGAATACTGAGAAAACATCACAAATCCGCCAATCGCAAATAAAAAGTATGCTAATCCTGGATTTATATATGCCATATACAAACCTAAAGCCATAGCAATAATCATCATAATACCATGAACTAATAAAAACGGCTTACGCTCAAAAGGTACTTTGCCAATTAAAATACTAAATAAAGTCCCCACTATACCACCCATAGTAATTGCCAATATCATAAATTCAGCATTAAAACCATTATTGACCTGTGCAACTAATTTTACTGGTATAGATACTAAAGACATTACATATAAAAATAAAAAACCGCCAAAGCCCATGGAAAAACAATATACAAATTTATCTGTCAATGCATCTTTATATTTATATTTCTCTTGATGATGTGTGTTCTCATCATTAGGTGAAAAATCCTTTGCCAACATAGTCCATAAAACTAAAAGCAATATACTAAATAAGCTAAATACATACATTGTATGTTGCCAATCACTAATAACTACATCTTTATATAAAAAGAAAATAATAGCTACTAAACCTGCACCAATATTATACGAAGCTGTAACTAGCGCACTTGCTATAATTTTTTCATCATTAGCTATAAATCTAGCTACTACAGTATTCATATATACCATTATCATAGAACCACCTAATGCCATAATCATACGCGCAATAGTATATAGCCAATAATTTGTAGCAAATACAGCAACAAAAGAAAAACAAAGTAATACTAATGCTACAATACTTGCCTTTCGCGGATTTAATTTCAATAAAATATACGCAGCGACTAAGTTTGCAAAAATTCGAGCAATCGTTATCGTATAATTTATAACTTCTGAAACCATCGGCGATACTTGTTCACCATTAAAATAATGATATACAATCTTTTCGGATAAATTTGAACCTGCTACCCAATTTGAAGCAAATACTATATAAGATAATAACAAGATAATAAACATCATTATTCCCTGTGATTTTTTTACATTGGTCAAAGTATTCATAATACTATTCCTTTCTTATCATAACAATTAAAACACGACCTTATCTTTAAAATTTAAACTTATAAAAATAGCGAGATTTTCTACTTAAATAAAAACCTCGCTATTAAAATAAATATTTATAAATTATCTAATTGTATTTAAGCTACAGCTTCTGTCTTTTTCTCAATAGCTTTCATAGCAAATTTTACACTTTTAGCAGAAGCTATCATTTTACCTACTTCTTCATCAGTTAATTTTGGTGTAAATTTCTTAATAATTCCTGTATTGTTAAGCATACAAGGCAAGCTCAAAGCCACATCATGAATGCCATATTCACCAGTTAAAATAGATGACATTGGTAAAATTGTATATTCATTATATTTTATAGCTTTAATAAAACGACAAGCTACCATAGCAATACCTGTATTTGTACAACCTTTTAAATTAATTACATCATATACGACTTGCATGATTTTTTGTTCAATCATACCTTTATTTAATTTATAATCACGATTAAAAAATTCATCCATATTGCCTAAGCCTAAACTTGCAATGTCCACTGTGCTCCATGCCACAAAACCAGAATTGCCATGTTCACCTAATACATAGCCATGTACAAGTTTTGGGTCTAAATGATAATAATCAGCCAAAATTCTACGTAAACGGAAAGTTTCTAATAAAGTGCCTGTACCAATTATCTTTTCTCTTGGATAATCAAAATTAGCAGATACATAATAAGTAGCTACATCTAAAGGATTAGTTACTACTAAATAATTGCATCTTTTGTATAACGAACGATTTGCGACATTACACTATCCATGATTTTACAATTTGTCTTAGTTAAAATTAATCTATCAGGTGTTTCTCCTGGTTTTATACTTGGACCAGCTGTGATGATAATCATACTAGCATCTTTGCAATCTTCATAATCGCCTTCATGAATATAGATATTATGACTGCTAATGCAAGCTGTAGCATGACTTGTATCCAAAGACTCACCCATGCATTTTTTCTCGTTAATATCAATTAATACAACTTCTGATGCTAAACCGAAATCTACAATTTTATTCAATACTGCTGTACCAACATTACTAGCACCAATAATAACGATTTTACCTTCATTAAACATAATTCCCGCACCTCTTTTATAATTTATAAATATTCTTATTTTTCTAACGTTTTATCTTTGACTATATTTTATCGCTATTATTTTTCCGTTTCAAAATCCATTCTATTTTTTAGAGATTTTTACAATAATGCTAGTTTTCATATACTTTATTGTATTTTATATCTATAATTTGTTTTTTATAAATGCCATAATTCGCAAAATCGCCTCTAAAATACACAAAAATAACATAAATTAAAATTATTTTTTTATAAAAAATCTTCAATATTTGCTCAATCTTGTTTTTAATAAATTTTTATGATATACTTTTCACTGTAAAATTGTAATATAACTAAGCGATGATAAAGAGAGTAAATTAAGATTTCTTTTACAGAAAATATTGTCTAGGCTGAGAACAATAAAAGAAAATTTAATTGAAGTTCACTTTGGAGCTTCTATGGTGAAAATAAGTAGTCATAGCGTCTGGCAGCGTTAATGCTTTTAAGTATCAATTAGGGTGGTACCGCGAAACAAGCTTTCGCCCCTTCATGGGGTGAGGGCTTTTATTTTTTGTTAAAATTTTGTAGGAGTGAAATCATGGAACAAGAACTCAAAAGTTTACAACAAGAAGCGATTAATGATATTAATAGTGCTTCTAATCTCAATGCACTAAATGATGTGCGTGTAAAATATCTTGGTAAAAAAGGCTCTTTGACTAGCATTTTACGTGGCATGGGTAAATTAAGCCTGAACAACGTCCTGTAGTTGGTCAAATGGTAAATACAACTCGTAAAGAATTAGAAACTGCAATCGCAGCTAAACAAGAAGAATTAAAAGCAGCTGAACTTGCAAATCGTTTAGCTACAGAAAAAATTGATGTTACGCTTCCTGGTCGTCGTCAAAGCTTAGGACATCTTCATCCTTTAACTGTTACCTTAAACAATATAAAAAATATCTTCACTAGCATGGGCTATTCTATCGCTGAAGGTCCTCAAATTGAATCTGATTATTTCAACTTTGAAGCTTTAAATCTTCCAAAAGATCACCCAGCTCGTGATATGCAAGACTCTTTCTATATCACAGAAGATATCTTACTTAGAAGTCAGACTTCTCCTGTACAGGCTCGCACAATGCAAGCTCATGAACCAAATAGCCCAATTCGCATCATTGCTCCAGGTCATGTATATCGCCGTGATGATTATGATGCTACACATTCCCCAATGTTTACTCAAGTTGAAGGTCTTTGCATTGATAAAAACATCAGCTTTGCTGACCTCAAAGGCACACTTGTTACTTCTTACAACAAATCTTCGGTGAAGATGTAAAAGTTCGCTTCCGTCCAAGCTTCTTCCCATTCACTGAACCAAGTGCTGAAGTAGATATCTCTTGCGTTATGTGTAAAGGTAAAGGTTGCCGTGTATGTAAAGGCACTGGCTGGCTTGAAATCTTAGGTGCAGGTATGGTTCATCCTCATGTACTTGAAATGAGTGGTTATGACCCTAAACAAGTTAGCGGTTTTGCTTTCGGTATGGGTGTTGAACGTATTGCTATGCTCGCTTATGGCATTGATGATTTACGTTTATTCTATGATAATGATGTACGTTTCTTACGTCAGTTCTAATATTAAGGAGGATTATATTTAATGCAAGTTTCTATTAAATGGCTTAAAGATTATATAGATTTTACTGAAACTCCAGAACAGCTTGCTGATAAACTCACAATGGCTGGTATTCCTGTAGAAAATGTTGTAGACCCTGGCGAAGGTTTAGAAAAGTTGTAACTGGTCGCATCGAAAAACTCGAACCACATCAAAATTCTGACCACTTACAAATCTGTACTATGAATGTGGGTCTTGCTGAAAATATCATCATTGTAACAGGTGCTCAAAACGTAGCAGAAGGACAAGTTGTTCCTGTAGCTATGGTAGGTGCTCATTTGCCAAACGGCATGAAAATCTCTAAAGGTAAACTTCGTGGCGTAGCTTCTAATGGTATGCTTTGCTCCGCTCAAGAATTAAAACTCGACCTTGAAAAATTACCTGAAGAACAAAAAACTGGTATCTTCATTTTACCTAGTGATACTCCTGTAGGTATTCCTGCTAAAGATGTATTAGGTTTAAATGATGTTGTATTGGAATTTGAACTTACAGCTAACCGTGCAGACTGCTTCAGTGTTTTCGGTCTTGTTCGTGAAATTGCTGCTATTACTGGCAACAAACCACATTTTCCTGAAATCAAAGTTAATGAAGATGATAATACTAAATTAAACGATATCTTCTCTGTAGAAATCGCAGACCCTGATTTATGCTCTCGTTTCTCTACACGTATGCTTAAAAATGTAAAAATCGGCCCATCTCCTGAATGGATGCAACAACGTCTTGAAGGTGCTGGCATTCGTTCCATCAATAATGTAGTTGACGTTACAACTTCGTTATGATTGAACTTGGTCATCCTATGCATGCTTATGATTATGATAAAATCACAGGCAAAAAATTAATTGCTCGTCGTGCTATTGAAGGTGAAGAACTTCATACTCTTGATGATACTTCTCGCAAAGCAAAAGGTGAAATGCTCGTTATCGCTGATAGCGAAAAAGCTGCTGGTCTTGCTGGTATCATGGGTGGTTTCGAAACAGAAATCACAGACACTACTACTACTGTAGTATTAGAATCTGCTGATTTCTATGGTCCATGTATCCGCAGAACTGCTCGTGCTTGCGGTCTTTCTTCTGAAGCTTCTGGTCGTTTTGAACGTGGTGTTGATAGCGAAACTACTATTAAAGCCCTCGACAGAGCAGCTCAATTACTTCAAGAAATGGGTGCTTGCACTGTTTGCGAAGGAATTGTAGATGTATATCCAAATCCAAAACAAGCTAATTATGTTACTTTCACACCAGAACAAATCAACAATCACCTCGGCACTAATATCGCTAAAGATGTTATGCTTAATATCATTACAAGTGTTGGTTTTGATGTTACAAAAGATGAAAATGATGAAATCACTGTTAAAGTTCCATCTTGGAGAAATGATGTAACTTGCATGGCTGATATTTCCGAAGAAATTGCTCGTTTACATGGTTTTGATAAAATTAAATCCACTCTTCCAAATGGCGTTTCTATGCAGGGAACTCAATCTGCAAAACAAACATTTATTGATAAAGTAAAAGCTTCCTTATCTAGCCAAGGACTTTATGAAACAATTTCCTTTGCTTTAACTAACGAAGAAACATTCAATAAATTAAACATTCCACAAGATAGCCCACTTCGTAAAGCTGTACCTATCATGAACCCACTTTCTGACGAATATCCTCTCGTTCGTACAACATTGCTCAGCAGTATTTTTGATAATCTTGCTCGCAATCTTGCTCGTAAAAATGATGATGTAGCTTTATTTGAAGTAGGTTCTGTATTCTTCCCTAAAGCACTTCCTGTAACAGAACTTCCAGATGAAGTTGTAAAAATTGCAGGTGCTATCACTGGTCGTCGCAATGCTCAGGGCTGGAACCAAACAAATGATATGGTAGACTTCTACGATGCTAAAGGCATTATCGAAGAATTACTTGCAAATCTTCGTGTAACTCGTTATACAGTTGAAACTGGTACACACTACGCTATGCACCCAGGCAAAACTGCTCTCTTCAAAAAAGGTCGCGATGTAATCGCAACAGTTGGTGAAGTTCATCCTGCTGTACTTTCTGCTTATGGTATTACAAAACCTGTATATATCTTTGAACTTGACGCTACTATTGTTATGAAATACATGGCTAAAGATTTAAAATATAAAGCATTGCCAAAATATCCAGCAACTAGCCGTGACCTTGCAATGCTCGTAGATGTTGATGTAAATGCTGCTGATATCGAAAAAGCTATGACCAAAGCCGCAGGTCAAAATCTCACTCAAATCACTTTATTTGATGTTTACACTGGTAAACAAGTTGAAGAAGGCAAAAAAAGCTTAGCATTCTCCTTGACTTTCCAATCCAATGATAAAACATTAACTGATGCTGAAATTGATCCAGCAATCGAAAAAATCGTAGCTAAACTTCAAAAAGATTTCAATGCAAATCTTCGTGGCTAATAAAAATAAAAAGGCACTACAATTGTAGTGCCTTTTTTTATATTTCATCTGTTTTATCCAACCATTCTTGCAAATCATTTATAAATCTTGATAGATGAAAACCATCACATACTCCATGATGTACTTGAATAGCTAATGGCAATAATATTTTTTCACCTTGTTCAAAATACTTTCCTATAGTGAAAATAGGCAAATAATAATCATATCCTTTAGCTAAATTTAAATTAAAACCTGTAAAACTAACCCAAGGAACACAAGAAACATTAAACACATTTTTTTCTAATAATAATTTAGAGCTTTTTATCTCTTGCTGTTGGTAATTTTTCATATCCAATAAATAATTTTGATAAAACACTTCAAAATCATCATCATATTTTGTCCATACCTGATAAAACTGTTCTTGCGCTTCTTCAAAAACTGTAAAAATAGGATTTATTTTATCATAATATCCTAATTCTCCATCTTCATTTAAATCCATACGGAATTCTTTATATTTATTAACAAACTTACTCAAACCATATAAAATTACAGGAAAAAATTTTAGCTGTTTTATCTCTATTTTATTTTTTAAACCTGTGATATCTAAATTGATTGTCATACTATAAGTGCACGGAACATCTTTGCTATATAGCTCAAAAACTTTTTTCTTTGCCATTTTTCTTTATCTATTTTTATAAAATCCATTTCAATATCACAACTCTTTATTATTTATTCTAGTTGTTAAATTATTCATTTTTACTTTTATCTGTTCAACGATTTTCAAAAATTCCTCATCAGATTTTCCTGTAGGGTCTTGTAGTCCCCAATCTTCACGATATTTACATTTAATCATAGGGCAAGCTACATTACAACCCATAGTTATAACAATATCAATCTCTGGTAATTCCTGCAATAATTTAGGTCTTTGCACCTTTGTTATATCACCATAACCTAAAGATTTCATAATACGAACTGCATCAGGATTTATTTGATTTTTTAACTGTGTTCCTGCTGAAAAAGCTTCAAATACATCTTTTCCCATTTCTTTAGCTATGGCCTCTGCCATTTGCGATCTACAAGAGTTATGCACACAAATAAATGCTACTTTTAACAAATTTTACACCTCTATCTTAAAATACAAAATTAAAAATATAGCCTACAAAAATAATCCCTATACTTACAATACCTATAAATAAAAACAATAATTTTCTTTGCAATACTTGGCTAAGCATAATAAGTGACGGAAGTGATAAAGCTGTTATCGCCATCATCAATGCTAAAATCGTACCAGCTGGCACACCTACTAAATACAAAGCTTCAGCGATTGGCAAAGTTCCAAATATATCAGCATAAATAGGTATACCAATAATTGTAGCTAAAATAACAGCAAAGGGATTATTATCTCCCAAAATACTTAAAATAAATTCTTGTGGTATCCAATTATGAATTACTGCACCTATTAATACACCCAATAATACATAAGGAAAAACTTTTCTCACGATAATTTTAGTGTCATTTAAAGCATAATTTAATCTTTGTCTTTGATTAAAATATTCTGATTCAGCATAAAAATCTCTAATTGCTCCATCATATTTTTTTCAAATATCTTTCAACCTTCATTATCGATAAGACTTTACCGCCAACAACAGCTAATATTACGCCTACAACTGTATAAAAAATAGCAAATTCAGGTCCAAAAAATGACATCAACATAAGCATAGACGCCACATCTACCATAGGAGAAGATATCAAAAAAGAAAAAGTCATGCCTACAGGTAATCCTGCTCTAGTAAAACCTATAAAAATAGGCACACTTGAACAAGAACAAAATGGCGTTACAGTTCCAAGTAGTGCAGCAATTATATTTCCAGTAAAACCATCAAAATGCGTTAAAATTCGTTTTGTCTTTTCTGGTGGAAAATACGACTGAATATATGATATCAAATAAATTAAAGTTACTAATAAAATAGTTATCTTTATCGTGTCATAAAAGAAAAAATGAGCACTTGACCACCAATTTGAATTTTGGTCTGCATGGAAATAATTTATTAATACATACCAAACTAAATCATTTAGCCATTGCATTCCTAGTATTTGTTCAACAAAAAAATCAAACATTATCTCACCTCATATCAAATATTTTTGATATGTTTATTATATCAATTTTTTTTGATATGACAAGTCTATTTATTCATGTTGAAAAAATTTTATCGCCTTTTGACTAAATACTTCTGTCAATAAAGAACTATTAATACTATAAAAATTCCATTTTCCCTGCGGTTTTACTTTTATTAAATTCGCTTCTAACAATAATTTTAAATGATAAGATAATTTACTTTGAGCTATAGCAAATTTTTCCATTAATTTACAAACGCAAATTTCCTCATGTTTTGCAATTTCTTGTAAAATCTTTAATCTCATTTCATCAGATAACGCTTTAAAAATTTTTACATAATCAATTTCTGTCATATTATTTATCTCACTTTCTTATTTTATTAAGAAAATCTTTTATACTTTGCTATAATAACTATATCATATTTAAGGAGGGATTTTCTTGAAATATCTCATTGTCGGCACTGGAGGAACTGGAGCTTGTATCGGTAGTTTTTTAGCCAAAAATAATCATGATGTAACCTTTATCGCTCGTGGAAAACATCTTGAAGCCATCAACGAAAATGGTCTTACCATCAATTCTGATAGAATTGGCAAATTTAATTTAAAACCCGTAAAAGCAATGACTACAGAGCAATATCTTCAAACAAATGAAATACCTGATGTAATTTTTATTTCTGTCAAAGGATATGCTCTTGATGATATCATTCCTTTTTTAGCCAAAGTAAGCAAGGAAAATACCATCATCATTCCTATACTAAATATCTATGGTACAGGTTATAGATTAGCACCTAAATTACCTCATACAAATGTAATTGAAGGATGTATCTATATTGTTGCCTATATTTCTGCACCTGGAGAAATATCTCAAAAGGGTAATATTTTCCGCATCGTCTTTGGCACACGTGGAAAAATTCCATTAAAAAATCAATTAGAACAAATTACTCAAGACCTTAAAGATAGTAATATTTCCGTTGTCTTATCAGAAAATATCGCAGAAGATACCTTCCGCAAATTCGTTTTAATCTCCCCTTATGCTAGTTGTGGAGCTTATTTTGATATACCAGCAGGTATCATGCAAAAACAAGGAAAAGAACAAGATTTATTCATTGCCTTAACAAAAGATTGTATTAATCTAGCCAAAGCTTATAATATTAATCTTCCTGAAAATATCATTGATATAAACTTAAAAACATTAAATGCTATGACACCAGATACTACAGCTTCTATGCAAAAAGACTTACAAAAAGGCAGTCAATCAGAAATTGATGGTCTCATTTTTGAAGTTGTTCGCATGGCAAAAGCCAAAAATATCGCTGTGCCAGCCTATGAATTAGTGGCTAAACATTTTGGTTTTATAGCCTAAAATATAATAAATTACAAAATATGAAAGTAAGGTTTTTTTATGATTGAAATTCTTGTATTATTTGTCGTCGGTATTGGCGTAGGTACATTTGGTACTTTAATAGGTATTGGTGGTGGTTTAATCATGATACCACTTTTTACTTTTGCACTCACACCTTCTATTTTTCATAGTGCTCCTGAAATCGTTGGTACTTCATTATTTGGTGTATTTTTAAATGCACTTTCAGGAACATATGCTTATGTAAAACAACATCGCGTTTATTTTAAAGCAGCCATTCCTTTTGCTATTGCTACACTTCCTGGCGCTATTTTAGGTAGCTTGTCAGTGATTATTTCACAGGCCCTACTTTTAGTCTTAGTTATGGTATTTTTATTTTAATCATCTCTGCTATCATGTATTGGAATTCATCTAATAAAAAAGCTATCGCTACTAATTTTGATGAAACCTTATTTATAACTCGCAAAAAACTCGGTATTATTTTAAGTATGTTTGTAGGTTTTATCTCTAGCATCTTTGGTATTGGTGGCGGTATCATTCATGTTCCTGTTATGATTTATGCCCTCGCTTTTCCACCACATATGGCAACTGCAACATCTCATTTTGTCTTAGCTGTGTCATCTTTTATGGGTGTTACATCTCACATATTTTTAAATCATATCGTTTGGATACCTGCTCTTGCAGTTGGTTTTGGTGCTGTAATTGGCGCTCAAATCGGTGCTAGATTATCTAAGAAAACTAAACCTCGCAGTATCATTTTACTTCTTTGCATTTCTTTATTCTTATTAGGTATTCGCATGATTGTTGAAAGCAATCTCTTATTTTAAGCAAAAAAGCTTCTGTTCTCAACTCTAAAAAAGAACAGAAGCTTTTTATGTAAAAACCATGTATTTATAAATCTTTTGTGATAAAATATTCTTTGAATATATTTATAAAAAGGAGAATTATTTTGCGTTTACGAAGAAAACCTTGGATTGATGAAGCTATTTTAGATTTTAATGATTTTGTATATACTAAAGGACAAAGTCCTTCTGAAGAAATTAAAGGTCATTGGCATGAAGTATTTGACCGTCAGGCACCTCTTTATGTAGAACTTGGCACAGGAAAAGGAGATTTCATCAGTAAAACAGCAGCTCTTCATCCTGAAGTTAATTTTATCGGTATAGAACTTCAACAAGATGTTTTATACTATGCTGCTAAAAAAGTAAAAGAACTTGGCTTAACTAATGTTCGCTTAATGGTATTTAATATCGAACAAATTGAAAATATCTTTGCTGAAGATGAAGTTGACCGTTTTTATATCAATTTCTGCGACCCATGGCCAAAAGCTCGTCATGCAAAAAGACGTTTAACTTATGTAGGATTTTTGGAAAAATATCGCAAACTCTTAAAAGATAATGGGGAATTATTCTTTAAAACCGACAATAGACCTCTATTTGATTTTTCATTAGAACAATTTGAACTTGCTAATTTAAAAGTAAATGCACTTACTTTTGACCTTCATAATAGTGAATATCAAGCTAACAATATCATGACAGAATATGAACGTAAATTTAGCGGTTTCGGTGAAAAAATCAATCGCTGTGAGGTAACTTTTACTAAGCAGGATAAAAAATAATGTTGACTAAGCAAAAATTTTGGATAAATGATATGGAAGCTATCACCTGTATCATGTTTATCCTGATTGTCATTGGCACTATAAATATTTGTAGTGCAGCTTAATAACTGCTTATACTAACTTTGAAAATCCCTATTTCTTTTTAATTCGTCATTTAATAAGTTTGTTAATTGGATTTGTCGCTTTTGCTTTAACTTCTAGATTTAATTATAAAAAA
>ENA-OQCN01001095-OQCN01001095.1-human-gut-metagenome-genome-assembly--contig:-NODE-1095-length-13800-cov-2.805968_pt1 | contig 13800 bp, 13 predicted proteins | sample MGYA00242497_ERZ504576 | MGnify/ENA primary metagenome ERZ504576 (study PRJEB26092, sample SAMD00036296) | human gut metagenome | host: Homo sapiens | study: EMG produced TPA metagenomics assembly of...
AGAAAGGAAAAGAACATGGAAACAAAAATGGAAAAGGGGTTTCCAGCACCGTTGTTTCGCGATCCTATTTTTGATGGAGCATCAGACCCAACGGTGATTTGGAACAAAAAGGAAGCGTGCTACTATATGTTTTATACACAGAGGCGCTCTACATCGGTACAAGTTGGATTTTCATCAATCCATGGAAGTAAGATTGGAGTGGCAACGTCAACAGATAAAAAAGGCTGGCTTTATCGCGGTACATTAAAAAATCTTGATATTGAGCATGGTCATAATACCTTTTGGGCACCAGAGATTTTGGAGGCAAATGGAACATATCATATGTATGTATCATATATTACAGGAATCCCAACAACATGGGAGTATCCAAGACATATTCTCCACTATACATCTGAAATCTTTGGGACTGGACTTATCAGTCAACATTGCAGCTGTCATCTGAGCGCGTGATTGATGCATGTGTGTATGAGGTTTGTCCAGGTGTTTACAAGATGTGGTATAAGGATGAAAACCATGACAGCCATATTTATGCAGCACAGAGCACTGATCTGTATAAATGGGAGGTAGTTGGAGAGGAAATTTCTGACTGTTCACAGGAAGGACCGAATGTATTTGAGCTTGGTGGAAAGAAATGGATGATATGTGATTGCTGGAAGGGTCTTTCTGCGTATGTATCAGATGATTTTATTAATTGGAAACGTTGCCAGATAATCTTCTTGTAGGTCCAGGCAAGGATCCATCTGATCAGACAAATGGTCATCATGCCGATATTCTAGTAGAAAATGGTGAAGCAGAGATTTATTATTTTACGGGACAGTATCCGGAAGACTGTGCGGATGCAAGTCTTCGTGCACTGACTGCTGTGCAGGGGTGTAGGCTGTATGCAGAGGATGATAAGCTTTGCTGTGTGAGATGATCGGGAATTAAAAGAAAATTTTTGACAAATACTTGATTTTGCCAGTGGGATATGATATCCTACCTCTAGGCAAAAGATGTTATCACGATCATGATTGGTCGTCAAAACGAAAACCCCCAGTGTGCTAGCACTGGGGGTTTTCTATTCCATTTTACATTAGAAACACTGCCTTTTTAAACAAAATAAACTGGCAAAAACAAGAATAATAAGCGATTTTGCACAGAAACAAACGGAAAATGGATGGAAATGGAAGAAGTGCTTTGTTATAATTGTCTTAAACAAAAAAAGTTAAGGGCAAAAAGGCCAGAAAGGGAAAAATAATGACAAAGAAAGAACGTGTACTTCATGCATTTCACAATGAACCGGTGGATCGTGTTCCAATCGCATTTTGGTATCATTTTTCACCAGATGATGATTTTGGACAGGAGACGATTGATGAACATTTGAGATTGTACCGTGAGGCAGATTTTGATCTGATTAAAGTTATGTGCGATGGATATTTTAATTATCCAAATCCAGGTATTGCTCAGATTAAAAAACCGGAGGATTGGTTAAATTTAAAACCAATGGGTCCAGATCATCATTTATCCGTAAGCAGATTGCTCGTGTAAAGGGTGTAGTTGAAGCAGTAAAGGATGAGTGCTGCGTATTTTATAATGTATTTTGTCCAATGTCTTTGATGCGCTTTGGTACAAGCGAGGAGCTTCTTATGAGCCATTTAAAGGCAAATCCAGAAGCAGTATGTCATGCATTTGAGGTAATTGGAGAAGATATTAGATCTCTGATTAAGGGTGTGATTGAAGAAGCAGGCTGCACTGGTATTTATTATTGTGTTCAAAATGCAGAGGAGTTTCGTTTTACAGCAGAGGAGTACAAGAAAATCGTAACACCAGCTGAGTTAGCTGTTTTAGAGTATGCTAATACATTAAGTGACAACAACATTTTGCACTGCTGTGGCTGGGCAGGAGATAAAAACCGAATTGAAGTATGGAAAGACTATCCAGCAAGAGCTGTCAATTGGGCAGTTTATGTTGAAAATTTGAGCCTGAAGGATGGCAAAAATTATTTTGGCGGACGTTGTGTGTTAGGAGGATTTGATAACCGCAAGACGGGTGTTCTTTACAGTGGAAGCAAGCAGGCCATAAAGGATGAAACAAAACGTTTGCTTAAGGAAACAGGAACGGTTGGAGTAATTCTTGGCGGCGACTGCACAGTACCTAGTGATATTGACCATGAGCGTTTTAGCTGGGTAAGAGAAGCTGCCGATGAGTTTATGGGACTGTTGACTGACAAGAGCATTCGTGCGGAAGGTGATCGGATGAGTTTGGGAGAGTTGCAAAGAGAACAGATGACAGATGAGGACAAGGAGATTGCATTGTGGGTTTCTGATAAAATGCCGCAGCTAGTTAAGGATCTGACTAGAATTTGCCGCATCCCAAGTGTGGCGGTCGTGTCAGAAGACAAAAAGCCGCCATATGGTCCAGAATGTGTCAGAGTATTAGATGAGATGCTGCAGATTGGCAAGGAGTATGGACTGGACACAAAAAATTTTGACTCTTGTGTCGGTAGAATCCGATATGGAGATGGAGAAAAGTCTATTGGAATCTGGAGCCATCTTGATGTTGTCCCAGTAGGAGGCTACTGGGAGCATGACCCGTTTGAGCCTGTTGTGGAGCAGGGATATATGATTGCCAGAGGTTGTCAGGATAATAAAAGTTCAGCAGTAATGGCGCTATATGTTCTTTTATATATGAAGGAACACAAAATCAAGCTTCCGTATAGCCTTGATGCTTATATGGGTACGAGCGAAGAGGTTGGCATGTTTGATATTGATCATTTTGTGGCTCATTATCCGTGTCCAGAACTGTCTCTTGTACCAGACAGCGGATTTCCAGTATGCTGTGGAGAACGCGGAAGTTTTAATGGAGAGCTTACGGCAAATGATAGCGTTAGTGAAAGGCTGATTTCTTTGTCATGTGATTGTGGTTTGTATTCTGTTCCTAATATTGCGGAGGCTGTTGTTATGGACGCACCGCGTATTAAAGAGCTTATATCATCAAGGAAATCATCTGTAACAGTGGAACAAATGCAGACAAAAAATGGAAAGTGTGCCTGGAAACTTACAGCTTGCGGCATAACAGCTCACGGTGCATCGCCAAAATCAGGAAGCAATGCATTGACGATTCTTTGTGAAGCGATTTGTCGATATGAACTCGCCTCAGAGAATGACTGCAAAGTGTTGTCATGGATTACTTCGATTAATAAAGATGGTAATGGAACACAGCTTGGTGCATTTTTTGAGGATGAATTTCAGGACCGACTATATTGACTGTGACACAGGGATGGATTAGGGATGGTCACTTGGTATTTGGCTTTTTGTCAAAGTATCCGGCAGGCTGTAAAGAAGATCTTGCAGTGATAGCAGAAAAGAAAGCAAATGAAAATGGATTTTCGCTTAGTGTAACAAGAAATACAAAGCCAACATTGTTTGATCCGAAGCATCCAGCAGTGACTATTATGACTGACACCTACAATCGCTTGACAAAAAATCATGAGAAGCCATTTGTTATGAGTGGCGGTACTTATGCAAGAAAGCTTCCAAGAGCCTTTGCATGCGGAACAGGTATGCCGCTGCCGCCAACTCCAGAGGGACTTTTCAAAAAAGGACATGGAGATTATCATCAGCCAGATGAGGCCATCTCGTTAAAACGTGTTGAGATGGCACTTGTGATTTATATTAAGGGAATCCTTGAGATTTGCAGGAAAGTGACATTATGACTATTTATATAGAAAAAAACACAAAAATCCCACCGCTTTAAGTAAGCGGTGAGGTTTTTGGACTTTTAAATACTTTTTTTACAGATGCAGCAGCAGCTTCCTTAGCGCCTTGCGCTGTTTTTTTAGCAATTGCAATCACATCTTTATGTAATTCACATTTTTTTAGAAAATCAATTGCTTCCTTATAGGAGTCTTTTCGTGCCTGCGGCATTTCAATTGGTCCATCAGCACTGAAAAGATATTTTTTTGTTAAAATACCAACACGGATTGTCATAAATGCATTGACGGTACCTTGTGCAGCAGAGGCAAAGACAAGGCCGGGAAGCTTCATAGCAGCGTTTCCAGTTACAAGTGGAAGCAATTCTTCAAGATCCATCTCCTCAAGACCGCCTGCTAAAAATGTTGCCTTTAAGATGCGCACATAGAGTCCAAGGAGTGATGCACCGCTTGGGCGATAGCCGCAGGATTCTACTATGGTGCGTATCAGGTGGAGATTGACAGAAAGCATAGAAAACATATCGTAAAAAGCTGTCTGAGAGATTGCTGTTGTAACAAAAGCTGTCTTTGCAGCACTTTTGATCTCGCTGTCTATGACAGGAGAGAACTTTTCTGTAAAAAAATTCAATCAAAAGATCATCGGCCTGATTGCCTTGTTTTAAGAAATCCTCAAGCTGCGCAGTTTCTTCATTTGTAAGCTCTGTGTTTTTCTTTAAGTTATCGGTAAGCTTGCGGCACCAGTAGAAGCGGGCACGTCCATCACGGTAGCGAAGCATATACATAGAAAAGATGGGGCGCCTCCAAACACTTACAATAGGCCATATAATACCTGCACCCAAACAGGCAAGAACAATTAGTCCGTACAGCCAGGCAAGAATGGGACTGACAGAATTAAGCTGCTGCCCAAGAGAGATTAGACCGCTGAGCAAAAAGAGAAACAGTAAAAGAAAAAGTGAGACAGCGGGTATTATGACAGATGCATATTTTTTCTTACGGTTCATGAAAAACTCCCTTCTATAAGAAATATTAAAAAACTATGTAAAGCGAACAGCTGAAGTTCGCTTTGCTGCTGTGTTCAAATAGTATATCTAAAAATAAATTTTTGTGCAAGAGTGTTAAGAAAATAAAAAACAAAGAGCGTGCGCAACACTAAAAAACTATTATTGCGCATTATTGTGCTCAAAAATTGTGAAAAAAGTATGAAATACGTTGGGTATATTATGCAGGATGAAAATTGACGGTTAAAAAGTTAAAAAGTATAATGTAACTATCATAAAACATTGGTAAAAACGTCAATGAGGAAACAAAAAGTGCGCAATAAAATGCGCAACAGAAAGGAATGGAAAGCAATGAATAATGAAGTGGTGAAAAAACCAAGAGGTCCTAAGGCTTTCTTCAAAAAGTGTACCGTTATCGTCAGTTTTTGATTATGCTGGCACCAGCAGTAATCTATACATTGGTTTTGCGTATTATCCAATGGCGGGTGTTGTTCTGGCATTTAAGAAGTACACTTATGCCGGCGGTATCTGGGGAAGTGCATGGAACGGATTTAAAAATTTCGATTTCTTTTTTAAATCTGGTCAGGCATGGCTGGTAACGAAAAATACGGTATTGTATAATATTGTTTTTATTGCTGTAAATACGATCATGCAGATCGCGGTCGCAATTTTCTTAACGGAGATTCATAACAAACATTACCGCAAGATCACACAGTCGCTTATGTTCCTTCCATATTTCATTTCATGGGTTATTGTAGGTGTTATGGCCTTCAACATTTTTAGTTCTGATTATGGATTTATGAATCGTATGATTACGTCTGCTGGAGGTAAGAAGATTTCCTTCTATACAAAGCCAGATTATTGGCCATTCATTCTTGTATTCTTCAATGTATGGAAGAACATTGGATACGGATCAGTTATGTATCTGGCAGCAATTATGGGAATTGATACATCAGTTTATGAGGCAGCCGCAATCGACGGTGCAAACGTATGGCAGCGAATCCGCAAGATCACCATTCCGATGATCATGCCTACCACCATTATTTTGCTTTTGCTTTCTGTAGGAGGTATCTTCAAGGGCAACTTCGATTTATTCTACAATTTAGTAGGAAACAATGGTCTTTTGTACAACAAGACAGACGTTATTGATACGCTGACCTTCCGTGCATTGATCAGCAGTCAGGATTTCGGTATGTCAGCCGCAATCGGCTTATATCAGTCGGTACTTTGCTTTGTCACAATTGTAATTGTAAACTGGCTTGTAAGTAAGTACGACAAGGATTACACATTATTCTAAAGGGGGATGCGTACAATGAGTTCAAAAACAAAAGCCGGCAAGATTAGACATGGCAAGGATATCATTTCACTTAATATTGTGGCGTACGCCTTTACGGGTATTGTGGCAATCCTGTGTCTGATTCCATTTATCATGATCGTTTCAGGATCCTTTTCATCTGAGGCAGCGATCAACAAAAACGGATTCAGCCTTCTGCCGCAGGATTTTTCCTTAGATGCATATAAGACGGTGTTTCGTGATCCATCAGTCGTCTTCAGAGCATATGCAACCACAATCGGTCTGACTGCTGTTGGTACTGTTGTAGGTCTTTTGCTTCAAACGATGACTGCATATGCACTGGCAAGAAAAGATTTTGAGTGGAGAAACAAGTTTTCATTCTTCTTCTACTTTACAACATTATTCTCTGGTGGTTTGGTACCATATTACATTTTGATGACCAACACTCTCGGATTAAGGGACAATTATCTGGCATTGCTATTGCCGCTTATGTTCTCTGTTTATAATTTGCTCATTATGAAGAGTTATATTATGGCTCTTCCAGAGTCTTTGATTGATGCAGCAAAGATTGATGGGTGCAGTGAATACCGCACGTTATTCCAGATTGTAATGCCACTTATTAAGCCGGCATTAGCGACAGTTGGACTTTTCATTGCACTGGCATATTGGAACGATTGGTACAATGCAATGCTTTATATTAAGAAAGAAGAGATGTATCCGCTTCAATATTTCTTATATCAGAAGATAAACGGAATTGAGGCTTATAAAAAGCTTTTGGCAAACGGAAACGTCAGTGGTGACGTTGTAAGTGCCGTATCTCTGCCAACGCAGACATTAAAGATGGCACTGACTATCGTTGTTACAGGACCAATCGTTTTGGCATATCCGCTTGTACAGAGATATTTTGTACAGGGTATTACAATTGGTGCAGTAAAGGGCTGATGAAGTTTATAAAAAGTAAAACCAAACAATATCAAATAAAATCAAACAAAATTAAGGAGGCTTATTATGAGAAGAGCAAAGAGAAACGCAGCGAAGCTGTTAAGCGCAGCTATGGCAGTTGGAATGATGGCTGGAATGGCAGTTCCGGCAGCAGCAGAGGAAGAGTCCACCAATATCTGGGCATCTGATGTAGATACATCCGAGCCAATGGAATTAAAGATGTACCTGATTGGTGATAGAACACCAGATTTTGATGAGGTATATGGAAAGATCAATGAGATTCTTGAGGAAAAGTTAAACTGTACTTTATCCGTTGATTTCTTATCCTGGGGCGAGCATGATACTAAGTATTCTCTGTTATTCTCAGGCGGAGAGGATTTTGATTTAATCTTTACAGCTTCAAGCTGGGGTCACTATGAGCAGACTGTTGCACTTGGCGGATTTTCTGAGCTTACAGAGGAAGATATTCAGACTTATGCACCTGGCATTTGGGATGTTGTTCCAGAAATGGCATGGGATCAGGCAAAAATTGACGGCAAAGTTTATATGGTCCCAAATTATTCAAACGAGTTTGGACAGGATGTTCTGGCAGTTCGCGGCGACTTGATGGAAGAGTATGGCATTGATGAGATCAAGGATTGGGACAGCTTAATGGCATTCTTTAAGGCTTGTGCTGAGAATGGCATGTATGCAAGCCAGGGTGGCCCATGGTATCAGTATTTCCAGGAAAAGGGACTTTCTACTTTGGGCGGTGCTCCAAAGGGTGGTGAGCTTGTTCTTTACAATACACAGGATCCAGAGGATACTGATCTGTATTATATCCTTGACTGGGATGGATTTGCTGATTACTGCAAGCAAATGAAAGAGTTAGCAGATATGGGTGCATGGTCATCTGATGTATTAAATTCTAGTGATGAAAGACAGACTGGTCTTTTAACAGGAAGAACTGCATCTATGGTATGGAACTTAGGAAGCTGCCTGACCTACGCAAAGCAGGCAAATAAGGAGAACCCAGACTGGAACGTAACACTTGTTGATCCTGTTTCTGATCTGCCAAAGAAGGTACAGCCGTACATCAACAACGGTGTTGCGATCAATGCAGCAAGCAAAAAGAAGGAAAGAGCACTCATGGTTCTTAATGAGTTCTACACCAACCCAGAGGTTTATGATCTGGCAATGCTTGGTATTGAGGGCAAGCACTGGGAGGCAGTTGGTGATGATCAGTATAAGGTAATTGACGAGTCTGGCTATGGCGTAAGCAGCAACTGTAACTGGGGTTGGAACAATGCAGATCTTACAAGAACTGAGTATATTGAAGACAGAACTGCACTGGATGACAAGTATGATGAGATGAAGGCTGAGTGGGAAGCAAACATTAAGCCATCTCACGTTCTGGAAGGCTTCACATTTGATAACACTAATGTAGCGTCTCAGGTGGCAGCAGTAGAGGCAAACATCGAAACCTATTACAATCCGCTTGTAAACGGACTTGTAGATGATGTAGACGCAACAATTGAGCAGTTTAGAGCAGCACTTGAGAGCGCTGGTATTCAGGATGTGCTTGATGAGTTAGAGAGACAGAAGGAAGAATTTATCGCAGCAAAGGCAGAGTAATCTGACAGCGATTAAGGCGGAAGGACTGCAAAGCTGACAGCCCTTCCCGCTTTCTTTTTAGAAAAAGTTGGGAAAAGGAGATAAGGAAAATGACAATAGAAGAGATTGCGAATGAGCTTGGTGTATCAAAGAGTACTGTATCTAGAGCATTGTCAGGAAAAGGAAGAATCGGAAAAGCTACTATAGAACGTATTCAGGCTTATGTCGCAGCGCAAGATAATTTGTCGAACCAATATGGAGAAAAGAAGGCGAATGACGAGAAGAAATTGGTGAAAACAGGGAATATCGGCGTTGTGATCCCAGCAGATGCGTATACGGCTAGTATTCCCTTTTTTCAGGAGTGTCTTCTTGGAATCAGTGAAGCAGCTGCATCAGAAAATTATAATGTGATTATCACGACGGGAACAGCGACAGATTATTCAGGAGCCAAGCAGCTTGTAGAGGATCACAAAGTAGATGGGATGATTTTAATGCGAAGCTATGACGAGGATTTGACACTGGAATATCTTACAAAGCAAGGCATCCCAGTTGGGCTTACAGGAAGCTGTGCAGATGAAAATGTAATTCAAGTTGACAGCGATAATAATGAGGCAGCGCACCGCATGACATCTATGCTAATTGATTGTGGTTATAAAAAGTTTGCGTTGATTTTGGGAGAATCAACTTATCGTGTTAATCATGAACGAATTGATGGTTTTTATCAGGCAATTGACCGTTATGGACTTGCACGGGAACAGCAGCTGTGTATTCGTAATTTTAAGTGGATGGGACTGATGGATAATATAATTCATGATGTTATGAGTAACAAGGTAGAGTGTGTGATATGTGGAGATGATGTTATTTGCAGTCGAATGATGTCAAGGCTTCAGGCGGAAGGGTATCGAATCCCACTTGATATTGGAATTGCTGCCCTTTACAATGGTGCTACGCTGGACTGCTTCACTCCAGCGGTTACGGCGGTCAACATTTTAGCGAGACAGCAGGGCATTACAATCGGAAAGCAGATGATTCATTGCCTAAAGGGAGAAATTTATAACAAAAAAACTATGCTGGACTATGAGATATTACTTCGAAAGTCAGCAGGAAGGACGTTTTAAGATGCTTGATTATTATAAGGGAATGGATATTTCGTTTTTTGCAGGAGTATATGGAAAAAGGAATGAAGACATACGATCTGGATGGCACACCGACTGATCCACTTGAGCTTGCAAAAAAACATGGTGTTAACGCAATGCGTCTTCGCATCTGGCATACACCTGAAAATGTGCCGGAGTCTGGTGGATACTGCAGCTTAGAGCGGACGATTGCGATGGCAAAAAAGATCAAACAGGAGGGCTTTGATTTCCTGCTTGATTTTCATTACTCAGACTGGTGGGCAGATCCAGGTAAGCAGAGAAAGCCAATGGCATGGGAAAATCTTCATGGGACAGAACTTGAAGAAGCTGTGTATACGTACACAAAAAAGGTGCTGTGCGCGTTAAAGGAAGCTGGCGCAATGCCAGATATGGTTCAGATTGGAAATGAGATTCGAAGCGGTCTTCTTTTCCCAGATGGAGAACTGCCAGATTATGTATCAATGGTACGTTTAGTGAATGCCGGAATCAGGGCGGCCAGAGAAATTGGAGGCAAAGAGCTTCTTATTATGATTCATCTTGATCAGGGCGGCCGATATTTTTACTTAAAAGATTGGTTTGATCGTGCATTTGAAGCAGGGCTTTCTGACTTTGATGTGATCGGTCTGTCATATTATCCATTTTGGCATGGTACATTTAACGATTTGAAGGAAACAACTAAAAAGCTGATACAGGATTTTAAAAAGCCGATTATTCTTGCCGAGACTGCGCATGCATGGCGAAAGAGCAAAAATGGCTTTATTGATGAAGCTCAGGAAAAGATCGCAGGCTTTGCGGCATCGCCATTGGGACAGCGTATGGTGCTTGATATGGACAATACAATCATGGCATCTCTTCCTGATAAAATGGGAAGAGGAATTTACTATTGGGAACCACTGTGCATTCCGCGCGGCGATGAAGGCGGATGGGCAGAAAATATGGGAATACTTGATGAGCGCGGACAGGCAATGGAGGCAATTCATTCCTTTGAATTTGTAAGAGGTGATGCAAAGCCAGAACTTCCAGCAAAGATTTACAAACCGCAGCGGCTTACAGTACAGGTACACCAAAATGTACAGCTTCCGGAAGAAGTAAAAGTGCTTTACCGCGATGGAAACATTCAAAGTCACAAGGTCAAATGGGAAAATGCAGGGGCAGTTAAGGCTGATGAGATCGGCACGATTTTTGTAAAGGGCATAATTGATGGATTCGATGGGTTTGATGAATTGGATGATGAGTGGACAAAACCTGTAGTTCAGGAGATTGAGGTTGTAGAGAAGCTGATGAGCGAGAAGAATCTTTTGCAGATGCAAATTGGGATGATGGCCTGACGCAGTGGGAGACAAGCAGCAGTGAGGATGGAGTAAATGTACAGCTGTATCCAGAATTTGAAGATCCATTTCCAGCGCCGCCTGTCAATGCAGTGCGTGTAGAGGGTGTAAAAAACTTTACATTTCATATCAGCCAGAAAAAGAAAAATCTGGCACCAGGACGATATGTATTGAAGGCGCAGTATTCTGGAACTGATACTACTGGTGTAGAGGTTCATTTGTTTGCAGAAAAAACAAAGGACACTAACACTCAAAGCAGTGAGCTGTTTCAGGCTGTGATTCATCCTACAAAGGAGTGGCAAGAAAGCAAAATCAATTTTTCAATTGAAGAAGGAGATACACTTACAGCAGGACTTACGATCAGTGCACCTCCAGTCTATGGTATGGTTAGAAGATTTTTGCTGTACAAGGAAGATTGATGAAGATAGATATAAAGACGAATAATAGAAGACAGAGAGGAAAGAAAACATGAGCACAACGTATGGTTTTACAAATAAATATCTGACGAAAGATGGAAAGCCGTGGTTTCCGGTGATGGGTGAGATTCATTTTAGCCGTTATCGTGCAGATTTATGGGAAGAATCTCTTCGTAAAATGAAAGCAGGCGGCTTGTCGATTGCATCCGTTTATGTCACTTGGATTCATCATGAGGAAGAGGAAGGAAAATTCGATTTTACAGGAAATAGAAATATTCATGATTTTTTGGAAGCAGCAAAGAAAGTGGGAATTTCTGTATTTCTTCGCCTTGGTCCGTGGGTACATGGAGAGGCAAGAAACGGAGGATTTCCGGACTGGCTGCAAAAAAAGCAGGATGAAATTGATTTAAGAAGCGATGACCCTGCTTATCTTGCATATGTGAGACGTCTTTGGGAGAAGGTCTATGAGCAGGCAAAAGGCTTTTTGTATCAGGATGGCGGCCCGGTGATTGGCATGCAGATTGAAAATGAGTATGGTCATGTTGGTGGATATAATGGAGAAAAGGGTGAGCAGCATATGCGCACACTTACAGCAATGGCACGAGAGATTGGCTTTGATCTGCCGCTTTGCACGGCAACAGGCTGGGGCGGTGCTGCGACTGGAGGACTTCTTCCTGTTATGGGTGGCTACTGCGAAGCACCTTGGGATCAGCGCATTACCGAGATTGAGCCAAACACAAATTATGTATTTAGTCATATAAGAAACGATGCATTGATTGCAAGTGATCATCATGTGGACGATACAGTTACATTCAATCAGGATGATTTTCCATATCTTACAGCAGAGCTTGGCGGCGGTTTGCAGGTGACAAAGCACAGACGTCCTATTGTTTCTGGAAATGATGTTGGTGCGATGTCGCTTACAAAGCTTGGAAGCGGTGTTGGACTGCTAGGTACTACATGTATCATGGCGGCAGCAATCCAGACAGCAAGCTTTCCACACTTCAGGAGAGCCGTGCGACAGGATATTTAAATGATCTTCCAGAGATTAACTACGATTTTAATGCGCCGATTCGTCAGTATGGAACGATCTCTGACAATTACCGTGAAATTCGTCTGCTTGCATACTTTTTGCAGGACTTTGGCGCTGATTTAGCTGTTCTTCCAGCTGATATTGATCCAGACTTTGTTAAGCCGGGAGATACACATACTCTTCGTGTATCAGTTCGTCATGATGATACACATGGCTATGTATTTGTTAATAACTATCAGAGACGATTGACAATGGATGATCATAAAGATGTTGTGCTTGAAGGAAAAACAAAAGGTGAGCCAGTGCGTTTTCCTAAAACAGATATTGCATCAGGCGAGTATGCATTTTATCCATATAATATGAAGCTTGGCGAGCATCTTCTTGTAAGTGCTCTTGCAACTCCTCTGTGTAAACTGACTGTCGACGGTGAGGATGTCTATGTATTTTATGGCGATAAAGATCCACAGTTTACTTGGGATGGCACACCGGCAAAGGTATTGATGCTCACAAGAAAGCAGGCATTATCGGCTGCAAGAGTTTTGTTAAAGAGCAGTGAGAATCAAGCAACACAGGAATATCTGATCTTCTCCGACAACTTTGTGTGGGAAGAGAGCGGTACTCTTCGTGTAGTTGGCGGTGAGGAGACAATTATTCGTACATTCCCAAAGCTTTCAAAAGATGTACTTCCGGCAGATTTTAAGGAGATTGCAGGCGAGGGTGAGTTTACAGTTTATAAGAGAAGTCAGGCAAAGAATAATGCAAATGTACAGACAAGCGTTTTATTTGCACAGTCTGCCAAGACATCAGAGGAGCTTTCTGGCAAGCTTGTAAACAGCTGCGGTCAGCCAGAAACATTAAAGGGTGACGAAAAGATCTATGAGATCAGCATGCAGTATGAAAGGGAAAATAGAAATGGCCGTAAGGAAGGCTATGATTGTATTCTTTCTTTTGATTATGCATGTGAAAGCATGGAACTTTTTGTAAATGGCAGAAAGGTAAACGATTATTTCTATACGGGTCAGAAGGCACTCTTTAGTTTAGGATATTTTGACTTCCCGACAAAAATCACAGCAGTACTTCATCCGTTGCATGAGGGTGATCATATCTACTGCAGGAATGGCCAAAAATGGATGATAAAAAAGCGTGCCGGATTGAGGCAGTTACGCTTACAGAACAGTTTACATAAGAAGTTACTATGCGAATGCTAAATGGTGTTTAAAACTTAAAAAAAATTGCCTTTTTCTTCGAAAATTTGTATAATAGTCCCAATATGGGTGATAAAATACAAATTTAGAGGAAAGGGGCTTTTTTTTATGGATGAATATGAAATTGAAAAGAAATGTCAGTCCTATGAGGTGACAGATTTTCA